>Ga0065711_1000957_pt1 | contig 62062 bp, 46 predicted proteins | sample Hoacrofraction12_FD_59098 | JGI IMG/M metagenome (GOLD analysis project Ga0065711, IMG submission 59098) | Hoatzin crop microbial communities from Cojedes, Venezuela - Epithelial fraction 12 v2 (version 2) | ecosystem: Host-associated > Birds > Digestive system > Esophagus > Crop | place... | reverse complement strand
GCCCCTTCTCAGCCCCGCTTGGCCGGGAGGAGTGCGGCGGGTGCGCCCGGGTGGGTTTGCGTCCACCCGCCCCCACGCGGGAGGGTCTCACGCTCTTTGCAGCAGCGGTTTTTGTCTGTCCAGCGAACCCGACAAAAATCTTTCCTCCTGTTGGCACTGGATGAATATTGCGGAAAAGGTTTAGAGGTCGATCCCAGTCTTCAGACTCATACACGAATGGAAAGTCACTGATAACATTATATATATTTAATGTATGACATATATAAAATATAAAACGACAGAATAATCAAGCACTTGCAAGTTTGAATACTTCCACAAGTATTTTCTCCTTTCATATTGCTTTTGATCTTTGGAAAAAGTAGCAAACATTCGCTCAGACTCTACAGCTGACCTAGGCAGTGGTCATGAGTAATTTGGTAGATTAGTTTGTCTTTCATCTGCAGCATCTGTCTTTCCTCTCCACACATACCAGCTTTTCTCAAGTAAGTCTTCGGTCATTTTGTTTCTTCCTTCCCCAGAGCCCAAATAAACCTCTCTTTCACGGTTTAATTTTTCGCCTGCCATCACTCCTTGAAAGATGTTTGCAACCAAGTGAAGGGGAGACCAGTTCTGTTTGTTGTCTGTTGAGAGGTGAAAGCAACGTTCTGCTTGACTTTGCTGCTGGAACAGGCATCGTGGTGCATGGCGTGGGCCCGCCGCTCCTACCAACGAGTCTGTGCAGCAGACCTCGGCCCAGGAGTTTCACACAAATCTGAGAGAGGATGGCCTCGAGCCGTAACATTAGAAAACAGAGAGGACATAGACCATTAGGCAATGCTCTGTGCTCGGTGGGTGTCAGTTCCGAAGGGAGGTGAAAAATAAGGGCTGTTGCATGAATTTTGTTTGTTTAGTTCGGAAATTTTGTTTTTTATTTCTTGTTCTTGTTCTGTTTTGTTTGGTTTAGTGGTTCCTTCCTGCTGGTTTTGGGGGTGAAAGAGAAGGGGAAGTTCGAGTGCCTGAAATGTTGGTGTGCCTGGGACCAATGGAGTTTGAATACCATCCATGCTCGTAACTTCCTCGGACTAAGATCAAAGGACTAAGCAGGTGATTATTCCTGTTCAGTGAATGCGCTGTCGAATGATATATGTAATAGCGAGAAATACCAGCAATTACAAAGACCTGCTAGGTACCTCTGTGCTAAGCAGACATATTAAATTATAGTAGTCCTCATTATATGCTTTTCATATGGGAATGGATGTAGAAGTGTATTTTCAATTTAGTAAGCTAAAAAAGTGAAACAAAATCTTGTGTGGTTTAGTTGTATTGTGCTTATTCTTATCTCCTTGAAAATAGTAGCATAATCATAGTTTTGAACATGACATTTTTCTTCTCCCCCCCGCCCCGCCAAACTGTGACACTGCTAGGTTAATAATAATTTCTTTTGCTTATATTTTTCTTGAACCTCTTGAGTTGCAGATGCTCTGGTTTTCGTTTGTGCATCTTTCAATTGTGTAATTTAGTGCTGAAATACAGCAAACTTTAACAGCCTTCCTATCTATGAATTTGTATATGAAGCCTACAAATTCATATATGTAATGGAAAATGCAGATGGTAATACAAGACTTCTATTTTGCAAACCAGCAGACTGCTGTTGGAACACACTTCCTCTGAGACCTGGATCAATAAAGAATGCATTTTAAGATTCTAACTCTTTTCTGTGCTTTCTATGACGTTCGTTAGTCTGGCAGAAATAACTTCCTGCTCTGTGAATGTGATCCTGTATAGCTCTTCCCCTGAAGGATTCTGAAGTTGCTAGGCGCACGGCATTGAAATGTGCCAGGGCACAGAGCTGGGCTTTCTCATAACAGTCTAGGAAATATTGAATGCCTGTTTTAAATATTAATATTTTTTGAAGAAAGAGCAAGATGCATCCCAGCATTAACTTTCCCACAGTAATATTTGTGGAGACAACAGGCAGAAGATGGGGAAAAGCTAATACTTCTACCATACACACTTCTGGCAACATGGACAACAGCGAGTGGACAATCTGTCAGATTGTCTTCCTGGTTTTACAATTTACTTAGCGCTCAGGTATCATAATGATGAATGCACTTGGAGTAACTATGTATCTCCAATCATTAGACAGGTAGATTAGATAGATGATTTATAAGTCCATCCTCAAATGACAGATAGTATCATAATGACTTTGCAATGCTGAAATTTTTTTTTCTAGTAAAGCTGTTATTTAATAACAGTTCTTTTGCTTAAACTTTAAAGCAAATACTTCAGACTAGCTTCCAGCTAAATTCTTCTAGTTGCACTGTTTAATCAGTACTTCATATGTTATAACTAACAACACTGTGTGCTTTTAAGATTTTTTTTGTAAGTATAATCTTAAATGTAATATAAATATAGGAGTCTGTCTTACCTCAAAGTGGCTTAATATGCTAATTTAGTTTTCAAAAAACATTTCAGTTTGAGAAAGGAATAACATTTTCCATTATATATCTATTTGAATAAAACAAGGGAATGTTACGTGGAATGTCTTGGGGTAGGTCCAATAAAAAACCCAGAAAGGAACCTGAGTGCCTATATCCAAAGTTGCAGACCTTACTGTCTCCTGGTTATCTGCTTCCCAGCTAAGCACATACTTAGTTCTTCATTGTATGTTAATTGTTTTACTTCTTGCTTACTTAGGTTTGAGATTGTCTGAACGTTAGTATTGATAAAATAATTTGATACCTGTCTCATGCTCGGTCTGATCATGATCTAGAGACTAAACTTGTATTTAACTATTCAGAGAGGCTTAATGTGATAGGAAGTTTCAGACCATGCATGAAATAAAGAAAGGTTTCATATCCTTACCAAATTTATTACCGGCTATTGCTTGTTTAAAAGAAAGTAGTGAGAAGAGGCTCTGCCCCACTTTTTCTGTAATGCCCTAATAAATAGTGGACTTGCCCCAAGTTGGAATATGAAGTTGTAAGCTTTCCCCAGCCTGATGCAGATTCAAGTTGCAGCTTCTATCTGTTAGGACTGTGGCCTAGCTACTAGACTTTGGCTACATAGTTAGATCAGATTATCTACGCTTTGAAGTGCCAATGTACAGAAGAGCAAAAGAGATCCACTGAAGTAATGAAAGAGTAGTATGTCTCAGTGGGTATGCAGTCCAAAGACCTACATTAACCAGGTGTTGAGTAAACCTGCAGTTCCACAAGCGAGGAGGAATTGTTATCCAAACAACCCTTAACACAGGCTACAGTTGTGCTCACTCTTGTTCTCCCTGTCTGTCCCTGTGAGTCTTCTGTTCTTCAAACAGTGGCAAAGCAAAATGGTGGAGGAACGTCCTGTGGCTTCATTGTTATGGTACGTGCTGGGAAATAAAAACTTCCTTCAATCAGAAGAGGGACTTGCACCTGTATGTTCCACCTTGTGGACAGTATTAGAGGCAGAAAGAGAGGCAGGGCAGGGAGTAGACGATAAAAGAAAAACCTCTTCTGAAAGGAAAGAATGAGCTGTGCTTTGTTGTTTGAAAGAACTGGGATAGGAGGAGGCTATGTTTCCCAACAGGCAGAGATGTTTTCTATCAAGTGTGGGTGATTCAGATAAGCTGGGAGGCAGCTGCTTGCTGACTGTAGTTCCTTTCTCGCTCAGTGCGCTTTATGGCTTGGAATCTGTTCTGGATTATGGAACTGCTCCGTGAACTCTATGTACTTTAGGTGCCTTAGCATAGAAACCAAGCACTATGGTGTGTGACTTTTAGGCTTTTAAGTCCTTTGTTGGGTATAACTCAGAAATTATGTAGTGGAGAATGGAGCTGGTTTTTTAATCCATCTCTGCTCTTTAGTCCCAGTCACAAAATCAGCAGCTACAAATGTGCCAACCTGGAGAAGGTTCCTGCATTATTAAATCTCTAATTGAAGTAAATTTACTTAGACCAAAAAAACCCAACACTTACTCAAAATGTGTCATAAATTATATTATAAATAAATTATAAATATGGTAACATAAAAATACTAAAGCCAGAGATACACTTCTTTTTCTTTGAAAAGTTTATTGTACAATAAGTTTCCATAAATATTTCATTCATGGATGAATAAGGAGCTCCTGGCAAAACTCAAATGTAAAAAGTTTGTGTACAGAAGGTGGAAGCAGGGACAGGTAACATGGGAGGAATAGGGAGGCACTGTTCGAGTGTGCAAAGACATGTTTATGAAAGCCAAAGCCCACCTGGAGCCAAACATGACAAGTAATGTCAAAAGCAACAAGAAGGCGTCCCGTAGTACACAAGTAGCAAAAGGAAGAGTAGGGGAGATGTGGACCTACTGCTGAGTGGGGCGGGGGCCCTGGTGACACAGGATGTGCAGAATGCTAACATGCTGAAAGCTATCTTCATCTCAGCCTTTACTAATGAGACTGGCTTTCAGAAATCCCAGACACCAGGGGGAAAGACTGGAGCAAGGAAGACATACCTTTGGTGGAAGAGGATCAGGTCAGGGCATACACAAGCAAACTGGACATGTGTAAGTCTATGGGCCCTGATGGGAGGTACGCATGACTGCCAAGGAAGATGAATGATGCCGCTGTGAGGCTAATGGATAATTTTTGATCGATCACGGCGACTGGCAGAAGTGCCTGAAGGCTGGAGGAAAGCAAATGTAACTCCTATCTTCAGAAAAAGTGAGGAGGAGGACCAAGGGAATTACAGGCCAGTCAGCCTCACCTTGATCCCTGTGAAGATGATGGAGCAGGTAATCCTAGAAACCATTTCCAGGCACATAAAGGACAAAAAGATAGTCAGCATGGATTCACCAAGGGGAAGTCACGCTTGAACAACCTGATAACTGTTTATGATGATATGACTGGCTTGGTAGATGAGAGCAGCATCTGCATTAATGGATGATGGGGCAGAGTGTATCTGTCCACAGCAAGCTTGTTGATGACACAGAACTGGTAGATGTGACTGGTACACCAGAGGGTCATGCTGCCATCTGAAGGGATCTTGACAGGCTGGAGAAATGGGCTGACAGGAACCTCATGAAGTTCAACAAGGGGAGTTGCAAAGGAGGAAAAACCCCATGCATCAGTACATGCTGGGGGCTGACCAGCTGAAAAGCAGCTTTGCAGAAAAGGACCTGGCGGTCTTGGTGGACGCCAAGTTGACCATGAGCTAGCAATGTGCTCTTGCAGCAATGCAGGCAAATGGTATCCTGAGCTGCATTAGGAGGAGTGTTGCCAGCAGGTCAGGCCCTTTACACAGCACTGGTAAGGCCATACCTGGAATGTTGTGTCCAGTTCTGGGCTCCCTGGTACAAGTGAGACACAGGCATACTGGAGAAAGCCCAGTGAAGGCCAGCATGTATGATTAAGGAACTGGAGCATCTGTTATATGAGGAAAGGCTTAAAGAGCTGAGACTGTTTAGCCTGGAGAAGGCTCAGGGGGGATCTCATCAATGTTTGTAAATATCTGAAGAAAGGGCGCAGAGAGGCTGGAGCCAGGCTCTTTTCAGTGGTGCCCAGTGACAGGACCAGAGGCAATGGGCACAGACTGAAGCACAGGAGGCTCCGTCTGAATGTTAGGAAACACTTTCTTACTGTGAGGGTGACCAAGCAATTGGCATAGGCTGTCCAGGGAGTTTGTGTAGTCTCCCTCCTTGGAGATACTCAGAAGCTGTCTGGACATGGTCCTGTGCAACGTGCTGTAGGTGGGCTTGCTTGAGCAGAGGGAGGTTGAACCAGGTGACCTCCAGAGTTCCCTGCCAGTCTCAACCATTCTGTGATACTGTGATTTGATTTTTGACAGTACTGAGAGATGCTGTCTCACCCAAAGACGTCAAAAAAGAGCAAAAGACAAATATGACTTTTTTTATTAAATCTGTTGTGGCAGTTTTTCCTTATCAAGATTTCTGTTGGATTCTAATGTTTTACTTTGATTTGGAACAGCTATCTAAACACTTGTATTTTCCATCTAAACAGAGATTCAAAAAATTGATGTTTATTAACTGCATTGACTTTATCTAAGCCAATCAGTTTAACTCTGCTTTGTTGTTAGAAGTTATGTCAGAGGTCTCTCAATGTCCAGTAGCAAAATTTTGAAACTGGAATTATTTGGAAATTTTATGCCAAACAGTTTTTATTTTCTCATGAGAACAGGCCAGTTCTTTGAAATCAAAATTTTCTGCAGGACTTCAAACACTAGAAGTAGAATGTCTGATCACAGTGAGAAAACACAGGAAAAAGATCTCTGTCTCACCTAGGATTAAGGTATTTACATAATTTACAGAAGACCAATGTATGATCCTGCTCTGCCTGGCTCAGACTAGAGAAATGTAACGATGGTGAATGCTTTCACTACAGGAATAGTTAGTTCAGTAAAGGGCAAAGGGTGTTTCTGTTAGGTTTCTCACTTTGGACATTCTTGGTTTCACTCCAATGCAATGCAAGACAATTTTTGATCTCTCAAAAAACTATGGGATGGGAAATAATTTCCTATACAGCTCTGATAACAGTATAATGTTATGAGCACTCTTTTGGCTTCTTTCTCATCCATGAGAGCTCCAGCAAATGTTCTGCGGTTCTGAGATTTTCCATTAGTAGTAATTTACATGAAGATTGTATATAATGGCTAAAAAGGGATAACGTAAGTACCAGCTGGATAGAAACATAGCGACTCTTTTGCTATAATGTATATTTAATAACTTCAGCCTAGGCTTGCAGAGATGATGTCTAACACTATTGAAAGAAAGGAGTTACAGTATATGAGAACATGCTTTTATGGCTACAAATGCCAAGGAACATTAATAGGTAATTGAATTCTTTATGTGTCCGTTCATAATTACAGACTCTTATGATAGTTGCCACCCACATCTGAGAAAAGCAAGCCTGTTAAATCTTAGGAAACAGGCACTGACCATCAGCTTTCCTGCATAACAGCCTGCTTTTATAGCCATTGAAAAATCTTCTGGCTTGGCTCTGCAAGCAGAAATTTTTCTCTCAAGTGGATCGAGGTTGTCATTAGGGTCGTACACCTCCAAGCTGCCGCTTCGGTAGATCAGATGCTCTTGCTCTTTCTGTCACTGATCAAACCCACTTGTAACCTAACCAAAGAGGTACCCATTTGAGATCTTACCCAGTAACTTATATGGCTTGTCCGAGGACTAGTCTCAATGGGAATGATTTATAGTTTCTGGTGTTATGTATGGTACACAGTAAGAAAAATTAAAATTAGGACAATTATTAAAACTACAGTAAGTAAGCTCCCTGCTTGGGCTTGCTACTTCTGTTTTTTTCCAGTTCTGGAAGATTTTCTACTGCACTCTTATCCTTCTTCAAACTTAAATTAAACTTAAAGCTGTTCTTCTTCCTTCCCTTCCTGCTGCCTTTTGGGCAGTCTCATGACCTTCCTTGTGCCACCTCTGGTGATTCTCTGATTCCTTGAGGGACCAGTTCAACTCAGTAGACCAGAAGAAATGTATTCATGTTTTTATTAATTAGTTTCCCATCAGCTTATTGAGGGGAATTAATTGTGGAGGAGATCAAACACCAGAGAGGGCAGAAGTAGAGGGGCAGGAAGGACAGTGTAGCTGGGAGCAGAGTTCTCATGGACCTCCACAGCGAGGGGGACGGATAAAGAGAGAAGTCATTGCAGAAGAAGAAGAGGTAGAACTGTTAAATACAACTGTGAGACAGCTTTACTACAAAATGACGTCCAGAGGGGATCAGGGATTGGGTCTTGAAGATGGGACAGGCAAAGGCAAGCACGAGTGACTGGTTGTTCAGGAGATACTCCAGAATTCGTGTCTTCTATACTGTTATCACTGAGAAACTAGCTGTTGTGCATACTATGGAGCAAGAAACAAATCTGTGAGTCCCAAAGATTATCAGCATGTTTTCACAGCTTGAAGTACAGTACTGTCTAGATTCTGGCTTGTTCTATAGGCAGTTGTAAAATGGTTACAGTATATAAGCTAAGGACTGAAAAATAAATTGTTCACTGGTCAAGCATCCAGTTCTAATGCACAGTGGCTGTATTGCTGTCTCAAAGCTGTTGGAGTGAATATGGTGCATGAATTCTGAAGAAAACAGAAGCTGTTGAAATTATATTTCATTTTGTGTTTTCCCTTCTTCATTGCCCATATAGTATGTTTCTTCTTTTCTGTATGTCTTAGACATGAAAAATTACAGCAGAATTTCTGACAGCTGTTTTATATATGCATCAGCTGTACTCCTTTACTTGTACACACTAGAGGATTCACAAGACATTATAAAAAGAAACAGTATGAACAATATGGTTCATCAGATTAGAGCTTTTCACATAATTTCCTTGTTTTTTTGTATGTACCCATTCTCTTACCCTTTGCTGCCCTGTTATTTAGTTTCCATCTTCTTCCCACTCCCTTATACGGAATGACTGAAGTCTTTGTTTACTTTTGTCATCCATGTTTTGCCTTCCTTTCTCAAAAAAAGTAATATAGCTTGATAGTATCTTGTATTTATCTGTTACTAAGGGAATATATACAAAAAGTTACACAAGAAAAGAAAGTCAGCAGTCAGTGTGCCCACGTACATGTCTACCTCTCAATGCTTTTTTCTTTAATTTATTTCTTTGCTCATTTTTGCATGAATGACAAAATTTAGTACCAATAGCCAGGGCTATCCAGCACTTCCCAGTACAGGGTCTATTTTCAGTTTGTTATGACTTTGCCAAACATCAACCATTTCAGAGGAAAGCTTCCCTGCCTCACATCCTACCCAGCATATTTCTTTTTTAAAAATTTGTTTATTGTTGTTTCTTTTTTGTTTTCTTTGCTTGTGGAGGAGGAGAGAAATAAGTTGATTTATTGTTAAGGCCAGATAACTAAGGTGTTTCCTAGAACATGAGTTGTGGAGAATATTTTGCTTTCTTTTGTCAGAGTTCAAAATTCTCATGCCTGTTTCACTGGAAATTTTACTGACAGCTAGAGGCTTATTTTGGAGGCATTTTGAATAGAGGTTAGTGACTACATCCAGCAAACAAGCTAAGTGGATGTACTGATCTCCTTTTGGATAGACTGATGGTTAGGGCCTTCAGCTGTAGAAATATGGGAGATCTGCATTGAATACTTTGTCTTTTGATACTGAATCTCCCACACAAATCCTGCAGCCTACAAGGTAAGGAAACATTCTGTCTCACCAAATATGTACTTAAAATATTTTGTACTGAGCAGAACAGATTTGACAAGAAACATTCTTTTTCTGATATATCCCTTTTTGTGCAGAATCCCTGCTGTGAAGGAGCAACCCCTGCTTCTGGATAATTACCCATTCCATTTAATGTGGGACAGCTGTGATTGTAGTCACACTTAGAATATATAAACTGGGCATTTTTTATAATCCCTGGCAACTTTATAATGCACTAGCAGATAAGGTTTGGGAAGAAAAGATCCCTTTCTTTCCTGGTTTGGAAATGTCCCCTGTAAATGGTCTTTTTTTTTTTTTATTTAATAAAACCTATCTGGCAAGTTCAGCCCAGCATCACAAATGCCATCAGATGAAGTAAAACTGCCTTTTTGTCAAGTCAATTATTCCCTCCAAAAGTGCATCCAACTGTAAGTCTAATATTTCTGATCTGTGCAAAAAATACTTGATTTTTTGCAGAAAGTAAGTCTGGGTTTTCTCTTTTCATGTTTTTGTAAAAAACAGGCGAATTTGATTCTAACTTTGCCATATTATAAACTTCTGAAAAATTGTGTTCCAAAACCTGTCACAATTTGGTAGCTCTGTTTGAAACCTGTCAATACCACATAGCTCAGCGATCATTCACCCTATGCTCAGTAACCTGGAATCATTATAAGACTACAAATAATGTATCAAGATAAAAATTTCAGAAAAAAGTCAGCTAAAATGCTTTAAATCTTACTGATTTATCTTTTGAAAAATCTGATGTTTCTGTATCTCAGTATTCATGTATAAAATAGGAACAACAACTCTTCCTTAAACCCATATGACATTTGAAAAAAAAAATATCAAGAATCCAAGAGCTTCATATGCAGAAAAGGAGTAACTTTCATAAATACCTAGAATAGATACATTGCTCTGGAGCAGTCAAATAGAGACTCAGTTCCAACACTTTACAGTTTCCTGATGTTAATTAAGTCAAACAGCATACATCTATTTATTTCTTCTGGGCTAGCTATCTTTCCTGTTCAGAGGATGCCTTGTTTAAACTAAGTAATTCACTTAAGATTTTGATCCATTCACATTATTGAGAGAAGTTTTTTCTGTCATCAGTGTGCTTTGCATCAGATGGCCAGCTACATCAAATAACGACAAATTACAGACTTGTTTTATCAAGTGCTGCTATGCTTTTAAAGGTCTGCTCAGCGCTGCAAATAAAGATTCTGCTGCTTCTGGCAGAAGAATGCTGCATTTTCCATTTAATTCAATCTGCAATTCAAATCATGTCTTCAAAACAGGATTATCAAACATCAGGTCTATGCAGGATTCCTAAAACAACTTAATGCAAGTTGGCAGTCACTTATCATGCATTATTAATCACTTTTCAAAATTTGCAGTGTTGTCACTGTAATTAGAAGCGTCTTTATATTGTACTACATAAGTGGCTTGTTAATCTGAAAAGAAAGTTATTAATAGAAGGGTCTTAATTGCTATAATTACATTAAAAGTAGGCTTGTTGTGAAGTCTGAGAATGCTCTAGTTGCTTTACAGACTTTCACATCTTTGGATGATCATTATAAAATGCCAGTGATTTTGAATTAGCTTTCAGAGATAATTACGATTAAATTGTAAACCCCATTTTAGTATAGTATAGCGTATAATAATTTAGCATATAGAGCATATACATTCTGCTTTCAAATTCTAATATAACTATGGATGAAACTCTACCATTGCTGCCATCACAATTTTGGTATCGTGGTTTTATTGTGGGAAAAATAATTAATGATTTTTTTTTTTTTTTAAGGGAAGGTGAATCTGGGGAGAAGCAGATCATCAAAGTGCATTGAGATCTTAGAACAGCACAGATTGTAATCTTGGCATACTTCAGGGATCAGTGAAGAGAAGGTGATGCTGTTCTCAAAATATTAATTTTTGTAAGTATTTTTGAGATTCCCACCTATAAAGAAAAGTAAGAATTTGAATTTAGAAAGCCAGATGGGATTTCCAGAGTAGCCGCTGCATGGGTGGGAGTGGGATTCTTGCCATTCTCAGTTATGTCCACTCTCATTCACAGGGTTGCCCATGATTTCTCACTACATACAAGTGATGGAGGGAAAAAAGAAGATTTCACAGGATCATTCAGATTGCAAGGATGTTCATCTACTCCAGCCTCCTGGTCGGAGCAGGATCAACACTCAGACTATGTTGCTCAGGGTTTTGTCCTCTTGGGTCTTGAAAACCTCCAAGGACAGAGTTTATGCAGCCTCTCTGGGCAACCTGCACCATTGCTTTATTGTTCTCATAGTGAAAAATGTTTTCCTTGTATGAGGTCAGGACATCCCATCTTTCAATTTATGGGCACTGTTTCTCATTTTTCCACTGCACCTTAGTAAAGAGCCTGGCTCTGTCCTCTTGGTGGTCCCTGAGGTCCCATGAATCTGTCTGTTCTGAACAAGCTGAACAAGCTCAGGTCCCTCAGCCTCTCCTCACAAGGCAAATGCTCCAGTCACTAACCATCTGGGTGGCTCTTTGCTGAATTCTCTCCAGTTGGTAAATGTCTTTAATGTACTGAGGGGCCCCAAACTGAATGTGGGACCCCACACAGCAGGGCAGGGGGGAAAGGAGCACTGGAAGTGGTTTAGTGGGTGCCAAGTTGAGGGGATTAATCACTTCCCTTGACTTACTGGCTGCAGTTTTAGGGTTCTTTTACAGCCCAGTACATAGTTAGCCTGAAGAACCAGACATTTTCTTACCATTGTTGTGGTTTAACCCCAGGTGGCAACTAAATCCCACACAGATGCTTGCTCACTTCCCCTTAGTGGTGTGGGGGGGAGAATCAGAAGTGTAAAAGTAAAGAAAACTTGTGGGTAGAGATAAAGACAATTTAATAAGTAAAAAGACATTTTAAAAAATGTAGAAAGTAACAGAATAACCTACAATACAGAGAGTTCTTGAAATCCACCTGTCACTCCAGAAATACAGATGGATTCTGCCTATTTGTAATCTGATGGTATTAGAGTACGCTGTGCACCAGTGTCCATGAGACCTTTACACTCCTGTGGGGCTGATGTGCCAGGCCGTCAAAGCCACAGAGTCCAGCAGACCCAGTTGTCCCTTTCCTCCTCCTGGCCAGAGGCATGGTGCCTCTATTCCTTGTCAGAGTGGTTCGTAACTGCAAACAGGAAAGTCCTTCATCAGGGTCAAAAGCAAGATCAGCCCTTCTACTCTGCCCAACAGACACTGGAGCAGTAATTTTCCTGGATGTATGCCATTTGGCTGAGCTTTTTTTCTTGCACTTCCTGTACCTGAGCTTCTAGTCTCCAGGTACGTTCAACATCCCAATTCCTCATGTCCTCCCCCTGGTCACACAGATGGAACCTCAGGGTGGCACGTGGCGTGTGCCACCAGAACCCTCTCCCTGGAACAGAAAAAGGCTGACTCTTAATAGCTGAGACCTTGACTGGAGTGTGTGAGGAAGACCTGTCCTTCTTGAATTGCTCAGACATTTTTTGGGTCAGTTCCTTCACAGCCAAAATGCAGGCCCATAGAGAGGAAGTGAGATTATCTTCACATTCTCAGAGCTGTCTGGCCAGTCCCTCTATAGTTGGTGCCTCTGTGTCTGTTCAGCTCATTATTGCCAGGATGTTGGCATATGATGTCAGTGCGCTTTGTACAAACTTCTACCACATAGACCGCGTGCACCAGATTTCATCCGGGTCTTTGGATGCCTGGTTGTCATCTAGGTTGCTATAGATCACTTCCAGCACAACTAATTCCCTCAGATACTGGATACCTCCCTCAGTGGTGGTCCACTTGCTTTGGGAATTTGCAAGATCTTCCTTGAAGTGATACCTGTCCTTCACACTCCATAGGTGTCACCTCCAATGACTGAAGTCTCCTACCTCTTCTCCAGTCCCTATGTCAATGGCCTTATTGCTAGCAAGGGATCCCATCTGCTGGGCTTCCTTGCCCTCTAATTCCTGCCTACTGGCTCCAAAATCTCAGCATTGGAGTAACCAGCTGAGGATTTGCTTATCTGGTTGATGACTGAAATCTTTTTGCATACCTTGCAGCTCACTTAGGGATAGGGGTCGGGTGATTTCTGATTAGTTTATGATTTTGGTTCCTTCCCCCTCCTGTTCTTGTGGCTGCTCTGCTGCAGAACAGGCTGCTGCTTCTGATTCTCTCTCCTTCTCCCTCTTAGGAGAAGCTTCTTCATCCCTTACTAAACAAGTTGACTTCTACTTCCATTTTTCTTCTTCATTACACGGATGACTGATGTAGTTGAAGGCTGGGTGGGTCTCTGGTTTAACCACAGTGTCTGTTGGTTTGTTTTCAGATCCGGAGACCCTCTCTCCTCCTTGACGGTGCTGAATAGTATTGAGCAGTGTTCGGTAGGTGGAGGCCAGGCCCCAGCACGCTGTGAGAAATTGTGCCGCTTTAGAATACCCAGAGCATTTTTTTTTTTTCAAACATTCCATCACTTCATCAAGTTCCTGCACTTGTTTGGGAGTGAAGTGCCAGACCATTGGAGGTGAAAACCTTGCTAGATACCTGCCCATATTCTCCCACATGCCTTGCCACCTGTAATCACTGTGTCTTGGGGCCTGGGTGATATTCCTAAATAGTTGTTTAACCTCATAAAAAGCCAAAACAAGATTCCTAACAAGTCCCAATCGGAGTATTTTGATTACCCAAGGATGTTCAAGCTGCTGAAGAGCTCTTGTAATGAGGGAGAAAATGCTACAGAAGAAGGTGGTGAAGGTGCCTTTATGTATTTCCTCCACCAAAAGCCTCTCGGAGGAAGAAATGTAATTGTTAATTATGCCCAAGAGATGGTTCCCAAAGTACTGTAGTGGCTTCAGTGCAGAGCCCAAATGCCAGGTTAAGCTCATGGCCAGTGTTTTAATAATAAATCTTCCAGGCCAAAGACCACTAAGGACTACAGAGTGCAGCAAAATGCAAAAGCAAAAAACAGTCTTTAGCATGTACAGCAAAAATGGGAACACGGCACAGATCAGATAAACTAATGTACAGAACAGATAAATCAATATGGCAACCAGAGACTGTTAACAGATATAATAATTATAAATTCCTTCTAATAGGCTCTGCTTAAATCTGTTATCTGAACCCCTTCGGGTCCCGTCTGGGATGCTAAAAAGGACTGTTGTGGTTTAACCCCAGCCGGAAACCACACAGCCACTTGCTCACTCTGCCTCAGTGGGATGGTAGGGAGAGTCGGAAGGGTAAAAGTGAGAAAAATTCATGGACTGAGATAAAGACAGTTTAGTAATTAAAAAGAAATTTTAAAAAAATGTAAGAAGAAAAGTAACCAAAAAAGAAAAAGAAAAGTAAAACCCAAGAAAAACAAGTGACATAATTGCTCACGACCAACCGACTGATGCCCAGCCAAGCCCTGAGCAATGGCAGCTCCCGCCAACCTCCAACCCCCAGGGTTTTTTTCTGAGCATGAAGTCATGTGGTATGGAATATCCCTTTTTTCAGTTGGGATCAGCTGTCCCAGCTGTGTCCCCTCCCAGCTTCTTGTGCCCGCCCAGCCTACTTGCTGGCTGGGCAGTGTGAGGAGCAGAAAGGGCCCTGACGCTGTGTAAGCGCTGCTCAACAGTGACTAAAACATCAGTATGTTACCAACACTCTTTTCATCACAAATCCAAAACATAGCCCCATACAAGCTACTACGCAGAAACGTAACTCTATCCCATCCAAAACCACTACAATCATCTAGTAATTCATCTACCTAGGCTATAATGCCCCAACTTAGGTACAAGAATGCTGTGGGAGATCTTCTCGAGGCCTTGCTAAAGTCAAGGTAGATGACACCCACTGTTCTCCCCCCATCCACAGATGTAGTCATTTCATCATAAAAGGCATTTGGCATTGGATTTGTTGACTATCGTATACTCTTGGTGTATCCATGTTGGCTATTCTTATTTGCCTTCTTGTGCCCAGAAATAGCTTCCAAGAGGACATATTCTGTGGTTTTCCCAGGAACTAAATTGTGGCTTACGAGATTTCTGTTCCTCAGATCAACGAGCTCTAAGGATGAATGCAACATTTGCCTTTCTCCAGTCATCAGGACCTTTCCTGACTTCTACAATCTTTCAGATACAGTGTAAAGCAGCCTCATAGTCACAATGGCAAGCAATAAATCAGATGCATACCTTCTGATCCCATGGATTTGTATGGTTCAATATTTCTTAAAGGTACTTGACTCTATTCACTTCCATTGCTGATAGTCCTCTTCTTGAATCCTGTCTCTAAGCCCAAAGAATAGAGACATCTGGCCAGGTGAAGGCTGAGGCAAAGAAGTCATTGAATATCTCGCCATCCCTTCGTGCCCAGGCAAAGTTTCTATTTTTGTCTTGGTAGCCTGCCCTTGCTTCTACTTCCCGTATACTGCCTTTTCACACGGCAGCTTAGCCATGTTCCCTGTTTAGGCAAACTGGTCTCCGGAAACATCTGCTTATCTTCCTGAGTATCAGGATGGACTGTTTTCATGCTTGAAGGTTTCCCTTAAGGACCTGCCAGCTCTCTTAAACTCCTTTTTGCTTTCAGAGATCCCTCTCACAGGATCCCACATATCACTTCCTTGAAGAAGGCAAAGCTTGCTCTCCTGATGATAGGGTCTGTATATTTGTCTTGCTCCTTCCCCTTGAGATCTTGAACTCCAGTGTTTCTTGGTCACTACAGCCAAGGCTGCCGTTAATTATCGCATTGCCAACCAGTTTTCCTTGTGTAAGGGTCCAGACAATATGAGAGTAAATGTCTCAAACCTTTACCTAAAGTGCTAGTGTGAAGGACAGGGCCTGTGAGTGTTGGATACAGAATCACAAAAGCAGAGGCTGAGCGCTGTGCTTGTCTTGTGCCAATAGGCACTAGACCTGAGCAAAGGCCTTGCCCATCCTGGCGCCTGGCGGTCTGGCACTAAATCAATCGAGTGACATTTGGGGTGAGGGAGAGACCCTTGCAGGCCAATGCTACTCTGGCAGCGCTAAACAGATGACTTTTTAAGTGCTTCCATACCCAACTCCCTTTTTCTAAGAGTCCTGCACCTTGAAGAGGTCAAACAGGTAACTTCGGCAGGGGGAGTTCATGACTACTGACTCAATTCAAGACCGAACAGACTTCTCCCCCCCTCACCTGCAAGGAGCATGTGTTCTGATTTACATGGAAATGGAGGCTAACTTAGCTTATAACAGAAAAGGTGGTTATCACCAACTAATTAGTTAGCATAAGAAGTGAGAAACTCAGCTGCAGGGAGGAGGCTAGCTGCCTATAAAAACTGAAAAAAATCACTGTAAGGGCAGTGCCCCCCAGGACCTGGACCCCCACCCTCCACTGGCCAGATCAACACTGGGCCCAGGACTGGTAATATCTTTTTATTTCTCCTGCTTCTTCTTTTCCTCTTTATCTTATATTTTCTGTCCCTCCTATGTTCTTTTCCTTCTCCTTTGAAACTACAAAAGCAAGGCTTATCATAATTGTACCACTGTAGTTTGCTTACCATAATCATGCCTCAGTAGTTTGCTTGTCCTAACGGTGCCACAATAAGTTTATTTATCATAATCATGGATAAATTTTGTAGACATCCATACAAGGTATCCATTGTCCTTTCACCATAATCCAACCGAGCGGATCGGTGAATCTGAGTCACACGTTAATGGAGTGGGATATTTAATCAGTCTCATTACTGGGGTGTCACTTCTTGTTCAAGGTTATTGTTGGCCCACCTAAAATCAGTGGTAAAAAGTTGTCCCTGACACCCTTCAGATACCTCCTAGATTGTCATCCTGCTGTGTTGCTCCTTCAGTAGATGTCAGGGAAGATAAAGTTCCTCATAAAAGCCAGAGTCTGTGATCTAGAGACTTATTTGACTTGCTTCAAAAAAGGTTCATTCATTTCTTGACCATGTTCAGGTGGTCTGTAACTCCCACTACAGTGCCACCCTCAGTGGTCTCCTCTCTGACCCTGACTCACAAGTCCTCACCCAGTCTGTTGCTTTTTCCAGAGAAGAGCTCCATGCACTCGAACTATTCCTTCACATAAAAGGCAATACCATCTTCTCTTCTCCTCTGCCTGTCTTTTCTGCAGAGCTTCTGTCCACCGATCAGTAAGGTCCTGTCATTTGAGTTGTCCTACCACTTAGCAACTGTTCCAGTGATGACATAGTTCTGCATCTGCATGCGGAGCTCTTATTCCTCCCCAGCTGTGTGCAACTGTGTATGAGTGGGGACTCATGCCCACTTTAATCCCTCTTGAGGGCTGTCTTGTTCCCATCACCTCTTGTGCCTCTTGTGCTAACGATTACTAACCTCTGTTCCCTCACTCAGCTGCAAACTCTTACATTGTTTTACCGAGGTACATTGCCAACTTGGCCACCTTTTCCAAATGGACCTCATCTTTTGCCAGCAGTCCTCATTCCTGAAACAGGAACCCACAGTTGCTGTAAGAATCCTTTCTGTGTGAATTTGTGTGGATGGTCTCTGTAGATGGCTGTGGATGGAGAAATAACAACCAGAAAACTGCAGTCTGAAGAGAGGAAAAGTACATGCTGAGAAGTAGCATGTGAAAAAGATCTTCCAGGATCTCCACAGACTAATGGTCCTTTTGAATCCACAAGAACTGATAAACTCAGGACACGAATCTGTACTTGACCAGTAGCTTGCACTAGCATGAACATAGGTTGTGTAGCTCAGACCACATCAAGAAGCAGTGGTGGCTGCTGTATGCAGATGAATACTACAGTGTTGCATCTACAGCTGGTGAAAAAATGGACCGTTGGAGGGCCTATTGTCAACACGTGTATACAAGTCACTGATGCATCAATATGACCTCCTGTTTCTGAGTAAGCAGCTGAGGTTGGGCTTTTAACTGCTGGTCCAACTAGTAACAGTATATGTGTGTTTAAATGAACTGTGTGAGGGAAATATACTCTGTGAATAGTTCTCTGCTATTAATAACAACAACTTAATTAATAAATGCTCTAATAAGTATTGGCTGTGACCTGTTTCTCCTTCTGACTTGATCCCCTGACAGGCAAAAAGGAATTTACAACAAGGTCATAAAAGCCAAAGTAGTGCTTGTGACACCAGCCACGGAGACAGCTGGTAACTCAGAGGATGTTCAGTCCTACCACCTGTTCACCTGCAGGATTGAGGAAAATTCCGCTTGGATTCCCACGTCCTTCTCCTTTGCCTCTTGAGCTCTGCAGACCCCCTAGATTTTCTCCAGGATCTCCCTTGGTGCGTGTGTGGATAAGCAATGAGAAATAATAGAGTGAGGGCATCATGATCCTCATCAGTTTCTCCACAATGTCCTGGATTAGGTCCACAGCAAATCCCACCGTGGATGAACAGCAGATTGCCCCCTAGTCAGTAGAAAGCTAAAGAGGCAGATGACTTTTAACATGAACCAGCCTAAAAAAGCCTCAGTCAGCCAGGTGCTGTTATCTGTGGATGTTCTTAGAAGCTAAAGAAGTAGCAATCTGAAGAAAAATAATACACAGAACAAATCCCAAACCAGAATAAGTAAATAAAAAAACAAACCCCAGCTACTGGGGAGAAAAGAGCTACCAACGGGAGGTGTATGTGGTGTAACGGCAGTGCTGCTGCTGACAGTAACTACTTTTACCACAGATCATTGCTCAGTAGAAATTTGTCCAGTCATTATTACTCAGGTATAAATGCAGATCATAGGGTAGTCTACAAATTCTTGTATTCCTTTTGCAGACAAATATGGTTGTCTCTCACTGTTTTAAGCAAGAGGTTTTCATCATTCAGTTTCAGATGTGTAGGAGTTAAATGTCTGAGTCACAGTTAGTCACTCTGAGCTCCCTTTATAGTCTATGGAAAGAAACAAGTACTGCTAGTGGGTGATTCACCTGGCTTACTTAGGCACCAGTCTTAGGGTGGTGTGATTCATCCTTTAGAAAAAGGCAATTTCGTTTTATCTTTGATGTTTAGTTAAGCACACTCTTTCTTGTCAGATCACCGATAGCTGCGGTGAGTATTTGCAGCCTTGAGGCCAGAGTAGTTGAACTCATTTTCACAGAACCCCCGAATCGCAGAACAATTGAGTTCGGAAGGGCCTCTGGACATCCATTAGAGCCAGGCGAGGGTGCCAAGAAGACTGTATGAATTAACATGTTCACTGGGAGTAATCATTAAATCAGATTCCAAGAAATGTTGCTTAGTTTGGCTATCTCAGATACTATTAGGCATAAAATTTTCTCTTAGAGTTTTTCATCAAAAGCAAGACTAGTTGTAGAAACTCAGATACAAGTAACCTTGAAAGCTCCTTTGGGTAGTAGAAACCCAGACAAATAGTTCAACCAAATTACTCACAGGATCCAAAGATAATCTGAGTGCTGAGTCAGTACTATGTTGATTTGTCTAGCTGTGGGCATAATGCAGAAGTTTAGCCAGCAGGTTTCATCTTACATGAATGACTTTGGTTTCTTTGCCTCTTCTTCCTCCAATTCATTCTGCTTAAACCCTTCCCCTCACCAAATTTTAATCAGTGCTTGAATGAGTTAGTGATGTCAATACTGCTATCTTTTGCACTATTGTAATACTAAGGGATTGAAGTTGCATTGACTTTGACAAAATAATGGAGTAAAATTAAGAGCTAATTACTATTATGTGAAGCAGAAAACCAAACAAACCACTTCATAGGCATGAGTTAGTCATCTACAATTTATCATTGGTCTCCAAAGCTTCCCATCTCATCAGTTTAAGTGTTCTAAGGTAACAGCTTATGGTTCCCCTCACCCCCAGCCTTATTCTTCCTTTTGATAACCACAGACTCGTTTGCAGTGAAACGATGCCCCTTTGCACTTCCCCTTCCATATTACTTCAAAATCATCAAACTTGGTGTTGTCAAGAAGCTTCCCCACACCTTCTGGCTCCTAGTTACATGGTTTTACCATCTCTTTTCTGCTGATCTGATCCTGCAGTGAACTTTCTTGCCTTCCCAAGCCAGCAGAAAAGGGTAATGTTCTGCCAGTTTACCTGTTTGAATTAGTTCACTCTGACAGTGTTGGTTTCAAGGGATGGGAGGAAACAAGTGACCAGAGGGAACTGTGGCAGCTTTGACTTAGATGGGCTGAAGATGCCAAACAGCATCCTCAGGTTGTAGTTTGAGATACATCTAAATCACTACTGACTGCCCCAAAGCAGTCCCTTCCTTTTTAATTGTTCCCATGTGCACCCTTCTGTGCCCACATTGGCGTGGGTGGATCACAGCGGTTTCGTTTATTATGTGGCTCTGAAAACAATTGACACAACTCAGCAGGCATCTCAGAAAGAAAAGCGGAATGAAAGGGTGAGCCTGATGATAACTTCTTACAACGGTAAGAAATCCAGCTCTGGCAGTGCTGTTCTCTATTCTAAAAGCATACCAACCATTTCAGTTGAAATTACATACAAATAAAAACTCCGAGATGTGTCTTGCTTAAAAAGCTCAATTTTCCTAAGGTTTCAGCTTATGTAAATAAACTTAAGAATGTTACAGCTCACATGGAGAAAAGGGAGAGGTATGAGGAAACCACTGGTATAAGAAGTAGCAGTATGAATGGCCCATGTTTTCCACTGCCCAAGAAGGCAGTCGTAAGAGCTGTTTCCAGCTCTGAAGGAACCGAGTAACTGTATGACATCAGAGAATGTATTCCTGTCATTGATTCATATATCTTTAAGTAAGCGCTGCATGAAGATGTCTTTCCCATGCCATGATGTTATTCCATGTATAAATATTTTTGTATTCAATATATAAAACTTTTCAGAATTAGACCACTGTATTTTTTATGGTTTCATTAAACCATTCCCAAAATATGTATGTGTTAAAGCAGGAACGTCTTCCAGCCACCCAAAGAATTATTCTTTGTTACATAGAGAAGACGTTTTATTACTTATTTTGCTTTGCCCCAGGAGTCAAAGTTAGTTTAGCTTTTGAACAAAGTCCAGAGAAGAAAGTATAGTGCTAACTAAAGGTCACAGTTCTTCCATGTAAAAGCTCCGTTGATAAATCTTTTCGACTAAAGCAGTTCAATTTTCTGACAACTCTAGCTCACAGCTGATATCATATTAACTTAATGAACAGATGTGGGACTTATTTAATTTTTTTTCTTTTTACTTCTTTTGATTTAAAGTACAGTCATTAATAATGGTGCATTAATTATGACAAAGTAATATATGATCTTAAGGAATCAGGAAAGCATAATAACAGATGGCTCACAGCAATACATGAAATGCAGACAAAACAGGATGTAATTTTTGAAGGTCAGAAGAATATCCTGACACTGGGTATTTCTGTATCAGTGTAGTCTACACTGATCTCTCTTTTCTCAGCTGACAAAATGCAACATTCAGTGATTGTGGAAGCAGAAACAGGGAAAACAATGTCTACTGAACTGTACAAGAACTAAGTTAGGAGAGGCCTAGGAGTAGGAAACACCTGTCAGAAAGTCAGGAAACAGCAAATTCAATCCTCCTCGCTCCTTCACAGGGAAGGAAAAGGTGACAGTTGTAAAAGTTGTAGCTGTAAATCCTGCAGACTATGAGGCAGTGTGATCTAGTTCAGGTCTAGGTCCACAGGGTGCTGTGTCTTAATGTTGTGGATCTCCACAAATCACTCGTTCATTAGTTTGATGATGATGCCACGGAAGGCTGTGACAACTCAGAAATGCAAGTCTTTATTCTTGCTATGTTTTACAAGCTGAACAGCTTTTAACACAGCTTGATTTGGAAAACTCCAGGCTGAGACTGACAGAGTAGCAGGCATAAAAATCATCTTTATTTGAAAACTGAAGAAGCAAGCTCTCACTGTTAAATATAGAGTCCATTAATGTGGTTAGGCTTGTGTATATTATTGTGGAATCATAGAATCATAGAATGGTTTGGATTGGAAGGGACCTTAAAGATCTTCTAGTTCCAACACCCCTGCCGTGGGCAGGGACACCTTCCACTAGACCAGGTTGCTCAAAGCCCCATCCAACCTGGCTTTGAACAGTTCCAGGGAGGAGGCATCCACAACTTCTCTGGGCAACCTGTTCCAGTGCATCACCACCCTCATCATAGTGAATTTCTTTCTTATATCTGATCTGTGCCTTAGCCTCTTTGAGCTTGAAGCCATTACCCCTTGTCTTATCACTACACGCCCTTGTAAAAGTCCCTCTCCAGCTTTCTTGTAGTCATCTTCAGGTACTGAAAGGGTGCAGTAAGCTCTCCCTGCAGCCGTCTCTTGTCTGGGCTGAACAACCCCAACTCTCCCAGCCTTTCCTTGTAGGAGAGGTGCTCCAGCCCTTGGATCATTTTTGTGGCCCTCCTCTGGACCTGCTCCAACAGGTCCATGTCTTTCCTGTGCTGAGGGCTCCAGAGCTGAATGCAGGACTCCAAGTGGGGTCTCACCAGAGCAGAAAAGAGGGGCAGAATCCCCTCCCTTGCCCTGCTGGCCACACTTCTTTTGATGCAGCCCAGGATACAGTTGCCCTTCTGGGCTGAGAGTGCACATTGCCAGGTCCTGTTGAGCTTCTTGTCAACCAGCACCCACAAGTCCTTCTCCTCAGGGTTGCCCTCAATCAATTCTCTGCCCAGCCTGTATCTGTGCTTGGGATTGCCCCATCCCATGTGCAGGACCTTGCAGCTGGTCTTATTGAAGATTATGACAAAATTAAAATAGCTGCTGGGTACACTTCTCTGATTTTTTTTGGTGTGTGTTTGTCAGTGTGGCCTATGTACAGTGGGTGCTATAGGCTAGCATTTGTACAGTGTCAGGAAGCATGGTGAAATTATGGGACTATTTGTGCAACACAGATTCAGTGAATCAAATGCTTTGCAGAAGTAACAGGCTAACTATACGTGTACTGAGATTAGGAACGGATACGCAGATTATCTGTCTCTGGGATTTCTGCATGGTCAGGAGTCTAGCCAGAACGCTGTGCCTTGTAGTCCTTGACAGATGTACAGTACCACTCACTCTGCCTGGACACATTTTCAGTGCAAAAAGATTAAATATATCTGGGGAAACCCAAACATATGGTAACTTGTTTCCAGCATCAAGCAGATTTGAAAAACAGGACAGGGCTTGCATATGAGACTCTTCCAGACTTGTCAGCACCACAGATACTGTGTTCTAGCCATAGAGTTGTAGAAGCCATGAGAATATTTCATATACAGTACAGCTTGTTCATTTCTGACAGTGAACCTCTCTAGTGCACAGATGGAGAGATTTCTTATCTGAAAGCATGACTGTGAAAAGTAACATACTTTCCATGCTGCTTTCAAATATATGCTTTCCAGAGATACTGAATGTTAAAATGGCGTGGGGCTCTGTAACATGAAAACTTAGAGAATCATAGAATCATAGAATGCTTTGGGTTGGAAGGGACCTTTAGAGATCATCTAGCCCAGCCCCCTCACAGTGAGCAGGGACATTCTTCAAGCAGACCAGGTTGCTCAGAGACCTGTCCAACCTGACCTTGAATGTTTCCAGGGATGGGGCCTCCACTACCTCTCTGGGCAACCTGTGCCAGTGTTTCACCACCCTCACTGTAAAAAATTTCTTCCTTGTATCCAGTCTAAATCTGCCTCCTTTAGTTTAAAGCAATTACTCCTTGTCTTATCACAATAGGCCTTGCTAAGAAGATTGACCCCATCTTTCCTATAGGGTCCCTTTAAGTACTGAAAGGCTGCTGTGAGCTTTCCCTGGAGCTTTCTCTTCTCCAGGCTGAATAGCCCCAACTCTCTCAGCCTTTCCTCAGAGGAGAGGTGCTCCAGCCCTCGGATCATTTTTGTCGCCTTCCTTTGGACCCGCTCCAACAGCTCCATGTGCTTCTTGTGCCAGGGACTCCAGAGCTGGACACAGGACTCCAGGTAAGGTCTCACCAGAGCAGAGGGGCAGAATCCCCTCCCTCGACCTGCTGGCCACACTTCTCTTGATGCAGCCCAGGACACGGTTGGCCCTCTGGGCTGCCAGTGCACATTGCCGGCTCATGTCCAGCCTTTCGTCTATCAGTACCCCCAAGTCCCTCCCAGCAGGGCTGCTCTCGATCTTTTCATCCCCCAGCCTGTATTGATAGCAGGGATTACCCCGATCCAGGTGTGCAGGACCTTGCACTGGGCCTTGTTGAACCTCATGAGGTTCACACAGGCCCACTTCTCGAGCTTGTCCAGGTCCCTCTGGATGGCATCCCGTCCTTCTGGTGTGTCAACTGCACCACTCTGCTTGGTGTCATCTGCAAACTTGCTGAGGGTGCACTCGATCTTGCTGTCTATGTCATTGATGAAGATATTAAACAGCACTGGTCCCAGTACGGACTCCTGAGGGACACCACTTGTCACCGGTGTCCATCTGGACATTGAGCCATTGTCAATGCATTCTAGGAATCTCCTGGATGGCCTACAGCTCACCATGCTCACCATGCTACTTTTCCAGCAGATGTTGGGGTGTTTGAAGTCCCCCAGTAGGATGAGAGACTGCAAGCGCAAAGCCTTCTGGAGCTGGAAGAAGAAGGCTTCGTCAGTAGGCCGAAAGGGATTTTATCACAGTGAACCACTGCGTAAGCCATGTTGTTAGGTTTACTTACTCAATAGCTAGAGCACTGAGATCAGCTGATCTGTCTTGAAGTTACCAGTCAGTTCACAGCAGGGCGCGTTCTCTGCTTTCATTGTGGGAGGTTTGTGTTTTTTTCTGAGGATCTGAACAGCATTTGGTTTTACTTTACAAAAGCATCTGATGTTCCTGGTGAGAAAGAACACTTCTTAAATTAGAGGAATATACATGCTACCGGTGTACCAAGTTTTTTTGTGTTGATTTGATGACGGGAGATCAGTGTTGAAGCACATCAAAAACATCAGCTTTGTGCAAAACAGAGGACAGAATGTTACCGCTCTGAACTAAAAAGGGTTTGCTGCCACCTTATGGGTTTGTGAAGTATTTTTCCCTTAAAAGTAATGCAACACTTATGAATAATTCTGAAAATTAGTTTCCTTAATGTATCGATGATCTTGTGAAAGCCTTGCCTGTCCCTAGTCTAAATTTTTAATTTTAATTTTAATTGCATTTTAATGAAAAACATCCTGCCATATTTTTGTCCTATTTAACTGCCTCATCTGGTGCTTCAAAGGTCAATCTTCTAAGTGGATATTAACACCTCACCCCAAATACACATTTTTATATTTTCTTAATTGCAGCTTATGTATATTTTTTTCTATTATGTTGTCCATTAATTATTTTGTGGATATTCTTTTAAGATCTTAAATTACTACTTTTGAAACCCCATTAACAGTCTGGATGACAGACATTTAACTCTACCTGCTATGCTGCTTTACATTAGTAGGCTTGCCTGTTGATGGCTGAAGAAGTTTCCTTCTGTACCTACTGAAGGTATACTGGTCTTCCCATCTACTATGGAGTGCTGTACATAGGGAATGCCCTTCTCTCTGCCCAGGGATCAAGACTGTGCAAAACTTTCTTCATCTTAAAAACAAATACTTGTATTCAATAATAGTGGTTTTCCATACCTTTTAACGTATAAGTAACTGGTCCAGATGAAATCGGAAGTCAGACGAGCTTGGACTTAACATTGTGGACTTTTTAAGTACAAGGGAAGAAAGATCAACTACAAGCAGAATTTGAAATCTTGTATTTCTGAAAGTGTGCTTCCTATCAAAGAAAAAAGCCAAATAATAGTATTGTTTGGGACAGTTATGAGGACATATGGATCTGAATGGGGCAAAGATTGTCTGAAGTTTCTAACCTTAATAAGTCCTGTGTTGTCTTAGATTGAACCAGAAACTTTACAAATTTCTTGGAAATAGAGGTTCCAGAATAGTAAATATGTATATGGTTAGTGCATTCACCTCTTAAGGAAAAGAAAGAAATCCTGTTTCAATAAGTTGTCTAATTTGTTTGAGCAACTGAAATGGCTTCTGAAAAACAGACCATTTCAATATTATCCACGAGCTTCTTGATTGTGTCTCTCACCTAGGATGCAAGAATACTGGAAAGGAACGCAGAACTGCTTCTCCGGTATTGCAATTCACACTTTTGCTCTGTCTAGAAATTCCATGGAAGTAGAAATTGGGAACTTTCTGAATTTAAATATTGCTTTAATTTCTGAAAAAAAAAAAGGGTTCTTTATCCAGCATTTTCTGTTAGGCTATCTTCCTTGAAAAGTTCTTACACAGATTTACTCACAAACAGCTCAGTGATATTACTGGACTTTTCTGCAAATCTGAAAGAAAACGAGGTGGATTGGATTGCAAAAATTTGAATTGCAGGTAACAATTTTTCACTTCAAAAAAAATCTCGCTTTCACTTAAATCTTAATGCTGTACTTTCTCTGACTTGAAATGGCTCGGCAGAGCACATTTAAGAAACGTTATGGAGGTGACAATTTTGCTAAAAGAGTTCTACGAGGAAGATGAACAGTTCAGAAAATGTGAACACCTGGTTTTCCTCTGTTAACTATTCCAGGACGTACCAGTTCCCTGTAGTGGCTGCCGGCGGGTTGGGGATGGCTGCTGATGGTGCTGGGGCAATGCACGCTGCAGCAGCGACTTTTTCCGAAATATCTTTCGGTACCTAACACCTTACTCCCTGCGTGGGGTCCTCACTGAAGCCAAAACCCTAAGCCTTTTCACGCAGCACATCTTCTTCGTGGCAGCAGGTCGTGCCTGCCGAAGGCAGCGGTGTCAGCGAGCATTGGAGGTTGCTGTCTCTGGGGTGAAGCTGCCAAACTCTGCACAGAGTAAGGCCCATACTAAATACACCCAGAGAGGTGAAAGGATCATGGGCTTCACACTAGGTATAGAAATATATTCTTCTATCTGATGCTCTTCCATGTGTTTACCTGGCTACTCATTTAGAGGAAGGTGCAGCAGAGTGGTTGGTTTGTATGCAGCTACACTTCATTTGTATGAATTGCAGGAAACAGGTTTTTTTTTTTCAGGGCATTTAAAAGTATGTATGTCATATGATAAGCCTTATGAATAAAGTTGCAAGCCAGAATAGGACACCACATACGTCACTGTATAGCTCTCATTCCAACAAAATCTCCTTTTGACTTTAAAGAAATCATTATTGTTCCTGTTCTAGCAAAACATGCAGCTATTTACCTCAAAGAAAAACCTTTTTATTTGTGACATAATTTTTTGGTTGTCATTAAACATTTTCTTGTTACTATGCAACCGAAGATAGAATTGCCTGAGTACAAAATGACTAATTCTTCCCTTGCAACTTGGTTCCTTCTTCTCCTAGGCTGTGATTATTTGTGTGTTCAGATAGCAGGCAATCAATGGAGAGTACAGGGGGAGGGGTACAAGGCCATCCTTTTTAAGAAGAGGTACATATGGGGCATATATTAGTCAAGGGAACCTATGCTGGACATCAAACCTAGAATTTCAATTATGAAATTAGGTTTTCATCTTTAAAGGAGAAAGTGGGACAACCAGTTTGCCTAAGACAAGCATATAATCAGTGTGGACTGGTAGGTACGACTGGCAATGTCCAGCTATCTCAGGTTGTATTCCTGCCTCTCTTTATTCCTTAGCTAGGGGATCACTAGGAAGTGCTGGGGGAGTGCCACCCTAGGTTCCCCTCTGCCTATCTCCCTCCTGAGGACACAGCCTGTAGTGGTACCCAGCCTGCAATATCTGTACTGAGTTTCTGTGTTCTTACAGAGATTTTAGGAGTGACAGAGGTCATCAATACCTTGGTCGTCTCCTAGTCTTAGTAATTATGTTTTTTTTTTCTTTTATTTATTTCCATCTCCCTATTTGCTGTCATTATCATGCATTTGATTTAGCTTTTAAAAGTAAATGAATCTGTCTTTCCATAGATTGCTAACAAAACCAGTGTCAAAAAATGTTACTTTATCTATGTTAGTTCTCTGCATTGAGAACTGCTGGTTGGGGGTATATGTCTAGATTTTTCTTTCTTCTTAAGTTTAAGAAACACTGCTTTGTAGCATAACGACTCTTCCAGGGTGACAGGACCATGCAGTCCCACTGAGTGGTGGGTAGGAAGCTCAGACACTCTGTCCTGCTGAACGTGCTGCTCCACTGTAAAGGTCTGCAGTAATGTTTCTTAATCCTGCATGATTTACAAGCATTAGCTACAAATACAGATCCAGAACAAAGAATTTTACTACTATCTAGTGATATTGATTTAACTGTGATATAAACCTGTTAATTTAGAAATCGTTTTTAGTACGATCAGATGACACAATGACTCAGCAGTTAAACTCCAGCATCTGCTGCAAGAATACCTCCTGGGAGTTTCTAACAAGAACTGGGTTGTTATCAGTTTATAAATTAGTCATGTTGAATAAAGAGGAAGTAACCAGTAAGTAGAGTAGGGAAGCATAGAAAAAATTCCTATAACAAAATAGACAATAACTAAAATGCCAGTAATATTTCCTTTTTCCTACTTCGGCATGACTGTCGAGACAATCAAAAATTCTGGAGAAAGAGACAAAGTGGTTAGGAGCTTTGGATCTTAGAGGATGCTCTAAAATGGCCTAGAACAGCAGACTCTATGTAATATTATAGGCTAGAGGTCTGGTTTATCTCTAAAGGCTTAGGAGATTTTTCTGCTGATGCTGAATGAAGGACTGGACACAAAGAATGGATGTATTCATTGCAAAGAAGAAATTTATTAAGCGCTATTAACAGTGACTTACCAGTTTCTGCCATTAGCTGTTACTCCTCTTCAGCTTCCCGTGATAGCTGTTACAGTATGAGGATTTACTCTGCAGCAAGGTTAAACTATGGAAAAGGGAGTTTTTTTTGAGGGGGGGATACTTTCCCTTAAAGTTCCTCCGCAAGAGGGTGCAAACCAAATGACATGTTGAGGTGCAGAATTTTTATGTGTGGGTGGGGAGCCGGGTATCTAGTCAGGGAATTTCAGATAAAGCAATATGATGAAACCGTGGGAGTACAGAGAAAGGTAGCGTGGGTGGAAATCAACTAAAATGACATCCTGAGGGTCGATAAACCGCATGTGATCTGATTTTGTTATGTCTAACCTTAAGATGTGAATGTGGCCTTCAGTGCGCTCTGAGCAGGGGTGGGAGGAACCTGGGTGATTCCCGTACACTTGTGGGGATCCAGCCTGGCTCTTCAGTGGCCAACAGAAGGGCTGCGGCTTTGGCCCGACTGGCAGCAGTGCGAAAGCTTTGTAAACTGTCAGTGTGTATATTGGTCACTTGCGTTTCGATGGCAAAACTCAGAAATAGCATGAAAACTACCTGTAGTAAAGAATTTAGAAACCAAATGTGAGGAGAGAGTCACTAATCTTTGTGGTTATGTGCTCTTGGCCTTTGGATTTGGAAGTTTCTGGTAGGTATCAGGAATGTCAAAGTCTAAATGTTGATCCTTATTTAGGGGAAGAGTAGGAGCACTGGAGCAGAGGATTTCCTGGACAGATACATTGCTTCTTATGAACACACACTGAGAAGCTCAGAAGTTGTAAAGCCAGAGGTTCTGAAGAGCACTGAATTACCTGCAGATGGTAGGCTCCTGCAGATAAATACCCAGAAATTTTCTAAAGTGGTAACATATTCCACAGGTATGAATTAGCCCTGGTCATACTACATGTGATGTTTCTAAGAAGCCCATGTACTTCAAAATTATCTGGAGTTGACTGCATCTTGAATACATTGAAGTGCATCTTAAAAATCTAAACAGAGGCAAAAAAAGTCCTGAAAACTTTGCCTGGAAAAAAATTCCGTGTGGAAACAGAGGACATGCCCAAGGCAAAACTGTATGCATGACAACTTTGGAAGAGACTGCCTCAGACTCAGAAAAATGGTTTATGAACTTCCATGAAGTGAACAGTACTTATTAGATTCAGAGATGCCATTTTCGTGTACAGTAAAAGCAACATTAATGAAGAAATGAGAATTTACATAAAGAATTTATTTCCTGAAAGCTGCTGAATCGGTCATAAAAACATCTAAAACTCATATAGACAAAAAATACATTTCAACACCAAATGCAATAGAAGAAAAATTGGGTTCAGAGCCGTTTTCTGATCAGGCTTTTGTATCCTGAGTGTTAATAGTGAAATGCCATGTGCTATTTTCTGAATCAAACCGTCACAGTGTTTGTTAAGTATACTCGCAAATTTACTGAAAAATCTATAAAATATTAGCATCTGCAAAATGTAACACAAATTGTGTATTGATTTGCTGGAGCACTTAAAGTGAATAAGGAGAGAAAACATAGCCATAATTTAAGATAATGTTAATATATTTACATATATTAATTTTTCCTAAATGCAGTTGACCTTATAAGGAAATAGTCATCAGCTGTACTATTTTTCATTTAGCTTTTGGTATTGAATAGTATTCCTGTTTGTTAGACTAAACACGTGTATTTGATTTTTTATCACATGCAGTGCTAGACACCTTCAAAAACATCCAGTATTACTTTTCATGGCGTCTTTAGTAGAAGTGTGTTAGAGGAACAGAATTCAGAAATACTATTTTTTCTAATTTTAAAGCAATATCCTGAAATTTCTCTGAGAGGCTGACAGTAGTCAAAATAGTTATGCTTTTACATTAGTCACAGCTTAACAATTCTGTTTAATAAATGGGAAATGAGTTTTCTGCGAAAAAGAGGAAGCGCCTTTGGTTTATATAGCATGACCTTGTCTGAGGGGAGAGGCAGTTGCTCATTTAGAACTGAAGGAGAACATGTTCTGTGTCTGAAAAGCCAATACAGAAAATAGATACAGCAAATCATGTGCCTGCATCGTTGCTGAAGGTAACGCTTTTCAGAATATTTCTTCAGGAAATAGAAACAAGAAAGCAGATACTACTGATTGAAGTATATTACTTACTTAAAAAAATCAAAAGACATATCTTCATTGCAGCAAGCTGCGAGAACTAAAATATTTTTTAATTATGTGTTTGCATTACCGTAATGCCCAGAGATGTTCTGAACAGGTTGGGGGTTGTATTGGACAAACAGGAAAAGACTTTTCATTGCCATAAAATGCTTTGTATCATAGTTTAAAGGGCTAATGAAATGAGGAAACTAATGTGTTAAAGGAAAGAGTGACACTAATACCAGTGTGTTTATCTGTTTTATGAAGGTGCTATGAAGTTCATTATTATGTGTAAAATTTTACGCGTGGTTTACTGGGTACATTGATGTTATTACACGGCTACTGTAGTCTTTCACAAGGTTGGTGCCAAGATGCTTAGACACAGGTCTGGTATCCTTGGCTGAATCATATTCTTCGATGTATGCTGCTAAAAAGCACTGTTGCAGCAGTGTGTGTAGTGCAGTTCTCGATAGTTGGTGCTGGCTGATGCTCTGGCCTGAGTCAGCTTCTTGCCCGTGCTCCAGCTGCACGTCCCTGCCCGAGCTGGTGGAGGTAAAAGCGAAGAGTGACAGGGGAGGGAGCGGTGGCTGCCCCGGTCCTGCCGCCCGTCCCATCCCACAGCCGGGCCAAGGCTGATGGCTTGGTCCTCTTCAAGCTTTGGTGCACTCCTCAGGCCCACAGTTCTCCAGTCGAGTTTTTCTGGAAGAAAGATTTCCAGCCACGTAAAACCCACTGTGTGGAGGTAAGAGAATAGTTTACTGGCCTTGATCCCTCTTCTCTTGCTTTTTTGTTGTGTTTTTGATGAAAGACAGAGCAGTAAATCTGGTGTGGGATTTTGAAAGGTGTAGAATCTGGTGCAACTTAATGATTTCACACTCAATTACTCTCTCTCACGGTGACTTCCTCTCACCTCCCAATTGCAAGAAGTGGGTATAAATGGCATTGGACACAAAATTGCATCTTCATTGCTGATTTTGGTAAGAAGTTTTAGAATGGCACAGTGACAGAACGATTATTTTCTAATTGGAATAACTGGCCTGGGTGCAAGGTAGTAGGAAAGTAATCTCCTTTCTGACAGACTGTCAGAAGTTTCTCAAGCCAAGAAAAAGGAAGCTAGATGAAAGAGAGAGGAAAAAAAAATTACAGTGTGTTCTTTAAAGTCTCTGACACTGAGAAGGTAACCAGCTCCTGATTTTTCTGTCCCTTCTTTGGTTTAAATTTATATTTAAAGCCATTATTAAAAAAAAAACAAACCAACCACAATTGATGTTTAATTGGCATTCAGATTCTGCAAATTTGATGGAGGCAAGATACCTATTCATGTGCTCCTGCCTCCAAAAGTATCTGAAGAACTGGATGTCATATGATAAAAGGTGCGTTCAGCAATTTGTCACAAAATGCTAGAATTGCTCTCAAAAAACCAAGATGTTCTTTCTTTCCTAACAGCAGTCACTTCCTTCATGTTTTCCAAAGCACTTAGAACCTTTTCTTCAACTCATAGTCATAATTAATAGAAAAAATCCTGGCTTCTCAATTTGTTTGCAGATCAGTTGTTTTTCATGACATACCTAAGACTTAAGGTAACCGTTTTATTGTTTTACTCTGCTACAAGTATATTGATGGTGGTTTTGGCCCATTTATCCTTCAAAAAAAAATTTATTCCAAAATAAACTCACAAAAATGGAAGAGTGTATTTATATTTACTTACATTTAAAAAGAAAAGGAATATTAAAAAATAATAGAATTTTAGAATATGTTTATTCGTATTGCATGAGTGCTACCACTGACATAAGTGGAGCTACTGGAGAAGTAAAGCACTGTTAAGCATTAGCAAAGACATCAAAATCGTTCCCTGAATGTATGGAAAATACACAGAGTCCTATAATCACTCGGTTTCTGGTAATGGCTCTGTATATGGAACAATCGGTGTTTAGTTATTTTATCATAGTTTTGAGCAGCACAGGATGACAATGCTGAAATCTCCCACATCTATATTTGGACCACACTTCCTTCTTTCAAATGTCACTATGTATTTTTAGATATAAAGAAAGGGGGATCTTTATTCTTTCAACATATTGCCAAACATGTGATGTTTAAACAGAAGACTGTGCATGCCCTTTTTAAATTGATCTTAAATGTAGTTATGCTTCTCTGCCAGTTCCTTCTGTGGAAAGGAGTGTTGGAGTCTAAGGACTTGGCCTCCATACAGGAAATATCTGTCTTGCGTCCAAGGCTTGGCCTTCCCACGGAGGAGATACCCCTGGACGTGCACACCTTGGCTCCAGAGGTGCAGCCTGCGCTGAGATTGTGCTGCATGTGCTTGCTCTGCACGTGTGCACGTTGTGTAAGCACTGAGTCCAGCGTCACTCAGCTTGTAATGTAGACTGAGTAGCTGGAACTGCATAGGCACATATAGGCAATATATAGGTGTACATGCATAGAATACATATGCACATCTACATATGTATGTACAGTGCAGGATGCCTAGGTCCCTATGACTTTGAAAGTAGCTTTGGATGGAAAGTATGAATCCTCTTTTTCTCTTCTGTGCTTACCCTCAATGATCAGGAGCTTTCTCCTCATGGCCTAAGAAGGAAGAAGGGCTATGCATTTACCTGAAAAAAAAGTCCTCTTAGTAGGAGAAGAGGTTATGGTAAGATTGGATGCTAAACATCTAATTTAAAAATAAAATTTGCTGTAGCTTGAAGAAGCTCTTCTGCTTTCATGTATTTGAATTCCAAAATGGTTTTCTTTCCTTTCTATTATTGTTTAGACTAATTTCTTGTATCTTGGCCATGTTTTTATCAGTAGCTTTTTCCATAAGATGGTCTCTATGTCATGTCCGAATGACTCACTATAGTTTTGGGATCTTTGTGACCCTTTTCCCTTTAACTTCCCCCAACACAGAATGCTTCTCCATTTGTCTTACTTATCTGAGAACATGTAAAAGAATATGATGCCATGTTCTTAATAATACTAAGGCTGCTGGGTGGAAGGTAATAAAAGGACAAGATCGAAAAGTGAAAGAGGTAGCATATATATATGGTAGCATATATAATATAAAGTGTATATATATATATATATACACAATACAAGGTAGCAACAGCTAGAAGAATAAAGTGTTTATTAAATGCAAAGCTGCTGCCTGACACAATATAATAGTATCACAATGAACTATGAACATATACACAAGACAGGTTTATCTTATAGGTTGCAGATTTTAATGTCACGATTTTACTTTGGTTTCATTTTACACTAAGTTTTCATAAATAGAGGTATGAATAATTTCCTTATGTAAAACATTTAGCCTGGCACTTGCAAGTCATTCTCTTTTCTGACAGAATACAAATTTTTCTTTATTCTTTATATTTTTATGTACCTTGTTGAATCATTCTCAGAATTCTCAGGGGCTCGGTTTGCTAGGTCCTGAGCTTGTTGCATGTTCATTCTACCCAATGTGGAAACCAATGGTCATTTTTCAGTGCTGTGAATGCTCTAACCACAATAGAATAACAGTTTGCTGATCAGATGTCACTCTTCTGTTAATAAATGAGTAATCATCCATGCCAGTTTTATCACTAGAGCTTAAAAGCAGTGTGTATGTTTGTGCTAACTTGTGGCTTTCTTTGGTCTGCCGCATTCACATCATTCTGCACTTTTATAAATCACAATTTTATAAATCACTACTAAACACTCCCATTCGCTTTTTTGAAATTAATATGCTCGTAGTTATATTTCTAAGTTTGGAAATGCCCCATTGTTTTCTCTAGATTGACTACGTGGCCTTTTTCTTCTTTCTTATCACATCATTTCTTCTGCCACCCAATATGTTGATTTATAGTTACTTATTTTCTTTTTCCCCTTCTTCTGAACAGTCCTACTGAGAATAAGAATGAACTCAACTAATGGCTTTTCAGAAATGACTCAGTTTTCTCCCCTCCTTAATACATCTGGTTTACTGCTATAATTTTTTCTGTCTCCTCAATTTTCTCACCTGCTTATGACACAGAATCAGAGAGAGGTGGCAGGGGTGGCTTTTGTCACTTTTTCAGTGTCCTGGTTCTGGCACATTCATTGGAAGTTATTTTTGCAACTGCAGATATCACAGTAGTGCTCCTTCATTTTTTGCTTTTTCCATTCTGACTAAGTTTTAGGAAAAAAGGGTAAAGAGAATATCCTGGCTCAAAAGTACATAAAGAATCTGCTGATGGAGGGAAGATCCCCTGTTAGAATGGCTAAGCCAATTTAATGTCTCCTGAAACAGGTAGGTCTGAGGATATGATCCCATGCTGGCAAAATTTCATTTGCAGAGTGTTATGTTGACAAAAATTGAAACTAGAGTGAAAGCACTGGTCTAAGACGTTTGAGGTATAAAGTCTCTGGGGTAAAAAGTTGTATATATTATTTTTCATGTGTGGGCACTTGAACATCATGTGAATGAGAGTGACTCAGAGCTGTCTTGAATTTCCTGAATTGAATAAAATACCATCACATTACCAGTAATAGATGCCAGACATTTTTGGTAAACTTAGTTTATATATTCTGTGTTGAGGCATGTGTTAATGTAAATTCTTGTTAGATGGCAAGTGTTGTTTGTAGAAGAGTAATATTGTTTGGAGGTCTGCAGGCTTGATAATTAGGATAGTTGAGATTAAATGAATATAGTCACTGTGTTAAAACCATGATGTGCAGCTTCTAAATAACACCATTTCTAATAATGAGACATACTTGTCTAATAAAATTAAATAGCCAGGGGAATTTTCAAGTTATGAAGTTTATAAACATAACTGTATTATTATATAATATATATAATATTTATGTATATGGATATACTTTAATATATAAATATGACATAAAAGTAAAAATAAAGAAGTCGTTTCTGATTTAACAAACAGTAGTAAACAGGTAATAGTAAAAACTGAGTTTATGCTAAGGCCTACACATGCGGCTACTGAGAAGTGTCTGGTTTTCTGTGAAGGAATTTCTACCACTGGAATTTTTAAAAATTGTATTGTATGAACATCCATCAGGAACGATGTGGGTACAGTTTGTCACAAAGTAGATCCGGCGAATGGATGAGGTGATTTCCTGATGACCGATCAAGTTGTTACTTTCTGTGATTCTGTGTAGGAGGCTCTAACATTTTTTCTGATTTTTGCTGAAGTGTTGGGAAATGTATTAGCCTGAAAAGCTTGAAGAAAAAAAAAATTACTCTGTATATGCAAGACAAACAATAAAGGTCAGAAGAATGTGTAAAGAAAGCAAGACTTAAAGGTTGCTTACGTGGTTTTTAAGCAGATTTTAAAACTGCAAACTTTTCATCTTTCTTCCTACTAATCTGCCATCCTGTTTAGGATCTAACAGCAGAAAATCTGGCTGCAATCATTTGCACGTGCTCCACAGTGTGTACTTGGAAAAAATTTGGCAGAGTAAAACCAGCTGCTAAAGAAGGGATGCAGTGCATGTCAATTCCTTAAGTTCCTGCCCCTTGCTAGGACAGTTACTCACTTGGGTGCTCTGCGCATCCTACCAGACTCCGTTCTGCTGTTTTGCTATGTGTCACTACTCCCATACATTAGTAACTCATGAGTCAAATTATAGACGATCACTAAATTGGCTTCAATATGTGTGGATTCTAAGGATTCAAATCAGCAGGTCCTTTATTTGTCATTTTAGTTTGTTTTCCTTTCTCCAGCTTTTGGCTGTTCAAGTGTGATGGCACTCCTCTCAAAACTAGTGGTACCCTATCAGTGAAAATGCAGTACCAGTTTCCTTTAAGTGGTGTTTTTTGAAGCCCCTCCCTGTTTCTAATTTATTTAGGCATCTATGCTTACTCCCAGCAGATTTCTCAAGTACAGTTTGTTATAGCAGAAGTACCATCTTTCATTCATAAGGACAAACAGGCCTATCTCTTTGCATCAATATTCACACTTTGCATAAGCCCCTTTGCAGAAGATTTCCATTTTTAATGGTTTTAATTAGCATTCATGAAAAACTGTGGTTTCACATGATATAAAGCAACAGATTAAATTTGTTAAGTGGATAATAATAACATGTGAGTTGATTTGTCTCACTACAGTTTAAAAGGCTTTTGCTCAACAGGGCCTCCATGTTAATTCATTAAGCATGCTTTAGACCTTATAGAGATTTTTTTGGGATTTAATTTAACACAGATCAAACTCCCAGGAGGTTTCTTGTCCTCCACAACTCTGTGTGATAGAGACAGTAATTTAAAACCTATTTGTAGGTCTTTGTGTTCATTTACTTGAAAAAGGGATTAAAGAAACTCTATGAAATCATTCTAATAGAGCAGAAGCTACTGAAGTTCTTTAAGGCAGGAACCAAATGCATTTATAAATGATGGAAGAGCAGCAGCTAGGGCCAGGCTTCAGAGATCTAGTTTGTTTTCCTGGCTGCAGCAGTGGCATCTAGTCCCTGCTACCCAAGTCAATTGTACATGTTCTCCACTGATGTTTTAATCCATGATGCGCAAGCAGGCCCGTGAGCAGGGTCCCAAGACCTTGACCCATCCCTCTCACGGTGTTCATCAGTGGGCTATGAGATCAAACTACACATTACTTGTTCTCTGTACCAGGAACTCCTGGCTGAGCTGCAACCTAGTTTTAAGACATGGGATGAAAAACTGTGGTGTGGTTAGGGCAATCTCCTGGGAAGTTGTGGGTTGTAGGTTTCAGCCTCAGCAGGCTGAGGAGGTCCCCAAAAGCTTGTTTTTTTCAGTTCTTGAAGCACTGTAATAATTTATTAATATAAGAAATCACTGCTAGAACCATCTTCGCGCTTCTCTCAATGTCATTTTTTATTGAAGTCCAAGATTTCTAACCACATCAGATGTAGTCCGAGAATGCCTCACAGATCGGTTCCTTTCTGTCTGTTTTTGATAATGTTTTGGCTGGACGGAAGTGTCCAGCTTCTACATGTAAGGTGTTTCTCAGGATCATCTGAATTATGACCAAAAAGGGAAAAAAAAGTAAGTCAATTGCCTGCAAAAATAGTTGGAAGTGGAGAGAGTGATGCAGAGAGAGAGAGGTAATTATTGAGGAATACAATGGCAAAGAGCATAATAAACAGTCCAGAGGAAGATTCTGTGAATCATATGAGAACCATGGAAGGAGATCTCAAACAGGTGTGCAGTGTCCTCTTATTCTGTGCCTGAAATTCTCCTTTTGTGACATGTACCATCAGGCTTCTGCACTGAAAAAAACAGGGTCTTGAGGGAAAAAATAGCAGCATATCATCTTGTAATTAAATAATATATCCTGTCACATGCACAAAGGGTAGAAGAACAGCAGTTGCATATCCTAATTGGCATACAGCATTTCAGTTGTTCTTCCAAGCCAGAGACCAGGCTGAAGCTTAGTGGAAACAGGTTAGAACAGGACAAAACTCTGCTGTACTCAGGAAGTGCCATAATATCATGCTTTAGAGTCCTTTAAAAAGATGGGATTTGTTTTGGAATTCAGACAGCTGTGTGTCTGCCTGTGAGCTAGCTGTTTAAACTCCCTTAAACTCAATGGAGATCTGGCCAATACAATCAGAGCTGCCCGGAGAGTGATTCATCTGACCAGGTACTCCAAGGTGAACTGAATTCTCTTTGGCTGCTGCCTTGATATGCACTGACTGTGATGGAAGCTTAGATACCTAACACAGTGAGGGTTTCTACATGTAGGCACCCAGACTGATGTCTCTTGATCTTAAGCTGAACCTCAGCCAGAGAGGATCCCCATGATACAGATGGTTTTTGAATAGTTACTACCTGAAGTACTTCTGTAGCAGCACATTTTAAGGTACATGGTCTGCTGTAAAAGTAGATGAATGCTTGTTTTTTTACATTTTATGTTATGATTGTAATGCTGGCTCTCTATCCTCTTCAGAGTTCAGTAGAGATTTTCCAGTAGTGAGTAGAGTTCTGTGCATGCTAAAAGGCTATTACTGTTCCACTCGAAGCAATTCTCTGAAAGGTGCTAACATTATGTGACAGTACTCAGGCAGATCTCTATTTCGGTGCTGAGACATGGGATTGCTGTTCTTCTGTGTTGCTATTTGATAGTTAGGAAACCCAGGAGCTCTGTCTCCTTTGTTGGTTTGGTCAACAGCAAATAGAAAATCTGTGAGCTTGTGTTGGAGGGCTGCTGCTCCCTCAGATAAAATGTCAGCACTGTCTTTCCCAAGTTTGATTTTATACATCTCTCAAGTTAGTTGTTGCTGCTGTTGTGATTATTACCATTATTATTATTCTATTGCACTTAGCAGATTTTAGCAGTATTCCTGTGGGATTGTGTTGCATTCCTTAAAATGTATAAGTATGATCCTAAAGAATTATAAGGTTTTTCTCTGCCCAATGCTATGCCTTTCAAAAAAGCATTTATTTTGTCTTTGAGGACTGCTGCTAGGGACTCCCAGAGGGTTACTGGTGATTCCGCTTTGCTGCTGTTAATTCTTGGGAATATTTTAATCTCCATCAAGAAAAGAAAAAATAAAAGAGTAAAACAAGCGTCTTTTAAAGGTGCGCTCCTAGGCTGTAATGATTCAATACAGGGTCTGAGGCCTGCCCGGGACCTAGCAGAACATCTAAACAGTTTGGCAGTTTTTATGTTAGAAAAGAGAACTACATTCAGAAGGACCTCCTAGCATGGTAGCTATCAGAGCTGTTAAAACTGAACTTTAAAGGGAAAACTAATTTTTTAAAGCTAAACCAATTTAAATGAAGATTTTATCCAGAAATTAAAAATCAGAATACTTCAGCTTCCCTAACACTTAAACACATACATAAGAGTGAGAGTGCAAGTAACACAGTAACTTTACCAACTTCATTGTGGACAACTGGTGAAGAATCTTCCTGAATCTGGGCTTAGTATTTCTATGACTGGAACACAGTCTGTTCTGGAAGAATTATTACGTTTGACAGAAGAAAAGAGTGTTGCTTCAGACCATCTGTCAGGCTGTGCTAATAACAGTTTTTCTGAACACTGTGTTAAAATCCTAGCCATGGAAAGTATTTTTGAGTTTTTCTTTCAAGAACAAAGGAGCTTTAAAAAAATAAAAAGATACGATAAAACAGTGGAGTTCAGAGGGAAAATCACCCAATCCCATCTGAACTCTGTGTTGTAATACACTTTAATGCCTCATAATTTCATGAAATTGTACTGTTTTTAACTACAAAAGCAGTAAAGATTCTACAAACTAGTCTTGTGTAGTTAGAAGGCTTTATTATAATATACAATTTATGAGTGTAGTTAGGAATTTTCCAAACACCCTCTATGTAAGTGTTTATACAGAATAAAACATGCCCTTTTATTACAAAAAAAAGACATATAACAAAATATTTACTGTCTTCTTTGCATTTTCATATTCATATTTTTGTCTCAATTGTTTATGCTGTTTAAAGACGGGAAATTTAAAATCACCGAGTGTGAATGATATTTCCAATTGACTCTGTAGAACATAAAAATTCTTCTGATTCAGCAGATTGTAAGGAAAGACCACCTGCTCCTGTTTCTTGAGGTCTGGACCCAGAAAAACATTCTATGAGTCTCCTACAGGAAAGGATTAGTATGTCTTAGACCTCTATGAAACTGGGTGTCACATATGCATACAAAATAGTATTCATGTTGGTAGTTCCTCATACAGGATCCTGGAGCAACATAAGTATGTCGATCTGTGCATAACTTTAAACTCATTACAGTGTTAGATAATTTGGCCTGTGCATGGAGTCTAGAGTTATGGTAATGTGGATGTACTTTTATTTAAGAGTGCAACTTAACTTAGTGTTTTCTTGGTTTCTAATTTGTAATTTTTGAGCAGTGAAGCGGTGAGATGGTGGAAGTTCGTGGAAGTTCATGGAATTAATGTATCCCCTTTTTCCAAACATCCCATATTTTGCAGAGGCACAGATGTGGCAGGCAACACTAACCTTTTCCAGGAGAGAAGACTGTATAGTGTTTCCAGTCCTTTTTTGGCTCAGTGGATCAACTACTTAGCAAGCCTTATAAATCATGGCACGACTCCTTCCTTTTGAGGCTCCTTGAGAAGCCTCTGCAATTTCCAGAAATACTGGAGAATGGAGGGGCAGAGCAGCTACTTAGGGGGAAGCTTTCGGTAAGCTGGACTGAAAGTCACCCCATCTAATTGTCATCAAAGAAATGTTAAACGTTCAGTCTAAACTTATTGTCTAGACTTCCTCTAGAGACAGAGGAGGAAAAAGGTAGAAAAACTTCTACTGAGATGAGTAATTTTATCCTGTGAAGTTTTAAACCAGAGATGAAATGAATCATTTTCTATGTCTCCATTAAGAAGCCTAGATGGCGAGCTTAGACCACACATGAACTTTCAGCAAGATGAATATAGTCTGGAAAAAGATGAGAAGGATAAATAAGGCAGAGCTTAACTCTGTAGAAGACGATAATGAGTGGGCTTATGTAGTCAATGAACTTTCCTTACTTTAAGGCATCAGGACACTTGGGGCACAGAGAAACCATATGGTTTTCTAACGGGGACAGGACAAAGCAGAGAAGTTGGGAACAGGGAGGGAAAATTTGAGTGCAGCATATGACAAAAAGAAAAGCTGAGGTTTTTACCTTGTCCACCAGACGAACTGTATGGGGTATCAAAGGGGAGTTCCAGTCCAGAGGAACCTCAGAGGACCTTAAACAGTCTGCAGATAGGAAAGACTAGAAGAAAACAGATGATCTGATATATTTAGTGATATTTCCCCTGCTTGAAGTCTGCAGAAGGGGAACCCCCAGAGAGCTTTAGTCAGCCCACCACGTGAACTTCAGGGAGGAAATATTCTCCTTTTACATTGTCAAACCTCCCTTGTGAGCAAGTTACATTTTGAGTGCTCTGAACACTGTTTCTACCAAAAAAAAGTCAGAGATATTTTACACTGTATCAATTCAGATACTCCGTCCTAGCTATAGAGAAAATCCAGCCAACCAGAGACCTCCTCAGATCTCAGTTTCGGAGGTATTGGGATGCTTTTGTGAATTTTAGGGTACGGAGGAGGTAAACCTCTGCAGATTATTCAGGGAAACCTTAACTGTGGTAACTAACCTCACTCTGAGACTTTGTTAGTCATTGACAAACACAATGAGCGTGCAGAACGTGTGAAAAAGATTAGTTCCTAGAAGCCGATATGCTCTCACAGACTCCCACAGATTTAGAATGGTTGAATATTATCTCTGCTTTGCAGACACGGATGCTCTGGCAGGCAGCTCTTCAGGGACTTGAAGGTGACACAGGAAGCCAGCAGTAAAACTGTGCTGTAAGCCCTCGTGACTTTTGTCCTAATGCCCTATCTGCTTATTGTGATTTGTTTGGCTTAATTTGCTTGAGGTCTAAGAGAAGAAGTACCAAACTAGTTCTGCTTCGCACAAGCCTTTCACAAGGTGCTGCCTCCAGCTAGCTGTACGTAGAAGAGGGTACATTCTGCTTCGGCTGGCGGAGTTAAGCAAGGATGAAACAAAAACAACCAGGGATCTCATCTGGCCTATGTTTAGCCAGGATGGCTACTTATTTTTAAGATATCTGTGATATTGATGTTCTTCTGTTTGATTTTTCTGCATAAGCAAGAGGCAACAGGGGCTGCATGTTGCCGTGGGTGGGAGAAGCCATCCCTCTTGCTGAGACAGGGCGAGCAGAGCAGGAACAACTCTGCTCTCGCTGCCCTTGTGTCATCTTGCTACTGTTGTCCCCCCCATTCTGGCTTCCCCATGGTGGCACAGCGTCCGCCGGCTTCTGTCCCTGTCCTAGCAAGGGGACCAGAGCCTGGCCCACCCCATGGCAGGGGCACAGAGGACACCACAGCCCCCAGGCACCCAGTGCGGCCCCCGGCGTGTGGCGGGGCTCCGGCAGTATGCCCGTCCCTCCGCAGCGCCTCCTGCCGCCCCTCAGGCTGCTCAGCCCACAGCTGGAGGCAGCAGTACAGACGGCCCTGGGAGCCCGGTTGTCCGCAGGGGAAAGGCTTGTGGCAAAGTGAGAATTTGCTCCCCACACCACCATCGCGGTGGGAGCATGGGCAGGCAGCGGGGCCAGGGTCACCCCAGGCCCGGCCCAGCCCAGCTGCAGAATGGCGGCCCTGCCTCAGCACCAGGGAGGCTCTGAGCGGTCCCAGCCCTGGGCCTGGCCCGCATGCAACCCAGTGGCCAAGAGATAGAGCTATGTAAGCGGGAAAGTGTGGAAAAGTTTTAAGATCGTGAAAATTCAGGCTGATTCGGGCACAAGCGACTGCAAATGATGGCAATCGAGAACTTCTCAGGGGTCAGATGCTCAGCTTCTGCTGATGCATAAGGGGACCAGAAAGCTGCTGTAATGGGGTCGATGAAGATTTTCCCTGGCATGGGGGAATCCCTTTGTTATTTACATGTTAATGAAGAGAAAGCAAACAACAGAAAGTTTTGAAAATATTTGACTCTATTCTCTTTTGCTCCACTTTTGGTTGCTTGGTTTTTGCTTCCCTGGAGCCTGACATGTTGTCGTTTTGTTGGTTTTTTTGGACAGCATTGACAATCTGGGCTACAGAGGAGATTACTTTGAGAGGAACAAGCTGAAAATTAGACACTTAATTGTCTTTCCAAAAACAAACACTGCGCAAACCCTCCAAGATTCCTGTCATAAAAAAGCAGAAGCCTCTCAGCAGCCTTCTCAGCCAGCTGACTTTTAAGACTGCTGTTTTTCCACTGTGAAATTCTTTAGAGCCTTTAACACAAAATAAAAAAAAAAAAGGGCAAACTTCCCTGTATCCGGTAGCAAATAGGATCTCACCTGAGTTACGGAACCTGAAACACCTAAGTATCCATAGGAAATGTGTGGCAACAAGAGCACCTGGCTTTGTTTCACCGTTTCTTGCATCTATTCTTTGTTAGTATTAGCAGAATTGTGCCTTTCATTGTCACGGCAGAGTCCTGGTGGCTTTGCTGATGTGCCAGGAAACCACTGGAGACTGTGGACCCCCAGTCAGTGTTTAGCATTGTTCCAGGGATGTGTGTGAGCTGCAGAGTAAAAGGTCACTCAGAATACTTGCTTTGGGTTTTTTTTTTTCTCTCTGGGACAGGAACTGCTGATCTACACAGCACTGACATTTTACCTGGTGCCCTGAGAGTCAGAAACACACTGCTAGAGTGTTTCCAGTTGGAGACCCACTGGTGCCTTTTAGAAATCCTTATTGCATCCCTGAAAGTGAGTGGCACCCAGCCCTCCGCTGCACGGCTCCGCCGTGGCAGCACTGACGGCTGAGCGAGTGCGAAACCTGAAAGCTTCACAGAGCCTGCTGCGTTTTCAGAAAAGCCAAAGCATTGCAATAGGAGTTCTTGCTCAGCTTACCTGCTTTAAGAGTCCAACATGACAGCTTTGTTTCCAGCCTTCTATGCTTTGTTGCGGGGGCCATTTTGGAGAGGTGGGAAAGGCTTAAAATGATATTTGCGATCATTCCAGATTCTGGTCTCACCTTACTTTAAAGATCCATTAAAGCTCAAATTAAGCAAGACTCCTGCTGCCAGCTCAGTCAACTGTGAATGGGTCTGTGCAACTGTTACACATCCTTTGAAACTAATGGAGCAACAGGAAAAAAACCTGCTAAGGCTTCTCTGTTTATATAGAAGGATTTTTACTGTGAGGATTTTCATTTGTTTTAAGGCTTTGGTTGCTTAAATATTTTCAGAGAAGAAAGCATACATGATTCTTAATTGCTTCCTGAATTGGGAAGCTGCTGTATCTTAAGCAGAGAATTCAATTATTGTGTTCTTCTTGAGGATCTATATCTTGCTAATCCTCCAGATAAAATGAGCTCTGGAGTGAAAGTTGTTAATCACGATCTCTTAATACCATACGCTTCGAAAGAAACGTACACCCTTTCAGATGGCCAAGAGCCCCTCAGCGACAGCGCGACGTAATGTGACGTGCTGGGGACATCTTGTGGAAAAAAAGCAAAATAGTAACAATACACCACAGGAACGTTACCTGCTGTTACAGGAAAATCAGAATCGGGACTCGCACGACTGAACAAAGGTTCACTCTTTCAAACCCTAAATTTAATGTTCCTGGACAGAAGAAAACTATTTTCTATTTCTAGAAGAGCCAGCTGTGCCTTTATAGTTAATTACAAGTTATTTATAACTATACAAGTAAATTATAATTAATTTAATTTTATTTTGGATGTGGGACTTTATTTCACATTTTTTCCATAGTTTTATTTGTGTGGCAAGTAACTTCTTTACATTTATTTCGGATTACTTTCTTGCAGTAAAACTAAGATAGTATTTACCAAATAATCGTTGCCAACTATTTTATTAATTTTGAGATGTCTGGGTGCAAGATGTCAAAAATGGTACATGCAGCTCGCTCAAATACCGCTTTCTTGTCAGAATAAAAGCTGTCAATGAAGTTTATTTGTACCTAAATTAATATAATTTTAATTTGCATCTAATCCAATATCTAATTTAATCTAATCTAATGTTAGCATTGTTATTACATTTCATCTTTGACATTTTATGTATGACCTTACAACTTAACTTGGTTTTGGAGCTGTACTGTCATATTAGGGAGCAAAATGCTTACTTTTACTACCCTCACCACAGATTCAGAATCCTGAGTCCTTGTCAGGAATAATTTCAAATCTCCAGGAAGTGACATATTGACTTATGTGGCCTCCAATGAAACTGATGTACCTTGAGGTTGGTCAACTGAAGGAGCCTGCGGGTTTTAGAAACTACTTGGAGCTAGCATCAAAACAATTACTGACCTGCCGTTATGGTTACAGACAGGCCAAAGAATATTGAATACACATAGTACCCATCTTCCCGTCTCTATTTGACTTCACTTACATACCCAGTTCACTTAGAAAGAAACCCACAGAGGTGTTCACATGCAGGCTTGTAATATGCCAAATCACTGCTTATACGAGCAGCCTGAGACTGATTTGAGGAGCCAAAGCCAAAGAGAACCACCGAGTCCTGAGCAAGTCTTCAGGCTAGAAAGTGGTGGGAGGGCAAGTGTTACGATATAATCATAGAATCACAGAATGATGGGGATTGGAAGGGATCTTTAAAGATCACCTAGTTCTAACGCCCCTGCTGCAGGGAGGGACATAATGCTAGAGTGTAGCTAAGTGGAGCCATGCCAAGGCCCCATGGAAAGTAGGACACCACTGATAGCTGTTGATCTACATTTTTATTGGTGAAAGACAGTTACGGGCCAACAGCAGCAGTGGTTTCAGACAGGGACATTGGGCAGTGCCTCTGTAAAGAAGCAGAGAAGAGTAACTTGTGTAACAACCACCTTAAGGAAGAACTGGGTTACTTCAGATCTGAAACATGAGACAATCAGGAAACAGAAAGAAGTTCGTCAGAGGTAGTGTTCAAACTCTTCTGTTCAGTCTATATGATATTTTTCTCAGTGCATCAAGGGATCTTTGGGTAACGGAAACACTGCCACAGCTTTTTATTTTAGCATAGAGGTTTTGAGGCAGTTCTTCAGAATGGTAAAATCTACAGTTGCTGTTAAAGGGGAAAAGTCACATAAATGTACACAAGCCCTGAGCCTTCCCTACTGGGAGGTATTGTAAAAAGCAGTAATCAGGAAGGTGGGTAAGTTAAAGAAGAGTTTTCCGTAAGCAGGGGAAAAATTTGCTGCCTTAATTCCCTAAAACTGTGGTCTTTCTCTCTCCTGATCAACACCATGATAATCTCCTCTCCCACAAAATGGGCTACACTCTCTAGGTTTTCACCAGCCCTCACTACTCTTTTCCAGAGACTTGTGAGAAAAGGAAGTGATCAGGCACTATGACTACAGAGTTCTGCTGTAAGATCAGCAAATTAAGAGACTCAATATATGAATAAAATTTTCAGATATTGGAATCTATGGGGCCATGATAAACTGTTACTTTATCTGCTGTTTATTTACAGCAAATGTCCTCAGAAATCTTCTGTTCTGCATCCTGCATTTTATAAAGGCTGAGGGCATAGTAAAAGCCTCTTCTGAGGAAGAATCAGCTTTGGAAGTCTGGCTTATTTAGGTAAAACTTTAAGCTTAAGAGAAATTCAAGATTTGCCAAGATTATACAGCATCTAGCTAAATGACACAGTATTGAAGTTCAACTCTTACTCCATTGAGAACCAGTCCATTGGGGTCTCTAAGTAACTAAATGAGGCAAACTACAATTTTGGGGTATTTTTCATGTATTTCACACTGGCACAGTTCACATTAGAGTCCTGATGAAACTACACTTGGACAGGAAATCATTTGGACCTAGTGGTGTCTGCACAGTGGATTAGGGAAAAGAAACCCAGCTTCTGTTAGACCAGATAGCACCAGAGATTATTTTCCTGCTGTAACCAGAGTCCTCCTTGGATCAGTAGACCTTTTTAATAGAAGGAGAGTCTGTCCTTCCATTAAGTCAAAATAGGGACAGAAATCAGTCCCGTAAGCAGGTGGTTGTCTCTAGGTGATGAACAAAGTCAGATTTTGTGTTTCTAACTCTTGTATGAGTTAGTGGGGAAGCTGCCCATGAAATCTGAGACATTGAGAAGATAGAGGCTAAACAAGCTTTTTGGTCTATGGTGCTCCCTTGCTGGTGTTACTGGAACCAAACACTAATGGGTCTTTGTGAAACAGAAAGGCTTACATTCTCACCCTAGGACTGGGGAGATTCTAAACAAGCTGCACAGTGCATTCTTCCTTATGGAAGCATGTTATTTAAGTGTTATTGGCCTATAGACTTGGTTTCAGCATCTGGTGAACCAAGTCATTGAGGAGAATTAAGGTATTTGCCCAAAGATATATTAATTGTTTCTTGTTTCTATGTGGGCAGAAGAAAAGTATGTTCCCAAAGGTAAGGGTGAGTTTGATCACCTTCAAGATAAGGTACTGACTTCAAAGTCTGAAAGATGTAAAGTAGGATTGTTAGAACTGGTTTGTCAAAGTGACGCACAGTCATATAAAGCCACATGTAGCATAGGCAGGACCTACTGTGGGGTGGTGAAGACCCCAAAAGCAAGCGTGGTCTCTTTATAACATTCGACTTTTATGGGAGATCTGTGCCTTGGTCTAATTTGGTTGGTTTAGGTAATAAAAAACCCAGTATTTTCTGAACTCATTAATATGAAAAGTCTTTGCATGGCACAACATAAAAATCCGGGTCTGGTAAGTACAGGTTTTGACTAAACCTCCAAAAACTTCTCAGTCACAGATTTGTCAAAGTACCGTGCTGGTGCAGAGTACTGCTAGTGCAGGAAGACAACAAATTCTGTACTGGGGAAAATAAGAAAATCTTGCTTGCCAAGAAAGTTACTTGTAACTGTTGAAAAGGAGAGCCCTGAAATTTTTGATTCCTTAAAAGATGGGAAGCCTGACAATATTTTTGTCCAGGCTGTAGTCTTTTGTCCTCTGTTCTGTTTAAAACACTTATTTCTAGTATTTTACCTGCTTGATTTGAAAAATCTGGGCATTGTTACTGCAAATTTCTTCATGTTTCTCATGTCATTAAGTAGTTTTGGAGACACTGAAAAGTTTTTGGAAGAATAACTGAAACAGCAGTCTAGTGAAATCGTGATATAATAAAGTCAAGGTAGGGTAATTAGTACAGGACAATACTGGGGAGATCGGCCAAGTAGTGTGTTGAGGATTTTTCAGCCCTATCATTCCGTTTATCAGATCTGCTCCTAAAACCTCCAATGATGTTTTCCAGGTAGCCTATTCAAATACTTCACTATCTTCATGCTTAAAAGGTTCTTACTGGTAGCAAAAGTTAATCCTTTCAGTTTTCATCAAATCTGCAGAGGGCATAAAGAACAGTGGGTGTCATATGAGCTGTAAACCCCTGTCATGTATTGAAAGAATATTCTTAAGTTTCCTGGAAATGTTTTACTTATTTATTTATTAAAACCGAAAATTTCTTTTAACATACCTTGCATGTCTTATTTGCTAAATCTCTTGTATTCTTATTATCTGCTGGGCTGTCTCCCAAAGGAGAGATAATCTCTGTATTACATTGCAGTGCCCAAAAGTGAACACTGCACTGTAGGTGACATCTCTCCTGTGCTGAACAACTCTCATGCCTTGTAGATGATGCTCCTCAAAATACTTGCTGGAATGTCCTTTTGCAGTGGCATCACATTCTTGACTTAAATTAAATGTCTGATTCGCTGAAAGCCCAGAGCCTTTTTTCGGTATTGCTGACGAGGCAGCTATTCCTCTGTTGTATTTATGCATTTAAATGTTCCTTACTAAGCACTTTATGTAGCCTTTATTGAATTTCATCATGTTGATTTTAAGCCATGCCTTTCATTTATTAACATTATTTAAAATTTGAATCCTATTCTGCTGAGCATTTGCAACCCGTTCCAGTTTGCACTTCTCTTCAAATGTTAGATATACGCTCTCTAACCAGTCATGCAAGGCATAGAGGAACATACTGAAAGCAGCCTACAATGGAGGTCTGCAGCCTGTTGTTGGTATCTTCTGACAGCCAGAGAGATAATTTTTGATAACTACCTTGTGAGTGCTTTCTTTTTCCTGAGTAGTTACACACCTATTTCTTTATGTTTATCTGTATGTACTCTGCATTTATCTATTTTGCTAGCAAGAATATTTAAAACAGTGCCAGTAGCCTTACTAAGTGCAGTGCTTATTGAGTATCTGATCAAATCTCACCCTTTGTGAGTACTGAAGCAAAGATGATACTAACTTTTCAGCCTTTACTATCTGCTGTTCTCTTTTCTTCCTTGTTAAGCGATAGACATTGTTTTCCCTTTCATCTTCCCATTTCTAAAATATTTTCTTGCTGCATTTTGTATTTCTTGTTAGATGAAACTCATATCCAATTTGATCTATGCTGCATCGTATTCCTTTATAGTCTGTTTTACATCTATACCTGTAGGTCCTTGTTTCTGCTTTTGTATTTATATTTATATTTTTCTGCTTTCCTTTTTCTTTTCCTGGCCCTTAAAGAGCTTTTGATGGAGCCATATTGGTCTCTTACTATGCTCCATATGTTTCCTTTGCACCACGACAGTCTGCCATTGTATCTTTAATACAGTCCCTTTCAGTAACTGTGAACTCTCTTGCAGCCCTTTTTTCCTTAGAATATCTTCCCAAGAGACCCTACCTTCCCGTTCCCTCAGTTTGATGAAGTCTGCTTTTTTGAACTCCATTGTCCTTATTCTGCTGCTCTCATTCCTCCCTTTCTTTAGATTTGTGAACTCTATAGTTTTGTAATCACTTTCACCGAAATTACCTTCTACCTTCAGCTTCTCAACCAGATCCTCCCTATTAGTCAGAATCAGTTCTAAAACAGCTGTAAGCTTCTGAGTACCTTCTTCCATCTTCTTAAAAGAAAGTTGTCCTCAACTTGTCCTGAAAGCCTACTGGACTTTCTTTATCCTGACATTATTTTCCAGCAAGTATCTGTGTATGATACAAGTCTCCCATTACTACAACTAAGGGGGCACCCTTTGGATGCTTCTATTCGTCACAAAAAAAACCACCTAAGAAAGCACCAAACCCCACTCTTCTACGTCCTTCTGACGAGGTTATTTCTAACAGGTCCCTGTTTTGACATTGCCTTTATTTTTTTCCTTTTTACCTTTTCCTTGAGATGCTCAATGCACCTCTCACCTCTTCTGGCAGTTGAGCAAGGATCTACATTTTTGATGTGCAGTGTGGCATCTTCTTCTTTTTCTACAGAGCCTGTCTTTCATAAACAAAGTGTACTCCTTTATCCCAGCAGTTAGAGGAAATAGCATGGAAACATGACCATTACGCAGCAGGCATAGACAGCTTCTTAGTCCAACTGGGACTGCTTCTGTCTCACATTCAATAGCTACCTTGGTTCTAGGGAATCGGAAGACCTGAGAAATTTCCTTGGTTTTGTCATACCCGTACCTGTGATTTTTCATCTGAATAAAAGGTTTTAACAAGTTTGAGGCTTAGTAAAGTTGGAAAATCAACTTATTCAGCAAAATACCTTTAACGATTTACAATATATGCATTAGTGGTGAGAATTCCCACCTTAAGTCTAGAGCTAACTGGTATTAACTGGCCAGAAGATCATATAACAAACAGAGATTGTAGTACAAACACCAGATCTTAGGGGAGGGAGACAGGGTAATTTTCCAACAGAGCAGGGCTGATTTTTTTCCCCCTCCTTGCAAAATTCCAGCCTATTCCTGCTGTAGTGGGCTGTCTTTAGCTAAGAGTAAATTTATTTGCAAAGCTACAGAAATCTTCATAAAATTGATGTAATAGTGGTTATTTGGATTATGAACAAGCNANCCACACCAGTCCACTGACATCGCCCTTCCCAACACTGAAAGAGTTTTTTATGTTTTCATGATGGAAAATACAGCCTCTCCCTGTCTGGTAAGTAGTTTTAATCCAACAGGTGATGCCAGCTACAGGGCTTCCCTGGGATTATTGCATGATTGTGGAAACGAATTCAGAACATTTATCATTGTCCCAGAAGTTGTTTCTGGTGTCTTTGAGTCACCTGCACTGAAAAAACACAGAATCACTGAATGGAAGGACTTGAAGGATCTCTGGGGACCACCTAGTACACCTTCCCTGCTCAGAACAGGGTCAGCTACAGCACATTGCCCATGACTATGTTCCTCTGGCTTTTGAAGATCTCCGAGGATGGTGACTCCACAACCTCCCCAGGCAACCTGCTCCAGTGTTTGATCAGTAAAAATGTTTTTTCTTATGCTTAATTGGAATTTCCTGTATTTCAGTTTGTGCCCACTGTCTCTTGGGCTTGATCCTGGACACCACTCAGAAGAGTCTGACTCTATCTTCTTTTACCACAGCATGCCTATGTCTCTTGCACTGAGGAGCCCAGGACTGGACCCAGCACTCCAGCTGTGGCCTTCCCAGTGCTGAGAAGATCACACCCTCAACTTGCAGGCCGTGTGATGCTGTTCCTGATGCAGTCCAGGACAGACTTTTAGCCTTCTTTGCCATAAGGGCTCGTTGCTGCCTCACTGTCTACCAGGTCCCCTAGGGCTTTCTCTCCAAAGCTCTTTTCCTGCCAGTCATTCCCCAGCCTGTACTAGTGGATGTGGATTTTCTCCACAGGGCTATTTACCTTTACTTGTTGGCCCATCTCTTCAGGTTGCAGTCGTCTGTCTGAAAGGCAGCACAACCGTCTAGTGTATTAGCCACTCCTCCCTGTTTTGTATCCTCTTCAGTCCTGCTAAGGGTGCAGCCTGTCCCACCGTCTAGGTCATTAATGCAGATGTCAAATCGTAGTGGACCCAGTATCGAACCCTGGGGGACACTGCTAACAACTGGCCTCCAGCTGGACTTTCTGCCACTTTGAGTCCGGCGTTTCAGACAGTTTTTACTCCACCTCACTCTGTGCTTGTCTAGTCTGAACTTCATCCTTTTGTCTATGAATATGCTATGGCAGACACTTTTGAAAGCCTTACTGAAGTCAAGATAGGCAACAACTGTTGTCTCCATGTTCATCAAGGTAATCACGTCACTATAGAAGGCTATAAGGTTGGTCAGACGTTATTTCCTTCTTGTAAATCCATGAATTGGATTGAATCACAGTCACCTTCCTGTGCTTAACTTCTTTGTAAATGGCTTCCAGAAGGTTTGACTCCATCAGTGTCACAGGGATTGAGGTGTGGTTGACGGGTCTGTTGTTCCCTGGATCCTTCTTCTTGCCCTTAATAGAATCATAGAATCATAGAATGCTTCGGTTATGTTCTTGAAGTTAGTAGTGACATTTTCTTTCTTCCGGGAAAGATAATCAAGAGTGGACTCACAATGACATGCTATTAAGTTACATGCACTTGTGTCCAATTTTTTTAATGTTCCCTAATCTGAGCCTTCTTCAACAAGGGCAAGTCTTGTTACTCTGGAAAAATGCCATAACAAGAGTTGCCAGAGGACAATGGGGAGACCAGTTTAATGGTATACAGCCCATATTCAGTTGGAGATATGTTCATGAAACAGCCCTTTCTTTTTTTTTTTTGCTAGAGTTCACTTTAATGTAGGCTATGTTATTTATTTCAGCCTTAATTTTAAAAATCAGATAGCAATACCCCACCTTAAAACCCAGTCCAATGATTTTTCTCTTTTTTATGAAAAACGTAAGCCCAAAGTCAAATGCATAAATTATATCCTCTAACAACATTCTTATAAAGATAAGAGGAGTCATATTATAATATGAAGGTGTTTCCTGAGGAATATGGTAGAAGGACATTAACTTCATTCTGAACAGGACTGAATAAAACGTTGTTCTTTGTGTAGAAATACAGAACAAGACATACTAACAAGAGAGTACTCGATGACAATTCACTGATCCATATAAGTACAGAGGATATGTTAAAGTACGGATGTTGTCAACGTAATTCTGCCTACTTATTTGGAATATTGAAAAATGTAATTGGTATTTACATGTTTGTTTCTTTTAGAATGCAAAGTAGAAAGTTCTGCTATAAATTTAAGATTATTTGGATTTGAAAAATTTACACCAAGGGTAATGCAAGAGTTGGCTGACAACTTTTATTTTATCTTACTGTGCCCTTTTGAAAAACTCTCTACAGCCCAAGAAATTAAAATGAAATTCCAAGAAGAATGTTCTGGATCAGAACATCATATTCTAGATCCAAGAATTTCCTTTCTTTGTAGAATATACAGCAGCAGCAACCAGGAATAGTGAACTGGCTGTGGTTTCATTTTCTCCAGATAATGGAGTGGTTCGTACTTCTGGAAAATATCCAGTACAATGTTAAACAAATGAGTGAGATATTTCCTCAGCCTCAGTTCTCCCACCTGCTTCTGTGGGTGAATAGCCGTTGCTGGGATCTACAGATATAGGGAATGCTGCTTCTGTGTCACTGCAATCCTCTCCATCATTCCCAGAGCCCATGACTACCCCGAATACTCGGTGTTCTGGTAGCAGCATGCTGGCAGTCCCCATGGACAGGGGGTCTGCTCAGGCATGGGTGGCCCCTGCCAAACATGTGCCCAAAGAAGGCAGAGGAGCACAGAGGAGTGTTTTGCTGGGCAAGGAATGTCCAAACTTACAGCTTTCCCTGGGCTCATAAGTCAGGATACTGAGCTTTTCTCACCTTAAAAGGCAGACATAGCACTTTCTCTCCAAGAGGTCCCTGTTTGCCCTCTCTCCTTACTAGAAAAGCCTGAGAGAGGGTAAAAGAAGTGCTGACTTCATTACTTGGACCAAAATCTATGGGAGCAGAACCAGGCTCTCCATGGGTTTAAATAGGTTTGGATTTACAAAATATACACTTTCTACAGAAAGTATACATTACAGATTAAAATGTATTGATTAAAAATGGAATACAACTAAGAATACCATAATTTTTATTAGCTCTCTGAAAAAAACACACGCGGTTGTAAAGCAAATGTGCCAATCCATACAGCCTTTCTTTCCAGGTATATGCCTTATATATTAAAATCTTTTGCCCTTACGGTACCTTCTAACAATTTGCATATACTGAATGCACTATGTAGAGCAAAATATATGACTTACATAATGAATTGCACACACACACAAAAAAGAAGGTATGCAAAATAAACACATCAGCTAGATGAATACTAATTACTTATAAGCAAAATCTGGAGACACTCAGTATGCGAAACCAGTTATTGTAGTGAACACCTACAACTAATTTCCTCCAGGAAGAAAATTTTCCATTAACTTTACTGAATTTATACCGTTATAGAAAGGTTGTAACTAAATAAATATTACTTTAGTTTAATTGGATTAAAAATTAGAAATGCAAATTCTGGTGCACCATGTCTCTAACTCCTTGTGTCCCTTTTTATGGTAATACCCTTCTAATGGTTTAAGCCTATGAAGAAAAAACACTGAAGATTTTAACTAGCAGCTTTGCAGGGGGGCAGAAAGGAGCAAAGAAGATTTAGTGGTGAAAAGAGCAAATAAATAGGTGCTCCAAGATTAAAAAGAGGGTAGAAGTGCATGCTGAGCTGTTGAAAGACCTCTCTGTGTTTAAAGAAAAATATTGTTTGGTTCTTTCACCAGTGCATGATCAAAATAAGAGGTACAAATTAGTTCATGGCTGCTGAAGCTACAAAACATCATGCAGAGAGCTGTCTTTGGGAACGTTTTAATGAGGAGAAGAGGTCATCAGACTGTGACATTGCTTTTCAGAATTCTTCAAGAACAACACAGACTTCCTGTTCCAAATGTGGTAAAGAATAAAACAACCTTAGTAGTAATCGTACAACTTTTGAACCGTGTTCCTTGGAAATACTGTACAGTGCTCATTTTGTAGCTTTAGTTAGCTATCTCAAAGGAACTCTTCCATATTTTCCATGTGCCCTTATTTCAAAAGTACAGTGAAATGGTAGAGCTTCAACAAGGATTATATTTATAAAATAAAGTTTTATTCAGTCTTCTGAAGAGATTTTAATGTTTTCATTGCTCTAGGTGAAATGGTACACTGTGGCTCTGTTCATTAACATTTAGCATCAGTACAAAAATCAAGGATTACCACATACAGTTTGAAAGGACATCCAAAATGACTTTGAAATTAAATTCACTGCAATCTTAGTTTTGCAGCATTTCAAACGTGATTTTAAAGTGTATAAGTTCAGTTAATGGCATTCCAGGTCAAATATCCCCAGCCCAATAACAATTCCCACATAGAATATCATTATTTAAATTTGTGGCATATGTATATGCTGACTAGGATTGAAGAAGTCCACTGTAAATTTAATAAATAAGATGTATAATACCATGCAGTATTGGAAAAAAGCTTCCTGGAGGATATTTAAAAAGACTGTTAGCAGAGAGAAGATACTGGTAAATCAAATAATTATTCTAAGTTATGGGCATCATTAGCAGAAATCTCACGACTGGAATGGCTTCAGGATTGCCAATAATTATAAAAATGCCAGTAACTGGAAATTGACAGTGGTTTTTACTCCTGATAAACAATTGCTCCTGTGGAAGAAATAGGTATCAAAATCATGATTTCCAAACCTCTTTTTCAAATGTTTCTAACAGTAAGAAAGAATATAAATGTATGTCAAATAATATTCATGAATCAGGTGCTGTAGTTAATAATTTGGCTAAAAAGTGACTTACTTATCTATTCATTGAAATAGAAAGAGCTGTATTACAAACCAGCCCATTTTCTTTTTAGAATAGTTGTAATAAAATCTTATTTGGAAAAGCATCAGCAACAATGATATAAAGACAGTGTAGATGGACTATTCCTTGTGCCATAGAAATTCTGTTGTAATTCTTTCATTGAATATTCTTTTAAAATCACTATGTTAAGAGAAGAAAGGATAACATTAACCGTTCTGTAAGCCACCTGTCTCTTCATTTTTCACGAAATAAAGGGAGAAAACGAATTTGGTAACTCTCTTCTGTAATCAGAAAGGAAATCTTTGTCATAGTGGATTCACTCAGGTTTTTTTCAGGTGTAAAGAGCGCTAGCAACTGTCCACCATCTGAAGTATGTTATTCTAACCTCAACATTGAAAGTCTACAAAAAAAAAATATGTATTTGTTAACAAAGGCATGCTTTCATTGACAAATACATTTTATAAATAAACAAATCTTACAACTGTCAATATTAATGATTACAAGGTCATTGCACCCTGCAACATTCTCCCATGAATCATTTTACTTAAGCATTTACACTGATTTTATTTTCTGTGGTATAGTTTTCTTTCACTTTAGGTACTAAATAGACATTTGGAAATATATTAGTTGTCTGTTTCACCTCTAAAAAAAATCCCAAATTTTTCCCAAAAAGGCTAACAAGTTTGTTGGTTTTCAGTTTAAACCTTTAATCCTGTTTGAATGGATTGATGTCTTTTTCCTTGATTTACCAGATTCTTCTGTCAGTGATTACTGATAACTGGGAGTTTGGGCTAATCTGAGATTTCTCCTCTTCCTGTATTGTCATTCTAGTGCCCATTATTCTTCTCTTTTTTTTTTTTTTCCCCCCTTTCCAAGAATACCACTGTATTCTATTCAATAACCATTGCTTGTTGAAAGAAGATGTCTTAGATAGCCAATTAGCTGTTATGCATAGAGTTTTTAGCCAGCATGGTAGCACTATTTGTTATAGGACTGTAAGCAAAGCATTGAAAAGTAAATGTTAAAAAAGACAGAGGAAGGGAAAGGAGATTCTGAAATTCTGAATTTTGCTTTCAATTATCCCAAACTATATCTACAGGCAGTAATGACAAGTACAAATCAACATGATAGGAGAAAAGAATCTTTGATTCAGTGGATAAGCTGTGATGTAGAAATCCTGAAGCAGTTTCACTAGTAAGTATGCTTTTATAATTAGAGTATCAATGATTCTCTGTGTAATGCAAAGTGTTGTAGGGTCCTTTTATAGCAAATGTGGGTGGATCTTGGAAGCTTTTATGTAAGTGTCATAAAGCAAGACACTACACAGTGTTCCTGAATTAAATGCCATTAAATTCAATGAATAACTTTACTGGCTGCAACAGATTTCTACTGATGCAAACAAAGTAAAAATCTGCTCCTTGATACACATGGATGTAAGCTTTTAAAAAACGCCACAATTATAGACAGTCATAAAATAAATGAGTATAATCTATGAAAAAAATGTATATGTATATTTGCTGTAATCAGAGTTTAAACTGCCAGTCTTTTGTCAAAATTTTTTTGGGTAAAGAAAACAAACAAAACTCATAACAACATCCAAAAGCATGATTTCATTTATTCCGTCAGCATGAAGTGATGTTCTTCATTAAAGGCAAACAGATAGCCTCAAAATAGAATGATACGTAAACTAAAATATCTGTATGACTGTATAAACATCACAGTATATGCACATAACTAACATTATGTATTATTAGTTGTTGAGTATTTATTTGTATTACTATTAGTAATTTGCTATCTATGAATGTTTGTGGTTTTCATGCATATATTTTATCTTTTTAATTGAAACATATGAACTGTAGTTGTACCAGTTGTACAGAAAAATAATTGATAGTTCTGTCTAAATTGTTTTGGCAGCTTCTTTTCATCCAGTTTTGGTTTTTAGTGTGAATTTCTTTTTTTTAAGTAAACTAAAGTCGGCAATGTTTTTGAAACAGACTTATAGGACATTTTGGGCAAAATATCACAGTAGATCTTGAAAAAGGGAGGGCAATCCCTATCATACAGAAAAGGTTCATTGGAAAATTTCTATTCTAGAACACGATGTTTTAAACACAGCTTTTTCTATGAAGATGCCACTCTAAATGTTTGCTGGTACTAAAGCAAATGACTGTTGGTACCAAAGTAACTGCGCCTGTTTTAATATTGCTGGATTAAATCCAGTATACTCCACATCTTATTGGATTGTTCCTTAAAGTTTTAACTCTGTGAAGATGGACCATTCCAGTGAATGACTACTGAGAGGTGCTTAGTAAGCTGATGTATATATTTATGAACGTTACTGTGCACTGCATAAAATAGCATACTGTATTATCATGCAGTGTGTGCTCTGTGATCTCATCAGGACATAAGAAAGGTGTTTTATGAATGTGGGATGTACAGAAGGACAGTCCAGGTGCTGTATGCTGATATGGGCGTGGTTTAGCAAATGGTTAGTTCATGATGCTAAGAAAATTCCAGTGTTACTGCAGGGAGCTGAGAGACTTTATGCATTGTGGAGTTATTGTTTGGATGAAGCATAAACCTAAGACTGTGTTTCATTGCGATTGCCACAGATTACATGGCAATTTTAGCAGGAGTGGGAATGCTGAGCCCTAACCAAACTCCAGATGGATTGGTTAGATTCTACAATTGCAATAAAATTCATTCATGGAGTTTCTTACTTCCTAACCTATCACACACTGCTGCTTTTCTATGTAAAAAGCTGATACATGTCACAAGTTGTTTTGCATTAATATTGGTAATAGTGACTCACATATCCATAAATTTTATGGCTACATAATTCACCCATAAACCATACTTTGGCTCTGGGGGCTGTACATACAACCCTCTTAGAAGGCAGCGCTTTGTACAAAAAAGGGAGAGACCATTTCTAAAATGTGTTTCCATAAAGAACCTGTTAGCAATGGGTACTTGGAGACAGGTGAACAGAGGGGATCCTAAATCACAGCTTTCTGTAAAAGGTAGAAGCTGTAACTAATACTAAATGAATCTTAGGACCTCAGTAACAGGTGTTTCTTCTACTGGTGTTTATTTTCATATATATATATTTAAATCTTGGGGTTTATTCATAGTACAGCAGTGTATGTGTCATCAATCACTTAATTAGGTCCAGGGTTTCTAGAGTGCCAAGACAAGAGCACTGATCTCCTCTTCTGTCAGCAGAGAGCAGTTGAGTGGCATTTAGTCTTCTCTCAAGAGTAATTCTGCTTGTCCTAGGGACACTTTGCGCGTTCCTTCCATGCAGCCCTGTGGGTTCATGCTCAAAGACTGAAAGGTGAAAGAAAAGAGGAGAAAATCTTTCAGAAATCTGACAGAAGCAACCTAATAGACAGTCAAAGTGCAGTGAGGCAAGGGCAGCACAGTGCTTGAAGGGGCCCTGAAACGTGAAGGTAAATGTCCTTCTAGTCTGTCATAAGATCCAGTAATTTAGAAGGCAAAAGTTCCATTTTGTGGCAGTCATGGGAAAATAAACTGTATCCCAGATGAAGAACAAGAAGGAAACTCTCTGAATAAAAAGTATTGGCCTGTTATCCCTGTCAGTCCAGCATGGAAAGAATAGTACCGGGGGAGGATAAAAAGAGAGGAGAGATAAACCCAGAGGGAAGGCAAATAGCGAGACATATAAAGAAAGTACAAGATACTCATAACTGATGTTATTAGACTGATGCTGCCAATTTCATACTCAAACTGGTAGCTTAAGCATAGTAACTATGCATCAGTGGCGGCATTTATTAAAGCCTCGTCACTAAGATTTAAAATCCTAGTCGTAGGACTCATTGAAGTGGTTATAACTATGGGTAGGCAGAGGCTTTGATCCTCTGCTCTAGCACTTCGAGTCTCATGCCATGGCTGATTGCTGGTGAGTTGGGAGAGAAGTTCTACCTGGTGCAATGCACATACTATATCAACACCACTCAGCAGAAGAAGTTGGGTGGCGTTTGCTTTTATTTCTTTCCAATCTACTGCAGGACACTTTCCCTACCTATGTTAAATAAAAGTTTCAGACAGTTTTCTGTTTCTCTTTTTCTCAGACTTGCAGACACGTATCCTAGTTTTAAAAATGGGATGTGTGCCCTGCATGTAAGCCCTCGTTCACTCTCTAAGCTTTGAATAGGAGTAATGAGAGACTGGGTATAGCATCCACAATCCCTAAGCCTTTTCAGCTAGCTGTGGAGATCCTTTTCTTTTCATATGCCATGACTCTTCAGAGTTCAGAAGGCAAAAATGAAGCATGTGTAACAAGAGGAGGCTAAAAACATCAGGTTTTTGTTCCTCAAAAGCAGTTTGCTGTATTCACAAAATTATGTTTATAATCTTGTCCAGGTTAAAGTTTGAAAGTTTTTTGCAGATAACTTTCCAGCAAGGAAAATTACAAAATTACATATATCATTTTTACAACATCATAGATTGGAGTAGAGTTATGAGAGATCAAGTGTCCTGAGAAGGAAGCTCTGAATGCAGGAAGTATATATCAGCATTCACTCTGTAACATAACTCAGTACTGAATTTATCCATCCACCTACCTTATCGTAGCAGCACCTATGAGAGAAAAGAAGTCTTGAGCGAGGAAGAAAGATATCACAAATAAATATATTTGTCAGGATAGGGCACCCTTAGAGAATGATGTTATGCCTGGTGACTGTAGTTAGATTACATCAGAATACAAAATTATCTCAAAACATAGAGGAAGAAATACTTTGGTTGCATTGAAAGTTATTTAGAAATATCTGTGTACTCTGGTGAACCTGACAGCAACATCTATTGTCTAGATTGTCTAAAATTGTTAACCACATAGTTGTTTCTGAACTATTAACTGTTTGTGTTGAAATATTCTCATCCCTGGACATGGCTCCAGGCAAATTTCTATGTGCATGTGAAAATTTCTGTAGAAATAGCACCATCATTTCTGAGAGCAAGGTTATGGAAAAAAATACATCAGGCCAATGTTAAAACATTTTCTAACTCTCTGTTTGAAAAGTAGTTGTGCTACCATGAGGTGGAGATGGTACTTTACATTTGCCCAGCAGGCTATTGAGGATCAGAACGCTCTTATATATGTAAAAAAACCCATAATAATAAAAAAGAGAAAAATCTCAGTTTATTACTTTCAATAGTTGTAGATTGTACATAATCTCTTGGGGTTTGTTAAACTATAGCAACAAAACTCTTGTATCCCTTTGAGCGTTGTTGCAGCATATAGTTGCAGAGACTAAGGAACAATTTTCGTGCAACTGATCTTTCGCCTGCTGGAGGTCACAAAAACAGGATCAGAGAGATGCTTCGGCTTCATTTCCAGGACTCCCCTTGATACAGAGGCAGGGAGATGGAGAAGACAGAGGCAGGAAAGTCAGCTATTGAAAATCTGGGGAATGTCAGGAACTTAAAACTGACAGCAGGTATTCACACTGTGTATTTTAGGCTGTCTGCTTGAGGAATTTTTATGCTCTTCTTCTTATTTAATATGTAGCAACTGTGCTTCTGGTAGCAGGTCTGCTGCACACCTTGTTACAGATATCTCAGCAAAAATGTTAAGAATGACAGGATTCTTTCTTGCTCTCAGTTAATGTGGTTGGCTACTGCTAGGGTTGCCCACTGTCTAGAACATGATGAACTGTTATTTTTTCATATTCAAAGGTCACTCTTAATCTAGTAGAGTGCAAGACCTCTTTGGGACATCATGGCATAACTATTCATGTCATTGACAGTCTTTATCAACTCTATATGCCCATTTATTACAGAATCACAGAATCAGAGAATGGTAGGGGTTGGAAGGGACCTCTGTGGGTCATCTAGTCCAACCCTCCTGCCCAAGCAGGGTCACCTACAGCAGGCTACACAGGACCTTGTCCAGGCGGGTCTTGAATATCTCCAGAGAAGGAGACTCCACAACCTCCCTGGGCAGCCTGTTCCAGTGCTCCG
>Ga0065711_1026698_pt1 | contig 62074 bp, 31 predicted proteins | sample Hoacrofraction12_FD_59098 | JGI IMG/M metagenome (GOLD analysis project Ga0065711, IMG submission 59098) | Hoatzin crop microbial communities from Cojedes, Venezuela - Epithelial fraction 12 v2 (version 2) | ecosystem: Host-associated > Birds > Digestive system > Esophagus > Crop | place... | reverse complement strand
TTTTTTTTTTTTTTTTTTTTTTTTTTTTTTTTTTAACCAGGGTATTAGTAGCTCCTTTACAAGCTGAAAAAATAAACAAGAAAAAGTAAATGCAAGCCTTTGTTTGGGAAATTTTTCCTTTTTTTCTCTGGGTTTCCATCTGAATGTATTCAGCCGTCTGGGGTGAATCAAGGCTGATCCTGGTGCAAAACTGTTCTCCAACAGATAGCCAAGCTGCTTGAACAAATGGTTCGTGTTAGCTAGAGAAAGACACTGAATCTAAACCATGTGCTTCTGGGTCTTGTGGTTTCAAATTGAACCACAAACACTCAGGCAAGCTGTCAGTCTCTATTCAAAATTTCAACCAACCTTACAGAAAAAAGGGGGGGTCTTTGCCCACCAATAATGTTTTTAACCCTTACGTGATTAGTGGGGTGGCTTTAATGCTTTGCGTTAGAGAGGCACGCTGTTTCTTCGAAGAAGTAATTAGACTGATAGCCTGGGAAAGAAATAAAGACAAACATTCGATGCAATGAGGATGAATATAAAAGTGTTTAGAATCCTACAAGGCAGGGCTTGAAGGGATCCCAAGAAATCATCCTGTCCAAAACCTTTCCAAGAGGCAAGATCACATAAAATGAAGCCTTCCCTGTCAGGTGTCTAACTCATTCCACGGGAGCCCTAGCAGAGCATCTCTGAACAGCTTTGCTGCAGAAGAGCTAATTCACAAAATGTTACATTTTTGCCATTCTCAGGAAGCAGCTGGGAAAGTGCTGCTGTAGCAGAAAGTCACCTGTGGGAGCAAGCCTGGGATGTTCTGCATCAGAGGAATGCACTGCTCCCACCTGAGCAAAAGAAATAACCGTTGTGGGCTTGGGCTGCATTTACTGCTCTGGACCAGAACACTAATGTGTGGGGTTTTGAAGCAAAACTGTTTGCTCCCACTTACAACAAGTTGTGTTTAGAGCATGTCGTAGGCTTTACTTCTTCCATTCCCATTGCTTCGTCAAAAAAAGTCAGAGTACCACGTAACACAGTATGCACAGTCCCAGCCTTTGAGACAGCGAAGCCAAGAAATCCAAGAGAGGCATCTAAGAGAAGATGCCTGTGTATGTTGGAGGACATTATGTGAGGCAGCTATTTGCAGGTTCCTCCTGGGTTTCTTCCAGCATTTAGGTGACTTACGTGCAAGGAAAGAACTGCTTGTTCAAGGAGCTAGAGCTGCTGGGGAAAACACATGGGGACAAGCTGCATTTATGTTCCAGGAATCACGCTGGGTAAAACCCTGCTGCACAGAGTTCAGACACACCTGGTTGCAAGCCCAAAATGAAAATGTGCAAGGGTTGAATATTTTGTAAGGACATGTTCTATAACAGCATTGTTTGGGGGGCTAAAAAAAAATCCTCCCTGTAAGGCCTGCGTAAATCTATATCTCCCACCTCAGCACTCTTGAAATACCATAGGAATGTTTGTCTCAGAAAGTGCTGTATCATATTTGGGACTGCTTAGAAGATCGAGGGCTAAAGCAGGGAAAAAGAGGCAGCAGTTAGAATTTTTAACTTTGAATCTCATTAGTCGTTTGCATGTTAAAATGAGTTGCAATCTCTCTCCTCCTCGCTCTTTATTTCCCTGCCTACACAATGTGATAGCGTGATTGAGATCTTCTCAGGAAGCAAATTTTATCCAGTTTCACTGCAGTGGAACAGGACTGATTTCAGCAACTAAGGATTTACCCTAGCATTGAATGGAAGAAGTAATGTCAGTGTAAACTGATAGTTTTAAGTATTAAAGAAGGACTTGGTGAAGATATGAGACTAGCCCCTGTGTCGTAAGGAACTTAAAAAATTGGACCTATTGAGGGTGAGCAGAATTGGGTATATTGGGCAGATAAGTATGTTTGGAAGAAACTAAGATTGCTGATTTGCCAAGCAGTCTGCTTACTGGACAATGTTGCCCTTGGTGAAGAGGTTATTCCCATTACTACTTTTTCACTAGAAGACACCATTAATGACAATCTTAAGGAATTATTCCCTACTATATTGATTTCTTATAGCACAGCTGTTACACAGTCACAAGGCAGTGTGTGCTCAGGACAAGTCTGTGGCAGATCCCACTCAGCCCTCTCCGAGGAACTCCTGGAGGTGCTGGGCCCTCCTTCTGCATCCACCTCCTTCTAGGGATGTAAATGGGAAGAGTGACTCAGGGGGATAAAGTGGGACCAAATTTCATCATTTCTGATACCACCTCAAGGTTTTTCAACAACAGTGCTGAAAGATCCTCTAAATCTCAGTACCAGTTAGAAGGGAAGGGAATGGGAACTGCTTTTGTGTGGGATAACAGAAGAACATTGCTGTCCTTGCACATCTCCCTTATGGGTATTTAGTGACATCCCACTGTTATCTTGTCCTGAGGGGTGTCCAGTCAGGGCTTCAACACATTTGGTTTAGCTCATGTTCCTCCCTTCCTTTCCATTGCCTCCACTTCTAATTTGGAAAACTTTGGTGAATCCAAACTCCACTTTATGCAACCAAATATAGCTCTGCATTAACACTGCTGCAGGCCAGAGCTACCTCAGACTGACACTGCTATAAATGAATGCCATAACTCTTTAAAAAACAACCTTTTCCAACATTGCATGAAGGTTACATGATCCCCTACTTAATATGCACATGAACTGGGATGCCACAAACTTCCCTGGGGTTTCCTGAGGGCTGAAGTAAAACTTAATTATACCAATTGGTTAGACAGACTGTTAAAACTTTTGTTTCACATACACTTTTATTCCCTCTTCTCCATCTTTTCCCATTTGCCAAAACCTCCTGAAGAGAAAATAGAGATTATTTTACTTTTTACCTTAAAGGGCTCCTTGTGTGCATTTGCCTTATTAAATAACTGCCAGAGTATCTAGTATTCCATGGACAGCACTGATGAAAATGAAGCATAACGTTGGTCAAATGAGCAAATTTCTTGTATAGCATTGTCCCTAATTTGGTCTCCAGCCAATGAAAATTCTGTACCATGCATCTGTTGGCTATAGATGAGTCTTTGCATTTAAGAGGGTCTTAGAAAAGATGGGATTTCTCTCTTTTTTTTTGTCACTATCATTTTGAGGATAATCACAACACGCTCACTGATGCCTCACTGAGCTTTTTGTCAGCCAAACTTCAGTTGTTTTCATCTGCCCCTGCACAGGACTGAGTCTTTCTCCTTGATGCTGTTGGTTTTGCTTGTCATGCACAGAGAAACTAGCACGCGTTGGGTACAGCAGAGCTATGTTCAGCAACAGATATTATTACCGATCACAACTGCCTCTCATCTTTACCAGCTCAGAAACAGTAGAGGGAAATGTAGTTATTACTATCTACAATAAGTCTGGTAAGTCTAAGGAGGAAAGAGGGAGCTTCAGCGTCTCCAAAGCAGCCAGTCAGATACACAGAATGCCTATGTGCATCTGGCTGAATGCACTCTGCAGACTGATGCATCATTAAGTTCTCGTTTAATGATTTAAAGGGGAAAAGGCCTTTTGCTGGATTTCCACAGAAGGTTAATTTTCCCTTTTCTGGCAGATCTGCAAGGCCCTTAATGGCAGATGGAAGGAAACGGTGCTACCTTTCTACACAGACTTTTCTGTAGTTAGACCACTAATGTGAGGACCACCATATTCTTATGTTTTACCTATAAGAAATTAAACACCAGCCATTAATATGTTACCTACTGACGGCAGCTCAATTCCTTTCCTGTAGGTTTGCCAGTTGTTAACTAGGAGGTTCCATTCCCTGACTTCAGACAGGGATTTCTTCCTCCACGGTAAAACATTGCCTACCTGAGGCACCAGGATCTTGTTCAGCATTTCGGTCCAGAAACAGCAAACACAATCTAGCTGTGGCAAGCAGGGGGAAAACTGGAATGCCAAGGGCAGGCTGGGAATCCAAACCACGATCCACTGGAAATAAGGTCGGTTCCTGAAGAAGCCAAGAATTTCCACCCTGTTTGTTTGAAAAGATTTCACTTGTCTGTGCATACGGACAGGCTTGAATATAGACAGCTCCAATCCTCCTAGCAGTCTCACTGCAAAACATGTTAAACTTCATAGCACACATGGATCATGAGTTTAAAATACTTTTTCTCTGAGTCAATCACTGTTAGTACAGTGAGCTGTATTTCTTTCTGGCTTTAAGAAATCATTTCTGGTAATTAGGTTTGTAATTCTGTTCAGAGATGGGGATATCAAAAAAAGCTTGTAGAAGCTGGAACAACGATAATGCTATACCAGATGAGAAGACATCTCCAAATGTTTTCCACAGTCCTCTGCATTCCAAAATGTTTTTATTTACCGTCATTTGTCTTTGCCTCATTCTGCAGTTGCCCTTACACAGCCAGAAACCTTGTATCTTAGACAAGTGACCCATCTCTCCTCTTCCCAGTTTCTAAAGGAATCCACACCATTTCGCAGAACTTCTATCACACCTGCAGCCATCTAGTAGATATGAGATTTAAACCACATCTCCAGTTTTGCAGAGCAGTAGTGGAATGAATTACCCATTCAGAAGAAAATGACCCATTAAAAGAAAATTGGACCCACAACTGGGAATAATCCATCCATACGCATTTGTCAGCATTGCACGTTAATATTCATATCAGCACGCTGAGTGGGGTTGGAGGATCATACTTAAATTAACATACCAGAGTAACAGTGGGTGTTCACTAAAGTAAACAGGATTGAGGATTTGAACCAAACATTTCAGAAAACTGTCCAAGGTTAGATTAATCAAGAATATACTTTGAGATGCACAGCTGAAATGTGGTATTAATTTGTAAAGCTTTAATTAGTCAGAAAAATAGCAATAATGATTATATTTATTGAATAGTTCATATAATAATTGTGAACTTTATTCCTGTAAAACTAATCGATGTAACATTTCTATCAGAGTTAAACAGGATATCCAAGGCTTAAACAAATGAGCAGAGATGGGAAAATGTGTTTCAATAAATTTTGATCTTGCATGAAATTTATGCATTAAAAAAATTTTAGAGAACCAAACTGTTTAAGAAAGATTGGAAATATGAATATGACACATTCTACTGCACTCTGAGTAATTTCCCATGGAAAAAAATGAAGGTTTGTTTAATTTAAAAATAATGTATTTTGTTATTTTTGATTGCTGGAAAGAAAGTTGGCTATTGGACTGGTACAGAACCACGTTGCCTAGCTGAAGACTAGAAAGAGCAATTTTAAAAATGGATGGGGGCTTTATTTCTAGAATGTGGCTTCCTGGAATAATCTTGTGAATTTTAGCAGGCTGTAGCAAAACCAAAGCAAGAGAAATGCCAAATAGGATCAAATATGTTGCTGGAATCAAGAAATCTGCTTTGAATACCTCTTCCCTCAAGGGCCATGGGTTCCCTCTGTATTTCTTTCTGTAGTAAAGTCCTTCTCAGAGGTAACTTTTTAAAGGACAGCGTGAAACTGAAAGCCACGTCCAGGACAGCAAAGTATCTTGCTTTAATCCTGATCTTGGTTTCAAATGGACAGAATTCAAACTGCATACGCAGAAATAAAAACAATTGCCCATATTTTGAAAAAGAGAGCAACAAAAAATGAGACAAAAATGAGATAAAAAACAATCTGAGATGGGAGCAATTTCAGGAAACAAAAAACATTTTACCAAAGTTTAGGTAGAGAGAGAAATGTTCAGAGCCAGGCATAAAAATGTCACTTTTCTTTCCCGAGTGAAAGCCTAGCTCTTCCCTCCCTATGGTAAAATTGCTCAGCAATTGTTACAAGGAGCTAGTGATGGGCCTTAACCAAAATGCAAGGTATCAACTCCTCTGAGCATTCACAGGGCAAAGAGAAGTTAGAATCCATTCAATTTTAACCTCACAAATAGTCCCTTTCCTACAGGATTTCCACCAAACCAGGCAGCACAAGTAAAATACAAAACTCTATTTCCAGCTCTACTTAGAATGAATTATATTCTTTCTTTGCATAGCCTCCTGTCTCTTGGATAATGGTGTATTTTGATTATAAATTATTTTGGACTGACATCTTCTCCATGTGTATACTTACATATATACAAAACTACATATATGTGCTTACATTTTCATGTGCACTGCCAGCAGTCCTTCAGTTTCAATTAAGCTTCTAAATGCAATACTATTCTACTTAAAATTAAATCCTGAATATACATAATCTCCAAACTGAACCTAAATCTTCTCCGGATTCAACAGGGAGATGACAAAACTAGTAAATAACAGAATACATTCACAGCTTTGCAACTCAGCTTTCCAGGTGATGTGCTGGGGATCTCAGAATTTAAAGCAGTGATAACTCTGGTATAATACTTCCTCACAGAACGCAAAGGGAGAATGAACCCCTTTAATCTGGGTGAGAAATGAAGATCCAAACCAGGAATGATTCTAGATGGATTTTAGGAGTCAAAAATGAAAATGACTGTGCAGTGTGAAAAAATGACATTTATATACTCTACCCAGAGATTTTTTTTTTCCACTATGGAACTATTTAAGGTTGTTTTTTTTTTTTTTGTTAACTGCAGCCATGGGAAGCATTTTAGGACATTTTGTACACCTGCTAGCTCCATTTCATTTGTTTAAACACATTTTATAACTGCAGTTTATATATTTTTCCAAGAAAATAAAAATGCTAAAAATATAATGTGGTGTTTGGGAGAATGTAGGTGGGGGATTGGAAGGAACAAGAGGGCCTCATCTTGGCATATGTTCCACTTTATGCCAACTGCAGCACATTCATCATTAACGTACTGGATGGGGATTACCTCTGTACGCTCATTCTCACTCACACACACGTTTCCCCTTTGCACCAAAGAGCAAAATCGTATATGGGACACAATAGACCTATTGGGCATGGGTGCTGCTTTATTGCTAATTACAGCGTTTGCTTCGCCGAGGTGTTACTGCAATTAGCCTTGAAGCAATTTTCTGCTCCATTGGTAGGATATGCCTCAGCCCTTTTGGTGCAGTCATTGTTTTGGAGCATAGCCAGCAAGAAAAGATTTCTATACATTAAATGTTGTAGTATTCACCCCGTGGAAAAGTCTTTACAGGGAGACCCAACTGGAGCTCAGAGAAGACCCTGAGATTACTTTTTAACAAAAGGCCTGTGATATTGTCATCCTTTGGATGTTTTCATTTTCACTAGCCTTCTTGCCCCTGTATTTATCAGCTTCTGTGTTTGAAGCAGTGTTTCATTGTTCAGCTACAACACAGTGTATGTTGTTACTCATGACAAGCAAATGATAAAAAAGATGCTTTCGTCCTTGACCTTTTACTCTTCTTGAGAAAGAGAGTTTGGAATTATATTTTTCAGAAATGCTGGCACCTCCTAGCAGCTAATGTGATGTGTTTATCCAAAGCCTTTCATCTGATTGTAGAAATAAGAGGAGACCTTATCAAGGCCTTTCAGTACTTAAAGGGGGCTTACAAGAAAGATAGGGACAAACTTTCTAGCAGGGCCTGTTGTGATAGGACAAGGAGGTAATGGTTTTAAATCAAAAGCGGGTAGATTTAGACTTGATATAAGGAAGAAGTTTTTTATAATGAGCGTGGTGAAACCCTGGGACAGGTTCCCCAGAGAGGTGGGAGATGCCCCATCCCTGGAAACATTCAAGGCCAGACTGGATGGGGGTCTGAGTAAACTGGTCTAGTGGAAGGTGTCCCTGCCCATGGCAGAGGGGTTAGACTAGATGGCCTTTAAAGGTCCCTTCCAACCCAAAATATTCTATGATTCTATGAAATGCACAAGAGCAAAGGAGCTTTGGATCCTTTATCAAGTCCCTTGTTGTCACAAGGAGCCCATTATCTTTCATAAATTTCATTTCAACAGTGCAATGCTTATGATTTGGTTCCAGATTTATGTCTCCATTTTACAAAGGGAAGAATGCTAAGCATCATCACTGAAGTGCTTTATTTAAGGTCTTGAAGTGAACTATTACAAGTCTTGGGACAGAGAGACACACCACCCCTCAACCTCTGTCTGCTGGTCTAAGCAGCACCCACGCTAGACCAGTAATAGATCAGGAACCTTTTTCCATTCTAAACTCCAGCAAAGGGAATGGTTGGAGTTACTTGAAGTTTCATGGACCATTGTGGACCTACCTATCTTTCAATACGAAAAAGCTTCCTGACCACCGCTTCTGTGACTTAAACAATTACATCATCTCACCACAGAACATGTTCCCTGGCACTAAGAGATCTTTTTCCTTCTGAAGGGGTTGGTGTTCTTCGACTCAAGCTCTTGACTAAACTAGCCAGCATGATTCAGATCTGCCAAACAACACATTAGCATAATACATAAAGAGAGGGAGTCTCCATTCCCAACTAACACTGATTTAGCTTGGCATTAAGTATTCCCTCCCTTAAGCTCCCTTCCCACAGTAAAAGAAATTCATGACCTTTGATTTTCTTTTCAGTTTTCACCCTCCAGAACACATGTGCTCTTCTCATACTCACCCTCCTCTTCTCTATGAATAATGGGAGAGGTCTCTCACCTCCTAACCTGGTCACATCTGAGTCTTCTCCTCCTGATGCCACTAAGGTGAGAGATAGATAATGAAATAAATAAAAAGGAACCCAAACCCAACCAGAGCATGTTTTGCCTTCTGTATTTGAAGAGGAAAAAGAATAGCCTCAAGACAAGAAGACTCCCTTACGACCAAGACGACTGACAAATTCTTGTGGTTTTCTCCAAAAGTCAAACCAAAATCCAACTGCCAGCCAAGCTGAGTTCTGGCAATCTTGCATTGCCTGGAAATGAGCGCAATCGTATCCTAATAGCTATTTGGATAATTGTCCGTGTGAGTGATCTGCCAACCAATGTTGGAAACAAGTCTTTATTACAAATATAGCATGAAGTCTAATCTGGAATACATTAAAATGTTATTTCTGTAGCTGCCTTTTCCCAAACTTTAAATAATGGCTAAACCATTTATCAGCTTTTGAGGAGAAAGGTTGTGTACACTGTACTTTCAGAGCAGAGATGAAAAAAAATAGTCTTTAATAAAAGTATTCTCCACATAAACTCTGTAATTTTTGGTCACCTGTACATTGCTAAAAATTATTACAAAGCCATTTTCGATTTGCTGAAAGTGGTATGGTATGATCACAGTACAATAACCAAACTGTCTTTCTAGGCACCTGCTACAGATCTCTACTGATATCACTAGAAGCTGAAGTGGTCAAAGCAGCCAGACCCACTCAAGTTTTGTAGACTGTGTGTAAATAAAGCACAATGCTTAATAAGACATGCCTCAACAAGCCACATTGCACAGCCTATCAGCAATGTGACACAACTGCTCACTAAGGTGATGGGCATTGCATAAGGAGTATCACCATTGCTTTGTTATCTACTTGATTTTATGAGATCAAATACACATGCATTGTCTACTTGTACACAGTTCAGGAAGCTATTTTATCCTCAGGCTTCATTTGATTCCTACATCAGTTCTCCATCTTGGAGAACATGCTTGGATTAGATGATCTTTATAGGTCCCTTCCAACCCAAGGCATTCTATGCTTCTATGATTCTACCATCTTTGTCACCATCTTCTGAAGATAGTATCTCAGATGGGGCTGAGTCACTCCCTAGAAATATCTGTCTTTCCCTAGGCACCACTGAGGTGGTCTAGGTGGCCATAGTTTTGACGGTTGAAGATAGTTGGGATGAATCCCACATCCACACAGCCCTGAGTTAGGTGAGGTAACTCTAAGCTTTGTAAGCTTAATGTTATGTGATGGTAGTTAAGGCAAACAGAACATTCCCTAGCACCATAATCTGGAGAAAACATCAAAACATGTTTTTAATACATAAATCTGAATGGCATCTCAGGCATCAGAATCCCGTATAACATCGTAGCAGGTCTAAACTTTTTTTAATTGATTTGTTCTCCTGTACCTCCAGAATAGTATTCTGTGTTTGACGGATGTGTTGGGACTCCCATATTTCAGTCCCTCCATTTCTCTTCCTTCTTTTTTTTCTTCTTGTTATGTCTATTAAAGTGAATTATGACTTTTTCATTGTTCAGCCTGGAGCTTGGCCAACTCTTCAGATCAAAATCCAAAAAGTCCAAAAAAATTCTCCTCAACTAAATATTAGGGTGACCAGAAGGAAACAGGACCTGTGGAAAAGATTTGAATTGTGGGAAATGAAATAACCCCATCTCCATGGAAACGCATTCACGTTTTCCAGTTGCTCCTGAATAAATGAAGTTTGTGTTCTCTAATTCCTAGACTTCAATTTCAAACACATCTAGCCTGAAAGTACCTGGGAATACTGTTAAAAACATCAAGTTTTCTCTAAGCATTGCAGCTTCACAGCAATTCTTTTTCTTTGTTTTTTTACTTTTTTTACTTTTTTTTGCAGGAAATCACCTTCCAAGTTCTTCAGAAAATGTCTGCAAAATGCACACAATCCACAAGGTGCTTATAAGAATTAGCTGTAGTGGCTGAGTTTCTACTCCAGAGTTGCAAGCCCTCCTAATTCCTTAAGAATCGCTATAGTAGTCAGTAATACCTCACAAGCCCCACATGTGTGACATTACTAAAAAAATAATTCAAGTTTTCAAGCTTGAGTTTACATAATATGAGCCTCCAGCCAAGTATTTCACTCAATTTCTCCTCCATGAGACTTTACTGTCTCTCCTCAGCAGTCGCGGTGCAGGAAGACGCCGCACTGTTTGATTTCTGCAGATAAAGCTGAAACAAACTCCGCATCTGCCCTGGACTGTCGGAGGCTTGCGACTGTTTTCAGACCATGTAATGTTCCAACAAAAGAGGGAGGCAGGATGCCCTCTATCCTGTACCCTTGCCCGCACAGGCATGGTTGTAGGCATTCTGAGGCTCCGTGGCATTCCCAGTGGATATTGCTAGCTGAACTCCAGGCCGGGAGCAGAGTGAACTTGCAGGTTTCATCTGGCAGAATTATTCCTGACTGTCAGCGGGCCGTGGAAATAAATATAAGCAAATCTCAGAATATCTGTGGTGGAGGTTAGGTATTTCAGTGTGTCATCTCGGACCCAGGATCAATTCTTACTGGGTTCAGCCTGAAAATTATCATTATTAGCAATATGTATTAATTTTAATTGCTCATGGCTTTAAAGACATGTATGCTGCTTTATTGTGTTGTTTGGTTCCTTTAGCATAAACTAAGAGATGTCATTTTAATGCTTTCAGTTTCCCACGTAGGAGTTCCCTTTGCACAACTCGTCCACATTCCCCACTTCTCAGTTAGCACCTTTCTTTCCCAAAGCTGTCAACTTCCCAAGGCTCATTTATAAGAGGAAAAGAAAAACTGAGTTTCAGAACCTTTGAGGGGAGGTAGCTCTTTATTATTTCCTTACAGTGGTGAATTGGTACCTGCAAATCCACTGATAAGCAGGGAAATTCCCACTGAAGCCTGGCAGACTGAGCCATGTCCAGCTTTCTCATCGCCTCCCGCAGATGTGCAGCCCTTGCCCCGAGCTGTCTCTCTGCTCTCACGTTGCCTGGTTCTGGCTGGTCCTCACCCTGTGAGTCACCAGAGCCCTCACATCTAGGGCATATTAAGCCACTCAAGTGAATGATCTTTCCTCTTTCTTGCCTTTGGTCAGGAGGGCAGAAGGTTTTGTCTCCTGTGTCCCCTTCTCTCTCTGCACTCCCCTCAAAGAGAATGAACTTATGGACAGAGGAAAGACGTTTCACAAAGAAGCCTACAGTCCCTTTTGCTGACCACAAGTTGGAAGGTTTTGTATCCCTTTTCCACTCCCCAGCACCTTTTGTTCTGAGTCTGTTTATTTTAATGTTTCTTTGTAAAAGTAATATTTGTGAACAGAGAACTAGAACTACCTGCTGGAGCCAGGACTGGTGGAGGTAGACTCTGTACAGAATTTTTTCTTCAGTGGCTTTGCCTGCATGCCTAGGTTTTCAGTTGCTGTGCTCTCTGTATTTGAATTTGGCATTCACCCCATTGCAAATAACAGATTTACCAATGCAATTTTCATTGCTGACCTGCAGAAGCCTTTGTTACTCAGCATCCTTTCCTAAGCAGAGAAAGGCTGTTACCCACATGTGGCCATGTCTAAATCCCACATGGATTTTTAGTGATATTTAATCACAATAAATATGAGACCTCTGCATTAATTTTCACTTAACATCTAATTTTCACTTAACATTTATACAGATCTGTGAATCTTTGTCCTTAAGAGTTGCTTGCAGCACCAGCGATCTCCCATCTCCAAGCTTCTTTTTGATTTATGGCAAAGGGAACTTTATTTTTGGTGCAAAATTAGGAATTTCCGTTCATTCTGTGCCCTCGCCTATTAGCCCTTCCCAAATTTATGAAAAGAAAGAACATAATCCTTAAATTCTGTGAAAATAATGGTTCCGTTCTGCCACAGAATTCTTCTCTGAGCTTCAGTAAAGTACTCTTAGCCTTAGATGTCCTAGTATCAAGCTATAACTCATGAAGTAAAGGAATGGTCCACTTTCCTGACGAGGCTGTGAGCTCCCTACTCTGTAGCAGGGATCCCACAAATGGATTTACAGACAAGCATGTATAATAATCTAAAATGCAAAACCTCTTAGTATACACAATAGGATGTCACAGTTCAAAACCCAGCTGTGGGACACATTCTGGCCTGTGGACAAGAGTTCTTAAAATCACGGTGATGTGTATTACCAGCAAAGAGAGTGTATACACAATGTCATTTTACCAGGAGGATTTTCGGGGATGCTTGGCACGTGCCTTCCCGGTACACCGGCGGACACTAAAGTTGCTTAGCACTGTCAGCCGAGTTATTCAGGGGCCACCTTACAGAGGTGCTTAACATGAGACACCTGACCTTGAAGTCCTGACTGAGTCCTGCTGGCATTCTTCACCAGCATGGGCCTATCAGATATGTTTGGTTTGCATTGCTGTGAATCGTGTAGCTGACACTTCCATTCTTGCAATGCATTTCTGGCAGTCTGCAAAAGCTTTAAGATGGATCCAACAGAGTTGAATTGTCCCTGGCTGCACAAGGGAACAGGTAGAAGGTGTTTGGTCTTCTTTCACTGTTACACCAGACTCGCAAAGACCCAATAGCTGTGTGGATCAATAACCCCTGTGTTTTCAGTCCATGCTTATTAAAGGTGGTGCATGGAAAAAAAAAAAAGAAACTTTCTCTATTTATATCTGGAAGTTAATGAAGTGAAATTATCACAGCCGACAGGCGCTAGTGTTGTAATTCAGAGACATGGCTTGGCTTACAGGGATCTGCAGGCTGTTTTTATTCCAAATAATAAAAAAAAAGAGTGAAACCTAATCCTCTAATCAGTTCCAATTTACATATTCACGGGTCTTATTTCCAGACTGCTGGAAGAAAAAAAAAGATAGTGTTGGAGTCACGAAGCGATTATTTGATTAAGTAATTATTAATCCCAGAGCGCTCTGATTAATTCCGAGCAAGTTAAACAAACGTATTGGAGCTGGGCTGGTCACCTTCACGCCATTGTAACATGTAGCGGCAAAACTAGTGTAGATATATTTTTACCTGCTCTACACTGAGGAGTTTTGTTCACTGAAGGTGTCCCATTCATTTCCCCAGGGGTTAATACTCTGCTAAATGAAGTGTTATAAATTTGAATTTTATCTGTGGCTAACTGCAATACCAAATGCTGATCTTTGTTTTCAGACTGGAAGCCATCCTGGATGTGTGTGCAATTCATTTTTTACATGTTTAAATAATTTTTTTTAAAAAGGAAGAAGAAAAACTCGGAAGGTACTTTTTAACAATTTTTTACCAACTGCCCTGAATCTATCATGTAGGTAATTTGAGAGTGCCTCAAAGTAGAGCACAGCCACTGATTTCAAGAGAGAGAGATACACTCTTCAAAATATTATTTTTCTTCTGAAGAAAGAATACTGAGAGGAAACAAGCCTGGAACTTATGTTTGCTAGATGTATTGACATTTATGTATCTTATTCTAACATGCTAAAATCTCTTGTAGCTGGCTGCTGTGTTTCTTCAGGCACACATCAACATACACAAACCCCCTCCTCAAATTCACTGCACTGTTCACTTCAGGTTCAAAGCTGCCCTTCAAACCAGGCCTTTCCCAGTCTCTCCATTTTCCTTCACTTACCAGAAAAAAAGCTTGGAAAAACAGAAAGATGATGTATAATAGGCTTATGATAAATAAATCTGAAGTATACTGCATCAAATAAAAGGTGAGAAGCACAGTATGGCACATCTTGTTGCCAAGACTAAAGTCAATTTATGTCATAGGGATATGTTGTACTAAAAAGCAGAGTTAGTCAAATGTCACAGATGTTCTAAAAATGCCAATAAAAGCACTAAGTTACTGACTAGGGACAGAAGAAAGCAATTAGACTTCAACATGGTGGTTGTGTGTCAGATCAATAGATTATGGAAGTGTATTTGTTATTCATTGTCTGTTATTTTACTGCTTAACTGTATCTTCTCATCTGATCTTCGGTCCAGATCCATCTGGTTAACCACATTACACAAGTGATGAATATTTGGAATCAAGAGTTTTCAAGCAATGTGGAGACTGAGACTGGCTTCAGAATGATTTGTTAATGAAATACAATATTCGTAACAAACAATTCTTCCTGTGGGCATTCTTAACAACCCAAGTCTTTCCATCAGCACGGTCCAGCAATAATGCCTAGTAACAAATCTCAAATGTCCTGATTAAAATGAGTTTTAAAATTCCCTTCACAATTTTTAAATCAGAAAAATATAAATTATTGTCACTGAAGATGGTTTTGATTTTTTTGTTATGTTTTCTTTTTTGTTATTGCTTGTGGATTACAACAGAGATGTCCCAAATCACTTCAGCTTGAACGTTCATCATCCCTTTTGAGGAAATCATGCAGTCTGCACACCGCTGCCGTGTGAGTAAATCCTTGGTCCCAGGCAATCCTCATGGCTAAAACTTCCCTAATGAGTTCAAAAATACTGACCAGAGCCCATTTTCTTTGCTACAGGCTACTGTATGTCAGCTGAGCACACAGAGGGATGAAAAATTGTCAGATGCCCCGTCTGCTGAGGAATTCAGCAGGGATGAACCAGCGGAGGATGAGAGCAGTGACCTAAGCCTACAACTGAAATTGCTCCTCGTGAGCAATAATAAGCAGAGTAATTATGGTAAACGACACCGCAATGAGTAACGGACACATATTCAGCTCAGCCCTATCTCTTACAGTGGGATGTGAGGTTGAAACAGCTCAGCTTTTGAGGGAAGAAAATATTCAGAGGTTTTGATTGAGAAAGATGAAAGCTGTTGTTCTGAGTGAAATGGAAAGTTTTGCTTCTCCTCTGTTCTAGTGACATCTTTGCCTCAGTCATCTGTGTAGTATTTTAACATCTTATAGCACAGCATTAACTGAAGGCAATCAAAATCTGCTTCCAGAGCCAAAATAATTAATTCAGATTTATTAATCAAAAAAATACCCTGAAATACCTTAAGAATGACAATAAGCACACAAAATCAATCTTCTTCCTGGAAAATGTTGATTTTGATTTCTCTTCAGAAAATATTTCCTTCGAAATCTTTTGAGCAGCGTTCTGCGTGGCGGCTGCCTCCCACTTGAGACTTCACGAGAACACAGGGAACCACACTCTGCTGAAGGAAATCCTTGGATCCAGGAAGGCTGCAGAGGATGTAATTTAGGGCAGACTGCAGCCATGGCTGTAACGTGCTACAAAATCTGTCTGCAACATAGTGGAGAATGTATGAGGAGGGCTGTAAGAATGTAACCAACAGCCTCACTTTCTTTCCAAACTTTCCAAGTTTAAAGGAAATTACTAGTCAATGCAGAGATCTCCAAAAAGAAAACAAGTACTTAATATGTGGTTTTATATTTTTTGTTCTGAGATCATGAAATCTGTCTGCGTCTTTGACCTGCTGTCACACTCCTGAGGTGCTGTCAAATCCAGTGAAGAAATCTCACTGGTCTCTGGGCTGATATTTCATCCTGAAAATGAAAGGAGAAACAGTGGACAGTTCAAATGCTTCTGAAAGTCGATCTAGAACGCTGTCTGCCAGCTCCAAGCCGAGCTTGGCCCAGCTCCAGAGCTGAGGCATCACATGTCCTCCTGTGATCCCTGTCACACATCCCACGCTGGCTGGGACCACCCATCATTTTCTGTAGATCTCCAAATGCAAAACTTCTTCTCTTTAGGGTTTGAAAGAATGTTTTTCAAGTTATGATCTGGCAATAGCTCCCTTGACTTATTTAGTGTGAACCTCCCTGTGTTTGATAAGCGAAGGTGGCCATATAGCACAGATACTGATTTGTAAATATTTTCCTGAAGAAGAACATGGAGCACCGTTTGTTAACCACTGGGTCAGGCAATGGACTGTTCAGAAATGTTTGAAAGCCCCTTAAGTTCTTATGAAAACTCTAGAGCTGAGATAAGCCTTGAAAAAGGCAGGTACAACAGCCACTAATCATTTCTGTGCATGTAAGAGTTGAAAACTTCAGTACAACGTGGGCATATGCTACCCTAAAGTCTCATGTAAGAACACTACAGCATGTGAAATGTGCAAAGGGCTTGGAAGAGACAACTCGAACCGTATCAGCCTGACCACAGGTACTCTGCAGACAATTAGCAATGTACCGTCTTGGCTGACGAGACCACGACAGCTAGACAATTTGAGATATCACATGAGAAACGATTTATATTTGTCTGCTGCTCCATAATGACCAGAACTGGGAGGTTTCTTTCAGCCCAGTCCCAAAGCAATGCGTATGCTTCTTTAACCTTTTTAGTTTAAAATCACCTCATACCTAATGGACCAAAAAAGAACAACTAATAATCTGAGAGGGTGGAATAGAAAATCTGTCAGCCTGAGTCAGACTATTGGACCATCAAGCCCAGTATCCTGTCTCTGAAATGCTGTCAGTATCTGACACTTCGGGCTTAGTTGGGATAATAAAACATTTTCCTCAACCTTATGTAACATCTCGGCCTGGCAGCGAGAAGATTTAAACGTTGATTGCTTTCCACTCCCCTCTGTCCCATGAACGTGAATCTGACTCTTTTCCAAAATGAACAACTCTGATGAGCTGGAATTGGTTTCTGAGCAGGATGGGAAAAGCTCCTCTCTCATTATTCATTCCTGGATAGATCTGCTAAACCTTTGCCTCCTAAAAGGGAGACTTGAATTACGATACATAAAACTTCATCCGCAAAATTCTGGGTGCCCAAGGACACCTTTCATGGAAGGTGGAAATGCATGTCGTAAGACTTCATGTCTAGTCACTTTATTTTTCCCCCATCATGTCTACTTCCTTTATTTTTTTATTTGTTTAAGCTCTCCATTAGTTTATTAGCTTGACAGCAGCCCAGTTAATTAGACCGTCTTCCCTCCCCCGGCATAAGTGGTATATTAGGCTCCCCAAATGCACACAAAATTTAGTGCTGCTGCTGGGGCACTTCTCAAAACAAATAAAAGATTTGCAAACCAGCCACCAAGCATCCAACGTAATTAAACTGCATTTGTTACTTTTTCGGCACTCGCACACAATCGAGGCCTTGTACGAAGCAAGCACTCCCCAATCAGGCTGTTTTTCTTTTGGAGGGAAGAGTGCCAGGAGTCTTACCACCCCAGGTAACATAAGATCTCAACGAGCAGCAAACGGACAGTTGCAGCCAGAGTGAATGGACTGTGGGGAGATCTATACGAATGTGAATATCTATAGACAGAGCTACAGATATATGCAAACATGCACATACAGGGGAGTATAGTTCTTGGGGGAGGAGGGGAAAGCAGTGGAAAGCCTCCTAGAAATTACTGCTCCATGCACAGGTATGTAAATGACTCTGGAGTCTTGCTGTCCACCACCTCAATCAATTACAAGGTTATTCAAGATAAAACAAACACCATTTCAATTAACTGCATATACAGCAGTGGTTAGAGGCACAGGCAGGGAAGAGGAAGTGGGAGGAATTTTTGGAAAATGGAACTTTTTTTTCTACTTCTGTAGATATGCACAAATAGACGTTGCCTTGAGGTGCTGTGAGTACAGCCATGAATGGTCTTAAACTCCAACCTAAAGCCACCATGCTCTAAACTATAAAGAAAATGGGAACTAAAAAAAAAGGAAGAAAAAGAGTGAGAGAGCCTTGAAATGTGTTTAGTTTGTACTGGCTCAAATCATCGATTTGTGAGAGCCAGTGGTAGCAGAAATCAGGACAGATTCTGCTGGAGACAGGACCTAGCTAACACGACCCTCAGCAATTCTACAGCACAGTTCTGAGACATGGGAATGACTGAAGCCTTGCAGTATCAGGACACAGCTGGATGACAGAATCTGAAAACAACCTGCAAATTCAGCAGTGGTTTGAGAAGACAGAGTAGTGATGAAGACACGGGGACTGGACATTTCACATCAGGGGTCATTTTCCATCTGTGCCGCATACTTCCTGCCTAACACCAAGCAAACCATTTTACCTCTTGTCTTCATTTTTTACACTTCTATGCAACAGGCAACTCTTTCAACCTTTACCTGTCTGATGCATTTACAATATGATCTTTTCAGTCCACCAGCAGTGTTCCAGACCAACAGAGGCTCCATTCTCACTTGGGTATGTGTGTGCCATTGGACTATAAATCAGGTACTCTGATCATAATACATCATGTTCTACATGACCAGAGGCATCCGTTCTCCAAGGACATGGCTGTTTGGAAACAGGGCACATAACATCTAGCACATTACAGACTGAAAGAAATTTCATTCTCTATCTTTCTGGGAACTGCCCATGGTTATATTTTTATTCTTATTTGTCAACTGAAATTATGGACTAAGAATTTCTAGTCAAAAGGTCTGTCTTACAGACTGTTCACCGGCAATCAATATGATTTTCAACATGAGATTTATATGATTTTTCTACTTCTTTGGCTGAGGTAGTAAAACAGTTATGATCAACTGGCTTTTCGAAAAAAAATCATTCTTTATTAATCAAATATTGCTTTCTAGATGAAATACACCCAGGCCAGGAGATAGGAATAAAATTTATAGCCACAACACAATAAATCACCATCCATTCTCTTGCAGCTATGTTCATGACCATAAGCAATAAATCTCTTGCAGTTGCAGAGTTTTCATCGGTGACTTCAGACACAATAGCTGACTGTAAGCCTGCTCCTAACCCCATGCAATAACAAGGTAAAGCAGGTGTATTTGAAACACCTTCACATTATTTTTATTCACCCCTATTTGGAGGGTATTGGAAGTCTGTTACACTTCCATGCCTTCTTTCACATCACTTTAATTTATATTTGTGACAGACCAGAAACACCTACTTTCTCACTTATTGTGGTCCCACCTAATGGGCAGTAACTTCTTGGCAGCAAACTCCACACTTAAGCCACGTCAACCTTTGCTGACTACAAGAAGTGAATGAAATCTTGAATTTGGGGAGGAACTGAATCAAATCCAGAGCTGATAGCTAGCACTCCTTCTGTAAATATTCAAACCTCAAACCTCTCAAATTTAAAGAGGCAGTTGCATGGTAGGTATATTTAGGAAGATGACATCCAAATCCTGTCCTTGATTTCAATGCCTAATTAAATTCAGAAAAATCAACGCTTCCTGATCCCTTTTCCCTTTGAAAAAATGTTTTTTCCTCTTCTCCAGTAGATTCACTGCCAAGAGTCACCCTAAATATCAAGCCAGAGATCCCTGCCAGTGCACAGACACAGCTTTGGTTTTTTTGTGTATTTCCCCAGACTATTAACACAGTAATATAATGAGAAAGGAACTGAGGTTAAAGAATTCAGTACCTCGTGTATTTTCACTAAAAACACTGACTGTGTCAGGGGACCTGCCAAGAGGAGAGTTTAATATCGTATGAAAAGGAAGAATTTTCATAATGATACTTGGCAGTGCCTGTATCCCCCCCAAGAATGAAGTTGCTGGTGCTTTCTCTCCTCCTCTCTCCTATTCTCTCTCTCCCCTCAGCCCAATGGCAGGATGAGTTCTTTTCATTTTGAAGTAACCGGGAACCACGAGACCTAAGCTTGTTTGCAGCACTGGCCTGCTGGGCAGCCATGGGCAACCCTTCGAGGGGGTGGGGGGACTCGCACTGCCCACATTGGGAAAGACACTTTTCAGCCTACGTAGTTTCTGTGTATTCAAAAGGCTCCCTGAAGTCCCTAAAAAATTTAGTCTATGTGAACCTCTCTCCTTGGTTTCCAGATCTGGACAGTGGATCAAAACAATGTCTTCCTCTGTAAACACATCTGAGACATTTTAATGAAAATTACAGATGCATTAAGGCCCCTGCAGCTCCAAACAAATAATCTATTAATGCTCAGTCCAGAAGGATACAGCAAATCACACACATTTTGCCTTCTATTCTATCACTTACATGCCATATATATCCCCTGATGCCTGGTGACAAACATAAGACTTTTGGTACAAAAGGCCAAAGGCCTCCAAAGTAATAATGTGTTAAATGAAGCGGTTCAGGAAAGATGAAAACCATCACTAATGCCTTGAGCTTCTGCAAAAACAGGGAGTTTGTAATAGCAAAAGGTTTATGTCATCTTCAGAAATGAATCACTTCCCACACCTCAGAGGAAGACCAAAAAGCCCTCAGCAAAACAATGTCTAGCCCTGAATGCAGCTTCTCAAATTAACCTGGTGAAGAAAATTTTTTCGTGCCCTCAAGCCTGTCTGTTATTGCTCTTATAAGGAAGGTGCACCAAGATGGCACCTAGAATATCATCGAATAGAATCATAGAATGGCTTGGGTTGGAAGGAACCTCAAAGATCATCTTATTCCACGCCCCCCTGCCAGGGGCAGGGACCCCTTCCACCAGCCCAGGCTGCTCAAAGATCCGTCCAACCTGGCCTTGAGCACGAGGAGGGGGGGCAGCCACAGCTTCTCTGGGCAACCTGGGCCAGGGCCTCACCACCCTCAGAGTGAAGAATTTCTTCCTTATATCTAATCTAAATCTCTCCTGTTGCAGTTTAAAGCCATTACTTCTTGTCCTGTCCCTCCATGCCCTTGTAAAAAGTCCCTCTCCACCTCTCTCGCAGGCCCCTTCAGGCACTGGCAGCTGCTCTACGGTCTCCCCGGAGCCTTCTCTTCTCCAGGCTGAACAGCCCCAGCTCCCTCAGCCTGTCCTCATAGCAGAAGGGTTCCAGCCCTCGGATCATTGCTGGGGCCTCCTCTGGCCCTGCTCTAACAGCTCCAGGTCTGTCCTGTGCTGAGGGCTCCAGAGCTGGATGCAGGACTCCCGGGGGTGTCTCACCAGGGTGGTGCAGAGGGGCAGAATCCCCTCCCTCGAGATGTAATCTCATCTGTTAGCTCTGGTGATCCCTTAGACTTTCTGCTCAGATCCTGCAGAGAAAGCCTGTTCTCATAAGCAGATCTCTGCTAGAGGAAAACTACTTCACATAACCGCAGAGAGGACTGAATGGGAAAGGTGCTCATGAGATCAGAAATCAGGAACGTTGTGTTTGGCTGCAGAATTTAAGGGATGTGCCCTGGACAAACAGAACTGCCAAAATACTTCCTGTGAAGGAGAAACATGTTGATATGACCATTATGTTTTTGATATTCTGTCTTAAAGCAGCCAGTGGTCAATCTGGGTGAAGTGCAGGCCAGGTTGGCTTCTTTTCAATTTAGCCATTAATGCTTCAGAAGAAGCTAAGTTTGGGTGGATCTAACGGTCGATGGGTAACACTGTACCCCATAGTGCCTGTAGAGACAGAAACCTGGATAGTATTTTTATTATGTTATGCTCTCTGCTAGACAGACATGTCTGCAGTGCACTCTCCTGATTCCCAGTTTAAAAGATAAACCCACACGACAAAAGCTGTGACTGTAATGCACCATCCCACATATTCTCTTTCCTCTTATTTGGTTGCAACAGGAAAAAATAGAACGTTTCAGCCATTCTGACTTAGGGCATCTCCACCTTTGCTGCTTCTTTAAGCCTCTCTGAATATCATGTGGTTAACTTAGGTCAAACCAGATGGCAAAATACTCCAAGCGAGTCAGGGGTCAAAGTCTTAATTCTTGATTTCTGTTGGATAAGAAATCTCTCAGGAATACTTTCTGTTAGACTATTGAGAACTGATGAAAAATCTTTCTTTCTCCTTCTTACTAATTAGCATTTTCAGCTTCCAGTTTAGTTTCTGATTAGGAATAACTGATTCTTTTATATCTGGTGATTCTTCCTCAACTGCCCAATTCTGGTCATGTTCAGATACACACTCCAACAGTGGTCTGTGTTATGTAGTCTCTTAGAGAGCTGCCTGTTATCTTATTTCTCACTCCCATCTATTCAGAAACTTCATGCCATGAAAAAAGAGCAAATAAAATAGAAATGAATGCTTTGAAAAGGGCTAATAATATGTTTTCTATAACATAGATCAAATGTTCTTGATGCATTATGTTTTGTTAAGCAATCAGCACTAGTTCTCAATGAAAAAGTACCGGCTGCAGCAGAAACCAAGCCCATTCCCTAACGATGGAATGATCTCAAATGGTTTTATCATTTTTATTCAGGCAAAACTGGCTGTGGAGTCAAAGTTTTGCCTGACTCAAAGCAATCTAAAAACTGACGAGCTGCCCCAGTGCAGACTGGAACATATCATACAACAAAAGTCCTCGATGAGAAAGGCCCAACAGCAGGGAAACCATTCCTTGTGGTGATGTGGGAGAGCAGTGGTCAGATCCCACTCGCTTCAGATGGCACGTGCGAATTAAAGCAATCCCATCGAGCTTTCTGGGGCTTAACAGCCACCCTCGGGGAGCCACTGAAATCCTGCGGCAATAAAACCGAGCACACTTCGTTCATTTTCGCTGAGACTCCTAGCATAAAGTAAGGAGAAAAGCGCCCTGGAACAAGGATTACAGAGCGTAACTCTTCCTTCGGAGATGACGGCAGAGCCCTCATTTGCAAGTGATAAATGTCAGAGCTCTTCCATCTGCAACCTTTTTAAACCGTTTTGAGGGACGACGCCAGCGGGTGTAACGCAGCCGCCGTGGCTTGGAGGGACGGCGCAGGGAGCTTTATTGGGTCTGTCATGGGGGAGTTGTCCCTTTTTTTCTCCCCCCTCGCCTTTTTTTAACAAAATGAGGTGCCCCAGGGGAAAGTCAGCAGTTAGAAGCGGCCCCACCTGAGTGTGTCTTGGGAGGAAGCCTACTGCCTCATATTTTTTAAAGGAAAAAAAATTATAATAATAGAGCTGAGCCAAAAATATCAAGCAGTTCATAGCTGTTAAAAAGCCAGGGAAAGCTGAGTCGCACCCGTTCAGTGTTGTTCTTCCAAACAAGCTGACCACCCTCCCTTCATAACATTTTATTTATTAAAGCAAAAGGTGCCCCACTGGAATAAAATTATGTTATAATCATATGCATATGCATATATAAATACATGCATGTATGCATACACACACCTATATATACTTCTTTATGACTGTGTTTCTATACAGCATTCAGCCAGAAGGTCCCCCTACATTTTTTTGGTGTGTGATCTGCTGAATTTGTTAAAGAGAGAGAAATTAAAACGCTGTGGAAGGGAACGGGCTCCAATCGAACAAAGGCCCCGCAGCGCTGGGCCCTCGCACTCCCAGGCCGCGGCAGGCCCCGCCGTTGCCGCAGCAACAGGGTGCCGTCCTCCCATTGGTCCATGCGGGGAGGGGGGAGGGGGGGAGACGTAATGCATCAGCCAATCATCTGCCGGGGTTCCGCTTCCCTCAGGAGAGGGGCCGCGGCCGCGGATAATGCCGGCCCTGGGGCTCGAGCTGCAAAGTGGGAGCGAGGGAGGGAAGCTCTGGTGAGGGAGAGGCCGGCGGAGCGGCGGGGCGCTGGGAGGAGAACCGGCGCTGTGCCTTTGTGAGGGGATCGCAGCGGCTGCCGCCTCTGTTCGTAGCTGCGAGCTCCCTGGCTCGGTGGCTGTTTTTATGGAGCTGCCTCAGTAACTTCATCCTTAGCCAGTCCTTCAGAGCCACCAGCTCGTTGTCACAGGGAACAAAACCATGTCAACCCTTCAGATATCTGACCAAATGCTTTAGAGGGTCAGGTCAGCAGAAGCAGCATCTCGGGTATTTTCCTCTGGCTGTTTTTTTGTTTTTTTTTTTTATTTTCTCCTGAGTATTCCTATTTTAAAGTACCCTGTATTTACCCGCAGGACAGTCTAGACAGCTAATGAAATAGTAAGAGCCCAGTGGATTTTTACAAGAATGTAAACAAAATGAACATCAGAAATAGATATGTATTTGAGTAAGGATTGAAAGGTTGATGTTGGGGTACCGAGTGTGCCATAGGCAAGGGTATGCCTTCATTATTGGGTGCATTACTGTCATTCCTAAAAATCTCCAAGGGAGTCTCCCCATTGTTCTAAGGGCTATACAGGAACAGCAGGTCAGATTTATAAAATGTGCTTAAAGATGCAGATAAGATCCCAAAGGGATTTTTCCAAGCAGTTCATAAAACCAGGTTGTGAGTCACGACTGGAAGCTAATGGGAGTAAGGCCTGGAACTTATCTAGGTGCTTTTAATAAATCCTACTGTTTCCATATTGACATGATTAAATGCATAATATGCTTTTTTAAAATCTGACCCAGTGTTTATACAGTGCCAAGAGCAGCAATCTGAGCACTAAAATACTCCATGCTTCTGGAGAACAGTGCCTGTTCTGGAGAATCTAAAATATTAGTGAGCAAGGTAGTGTGCAGTCAGACTCTGAGACACAGAAATGAAGATTCTTCCTCAGTGTCTCACAGCAGGCTTTTAGTCTCTTATTTTATGTTGATGCTTATGTTTAGACCCTAAATTTCAGAAGTCGCCTCTGAACTGCCAAGGCCAGATTTGCATTCCTTATGTTCAGTGAAGGTAATTTCTTGCCAAGTGTCCTGACAAAAATGACAGGCATTGCTGTTATTACTTTCACCCTTGCCACCCAAGGTATGAGAAGATGACCGAGGGATCATCTGTAAAAACCCTGTTCTACATTTTTGGCTTCTCCCAGAGGAGAGCAATGCAGAGAATAAATCTCCCCACTGCCGTTACCTGTTTCTGTTCTTGCTCATTGCTGACACTCATCAGTCACCTTGTTCCCCATCACTTTTTCCAGACCCGCGCAGGGTGTTGTCGTGTGGTTCTTCCTCCTGCGTTACTGCTGCGTGTTGTTTCTGGAGAGCGTGGTACTACTGCTTGGCGTGGGTTCTGGTGAGTGACTCGGAGGTGGTGGCAGGCAAAAGTGAACCGTGCCCAGCACTTTCCCATGAAGGCCTGGCTTCCTCACAGAGGAAAATCAGCTAACCTTAGTGAAGCATGTCTTCCAGTCTATCGGGAAGAAAATAAAAAGTGATTCAGCTTATTTTTGTTTCATCCAGCTGTCTTACAACTAACATCCCTAGTAAAGGAGAACTGTTGTGTTTTTATTTGAAACGTTCTTCACTTAGAGCAGTGATTTTCTTTTAATGTTAATTGTTTATTTATAATTCCCTTCTACCTATGTGGCTGAATAAAAAGCCCTTTTCTTTTGGAGCATCCTGTTAGCTGCGTGAGGAACAGGGGAAGCTCAGTAACTTCTGGTGGACTGCTAGAGTCTGAATAAAACACATTCAATGATAATAAAATCATAGAAGTTTGGAGCCAGAAGGAAACTAAATAGATCGTGTAGTTGGACTTCCCGCAGGATGAACTACACCTGGACTTGGAGGTTTTCCCTGGCCTGTTCTTAAATGTTTTTAACATCTCCAGGTAGCTTCCACAACGTTGTTAGATGGATCCTCTTAATGTTTCACCTCTATGACAGCTAGAGGCTGTTAACTAATGTGGCAAAATTAAGCATGGAGGAAACTTAAATTGCTCTTAAGTGCCTTGCTTAAATTTAAGTAGCTTAGAATTTGAAGTGCATTGTAAGAAACAGGAAGAAATTTGGGGTGTTGATTTTTCTGAGATGTTTTCTGGTTTCATTTGGGAACTTCAAACTGAGAACTTTAATGGTGGAACATGAAAAAAGAGAACCCCGTAAGGTAATAGGTTTCTGTAATTTTCCTTTCCTTATTCTGCTTTATTGGAAATGGACTCATTTATTCCTTATGGCCTGCAAAAATGCAATTTTTAGTATACTTGCTCTTTTATGAGGTTGGCTTTGTATCACTCCACTGGATCAGAAAAGGAACAGCCACTGCCCACACCTTTTCATACCATGCCTGCAGGTAGTGGTACAAGATGCAAAGGGCAACCCAACAAGCTGATGGCTCTTTCAAATAAATGCAGGAGAAATATTACACAAAACAGAAAGATGGGGTACTTGGAAACAATGGGAATTTCTGAGAAAGCAAAGCAGGGAAATACACTAGACGGATTTTAGGGCTATTGCAGACATTAGGTCACTTATTTCAGGGAAGCCACTCAAGGTTGTTGAATACATAGGAAGAAGATGTTGGGATCTGCTGTTCTACAGGAACTTGGTGAAGCCCTCATTGAGCTTGATTTAGAAACTTCTGATATTCAAATATTTCCCGTTAATCTGTGTCACAAGATTATGCCTGGTGGGCGGTTATCAAGTATTGGTTTTATACCTACTCATTGAAACAGTCTGTGCATATTTTTGCATGCATACATGTGCACAAATGCACTTGGAATATTTTTGTCCCAGGCAAGATAACAATTGTTTATCAGTAAGATTTTTAGAATGTTCTTCACATATTTTCACACCTGCCTGAGAAAATCTCTTGTCTTTGCATAATAATAGTTGATGTATTGGAAGTCTATGATAAATAGTTTTCTAACAAAAACTGCTAGATGTTTACCATAAAGGAGATTAAACTGTTGTCTGATGCCAAATGCTTTACACCTGTCTGTTTCCAGAATGACTCTGTATCTATTGTTACACCTGCTTTTATATTTGGTGGAGGTTTTTTAGCAACTACTGACACTGACTTTGCGTTGAAACACGACAGTGAAGATTTTCTCAATGTTTAGTAAAATTGCTAAAGAAATGTCATGTTATTCAGTGTGGCTCTCCAAACAAGTCAACTTTTTGTAAGAAACAATTGTTCAAATTTTCTGTTTCATCCAGATTTCTCAGGGTTTTGTGGCAAAATAATGTGAAAAACAATATTTTCTGGTGATGAATTCCTATAAAACTTCTGTATCTTTTTAGAATTCCCTTATCAAACACACAAACAGTCAGTGAAAAAAAAAGTCAAGAAAAGGAAAAGTAAGGCTTTTTTGTCATATAATTTTGGGCGGGAAGGTGGAGGAGAAGAATAACAACCAGTTTTAGTTGGGATGATTTTGAAGCTTCTTTTTTATTATATTGGCCAGTAATTAGTGCATTCGTTCTGTACTACATTTCTGAAGGAAAACTGAGGACCAGGAAGGAAGTGGGTACATCGTGAAAACAGTTGAGCAGTAGCATGTGATGGAATCCTGGATGACAAGAGTATTTCTTACACATTTCAGAAGCTAGATACAGAGGAAGAATTCAGGCCCAAAATCAAGTCTTTCTTAGCTGAGCTGAACATTTTTCACTATCAGATAAAAGTTATTGCATCAAATTTGATTGAGACTTGGTCGATATACCATAAGTGGCTAGAACAGGAAATCCCAGTTTATATGACTCACCATTTTTGTGCGAATATTAATGTTGGCTGATGCGCATTTCTCCTTGTATCTCTTTTCCAGATCTGAGCGGAAGCATACCATGTCTCAGACTAAGTTGACTTGGCTATATTCAGCTATAGCCTTTGATTATTTGAATAGCTTCCATTTTTATCTGTTTTATCTATATATTGTTTAGGAAAGATAAAGAAAATGTAATTTTTCCCATGATTCTGCATCCTGTGATGCAGTATTAAATTCTGCACCACTGAAAAACTTAGACTTAGAAAAAGGGCAATGCTGAGGGTTTACTTTGCTGTGCTAAAATCCTAGAAGCTGGCAATCTCTACTTCCCAGGATCTACCTGCACTTTTAGCCCCCACATTCTCACTGGCTTATTTTGTCAGTAGGGTTCCTTGGAATAAGAAACATCGGTGGACACTGGAGTTAACCTTTCATTCTGACGAACATTCATATCCTCTGTCAAAACTCTTCAAAGTTGCTGCCACCAACCAGTTTATTTTTTCTGTCCAAAGTTAATGACAGGTGATAAGGAGAGAGCAAGTTAATTAGCAGATGTCCAGTACATTGCTTGTGCTTGTATTCCTGATCACGCAAACCAGGTGGTCAACACCTGCAATAGAGGAACACAGGAATACAGAGTTTGAATCTAGAACCCTAGGCCTCTGTGGGCAATGTCTAACTTTGAGCATTATGGAGAAAAAAACAGTACTGAAGTTAGTGAGCTATGGCTGGTAAAGCATAGGTAATGGATTTAGAAAACAGTCTGGAATTGAAATCAGTCACGTTTTAAATTTTTTTAAGTGTCTTTTTCAGTCTGTGGGTGTTAAAGTGCTGATGCAAGATGATAAAGAGAACTATCTTCCCAGGATTTGCCAGCCACTGGGACACCATTGCGCTGGCATTCCACATGCCACCACTGGACCTGCATCATTGCGCAGTTCCAGACAAAAAAGCAAAATTAACTTTTCCAGTTGAAACTCCAAGCAGTATTTTAGGGAGGCTGAATATAAATAGCCAAGACTGGATTTGGACAGTATACCAGGGCTAACACCCATACTCTTGCAAAATGTGCCCTGGGATCTTGAATGACCACAAGTGGTCAGAAGCTTGGTTTTGGCATCCTACATTGACATATTTTCTTCATGATGTCAACTGTCTTCTCCCCTGTGGTCCTATCTTCCGCCCTCAGTGGCAATAGCAGCTCTGCAGACTGACAGCTGTGACTTGGGGAGGCTCTAAATAGCCAACGTTTTTTTCACTTATTCTGTAATTCTTTTATAAAATGGGTAAACTAAACAGCCGACCAGATAAGGAGCAGTCGCGCCAAGCCAGTATGGAAAGCAACTGGGAAAGGTTCCATGAGCAGAATTAACTGAGCAGTGCAGCATTTCCAGGGCATCATCTGGTACCTCTGTCTTGTTTTGCTAGTTCGCTTAACATTGTCAAGTTTTGTTTTGTTTAATTTTGGGTCCTTGTATCATCTTAATTTTTTACTTCTAGGCTGTTGCAACCTTACTAGTTACCAAGTCCCTTTGCATTTATCTTATCTAGGTTTCCTAATTTCCACTATTAGGTGATGTCTGACACCTTCTTTGCTCAAATCTGGCAGTCTGAACACACAGTGAGTCACTTACTCTCCCCCCACATCTTCCTACTTCCCCTCATCCCCACAGTGAGGGTGTGACTGCAGTGTGAGATATGCAATAGCAATGGAGAGAATTTCAGGAGGTGCGTGACGTTAGTTCTTCACTGTTAATACTACAGGCAGCAAACCCCACTGAGAGGATAGTCTAATAGAAGTGTCCCTCGATTTTGAACTGAATTCTAAAGAACAGTTCATAAGCACTCAGAGCCATAAAGATGTACAAGAGTATAGCTGTCACTTGTAACTAAAATCTGTAGTATTAAATCCAACCAATAGCGAAAAAATGAAGTGATAACTTATGTATGATTTTTGCCCCAGATTCTTTATTGATATCTCTAACCAATCCCAGCAGTTAGATTCTGGCTTGAGATGAACTGGCATAATGACAGTGAATTCATAAGGCTATTGAAAACTTTCATCAGTTTATGTTAGTCCATTAAAATGAAGGGTGCGGCTACGTATAGATGAGTGGTTAAGGTAAAACTCTCATTGATAAAACGTATTCTGTCAGTAATTTTTCCGGAGGGAATGAAGTCTAGTGTTATAGCTTTTGACATAGGAAATATGCAGGAGATGTTTTCAAATTGCTGGCAGAGTGTTGGAAGGACAGGTTTGTAGCAAAAGTGTGCACTCTAGAATGCATGTCACTGTCTCCAGAACAAGAGGATAACTCCAAATTATCAACAGGCAAAAAGCTGTGACAAGAGGGAGGACAGAAATCCTGTGAATTCATCCTTATTTAGCTGCTCAGATATGATTCCTGGAGGTTGTTTTCTCAGCCCTGAGGCGCTGGATGCGGTGCCATACTCAGCTTCCTCTTCACTTTCTGCTATCCAACATCATGAAAAAGCGAAGTGATCTGCCCTGAGCAACTGCTTGGTCCTAGGTGCCAGAGTAATGCCTCATATTGCTCAACAGTAGCTTGGATATAACTTGAGCTTTGATATACCTTTGATATACCTTTACTATACCTTGAGTAGCTTTGATATACCTACACAAAACCAGCCTTGATTTTGTAATTACATTCCAATCGGTATCTCTTAATTCCCCCTGAGCAGAGAGAACAATCCACTGAAGTCAGTTGCTGCTTCCTTTGCATTGTAACTACTGGCTAATGACCACTGTTTACTGACTTCCAGTAAGTCAATTGCAAGTGGGATGCTTGGCTAAAAAAATTGTTTCCAAGAACCCTGTTATCATTAATCATTAATTCATGCATTTATTTTCTGCTGCTAGAGATGATTACCCGCGGTTTGAATTGAGATGGTAATAAGGCAGGTACCTCAGACTGGACTAGAATAGCATGTGGTAGATAGAAGATCTAGGTTGCCCCCATTCACATCCCTGCCAAGTGATCCACGTCATTCAAAGTGGCAGAATTTGGCATGTTTCCCTGCCAGAAGGAGTCTGCAACTTGAAGAAGTGCTGCTTTATTCATACTGCTTTTATAGCTGTTCCCATGTCAGTCAGTGGGATGAATTCCCATCTTACTTTTATTGAAATGTAAATGAAGTTTGTCAGAACTATACCTAACCTGCATGAGCAAAGTTTCATTTAACAGAGCATGCCAGGTCACTGAGATGTGTTCAAGGCTCTGTTCTTCCATCTTTCATCCTAGAAGAATGCTGAAATCACGGTTTGGGGGTTTGAGTGGGGAAGAAAAGAGAGGTCTGAGGGAGGCTGACAAATGGCAACACTAAGATCATAAGGCACAATGCCAGAATAGAGACCATTACTGGACCACTGGATGGAAGAAGCCAGTTTGAAGGGGCTGACAGGCGGTGTTGATAGCGCAACTGGCCACAGGGTAGGATTAAAATTATAACTGCACATATCACTGAGAAAAAGTATTCCTCACGCACCAGCTTCTGTGAGTACTTGCTGATGGATTTATATTGGGTTTGAAGAAGCTCTTAGTGTGTGCATAACAACTACCAGGTTCCTCAATGAAACTTGCAAAGTGGACAGTTGAGGTATGATTGGTTTATTGTGGGAAAGACAATTAGTGGGAATGTATTGATGGGTGGCGTGCTGCTTCATTTGAGAGCCCTAGCCTTGTGTTCTGAAGTCCCTCTTAACACTTCCCACGTAGCTGTTAGACCAGAAGTAAAAATTGTTAATGCATTAAAATGCACTTGGCCTCTGTATTTTCCCATACAATTTCCATTTTATTTATTAAGCAAAAAAGTAATTCTATCAATATTTACCATTTCAACCTTTTAAAACTTTTTTATTCTGATATTGAGGGTGATAAAAACATCTTCCGGAGGAAGAGAAAGAGCAAGAGAGTGATGGAAGTCTTTAGTTCCCATAAATTTAGTTCCTATAAAGTCTGGACACCCTGGGCGGATGCCTTGGCTCAAAAATGTCCTCCTAGCTCCTCCTTTTCGTCTTGGTTTTTAATTGGAGCCAGGAGAAGGATTCCGGCATTTGCCAGGTGAATGCGAGCTGTACCCTGGCAGGACGCCTGCAGACCCATTACTGTTTTGCAGATTAAAAGAAGGACAGCAAAAAGGGTGGAGGGGAGCTAGGGGGAGGGAAAGAGAAGAGAGAAAGAGAATAGCAAAACACTTTGTTCTAATTCAGGTGAAAAAGTTGATCTCAATGTCTATACAGACAGTCTGCCACGTACAGGGCGGAGGAGGGAACAAGTTCTTTTTATATATGTGTTATATTCTCTAATTATCCCTGTGTGCCAGCCTCTAGGAACAATTGAAAATTGCTGCCAAAGTCTGTGCCTGCTCAGACATCATTCTCATGGGGAAACTCTGGGAAGGGCTTGGCTGCCATGTGATCCGCCAGCCGCTTCCAGCCCGGGCTCGATGGAGCAGCTGTTGGTACCCGCAGAGTGTGGTCTCGTGGTTAGCGGGGGCGGGGAGGAGGGCCGGGTGACAGGATTTGTGGGTTCTGTTCGCGATGTTGTGACTGAACCACTGCAGCTTTGGCCCGGATGCTTGATCTCTGGCTCAGCTTCCTCAGCCTTAAATTGAGGAGGATACTGATAAGAATATTTACTCAGTTACAAGGAGCTTACGAATTGAGTGATTTCAGGTCCTGGGTTACAAAGCAGTAACAAACAGATGTTATTACCCTATTTTTTACTGTGTGGTCCATCCCAGTCTTGAATGAACCACTTTTTTTTTGCGGAGTTTTAAATGTACTGGACTTCACAATGAGGACCAAACTTCCCCTTATATTAGGCAATGAATTTCTGTTACTAAGCCTCTTGATGCTCAGGTTTACTTGGGCATGATGGGGGAAGACTGCTTGTTCACTCTAATGGCAAAAGCAGTCTTACAACAAGTCTACCTGAATGACTGTAACATTATTTAATGTTACCACATGCACTGAATAGGTCTACTGGGCACTTTTCCATCAGAACAATTTTCTGATAGAAAATGGCTCTTTGCAAAATCAAAATTTGTCCTGGAGAATACTACAGTTTTGCCAAAAAAATTCAGTTCACCAGTGGGGAAATCAAAATGACAGCTTCCTGGCTGCCCACCTTGAAGCCTCACAGTATTTTTTATGCTCTCTATTGAAGACAAAAACTGAAATCAAATAAATCTTTAAAAATTAAAAAAAAAAAAAAATTAACAGCTTGGATATCTCTCCACACAATTTATGTTTCTTGTTGCCATTTTATCGTTCATTTTTTGTCCCTGTCAGAATAATTTTCATCATTATTGTATAATGAAGGTGACTTTTTTCTGGAAAGGGAATTCCATTTTCAGCCAGCTTTTGTATTGAGGAATTGAAACTAACAGGGAAGACAAGATAAGAAAGAGAGAGTAGGGTAGGAGTTAGGGGATATGTGTGGCCTGGGAAAAATCGCTAAGACAGAACCATTTTCCTGTGCAACTGAGTTGGTTTCTAATTGATTACGTGCAAAGCCAACTCAAAAGTCTGAAAATCAATGCTTGTACATTTTTATACTTTCTGTTATTTAAGAGATCCCAATTTCAAACCAAAAAATTTTTAAGCTGCTATGTTTTCCATTATCATGGTAATCAATTACATCATTGAATTCTATTCTGGCATGAATATCTGAGTTCAGAACCTCAGAAGAATTTAGGTTCTTAATAACCATTAGGAAATACTCATTCAGAGTGCAGTTACATGTCCTGGAGTGGCTTTGAAACTTAGAGCCCCTGGGAGGGGAACCATGCATATTATCCTTCTTTTGGTCCCATCATTATTTCACTTACATGACCTCCTCCTAAAATACAGCAAACTTCGCTTTAGTGTTCAATAAATGGCTGTATCCAATGTCTTACAATCTTTATGCCATCATAAAATCTATCCAAAGTTACCTAAGAGATTTATCTATATTCTGATATTTATGAAGCTTATTGGAGAAACACTCTCTCAGGACTGCCTTGTATGTATTTGACATTGTTTATGCTGGGTAAACTCCTTGGAGACAAGGAGCAAATTCCTCTGAGATCTTGTGGTCGGATCAATTTGTAGAGCTGTTTCCATGTTTTCTGATGCAATCGAGTGTAACAATGTTGTATCCCAGTAAACATGGAAATGGAGCAAGGAAAACATTTCTCAATCGACTTCCTAAAAATACTGCTCTGGGTGGGGAGGGGCTCAAGTTTTATTCCAGGAGCTCATTCAAGTCTTCATCAGTTTCCACAAGTCTCAGATTTTACTTAGTCTTATATTTCATGTACTTATACATTGGGAAACAAAGTACTACATGGGCCAAATGCCCATGAGCATGACATGAAATAACCATTATGCATTCAAATGTACATATTCATGGGTGGAGAGTTGCCAGGCACGGCTGGAAGCAAATTCAATATTTGGCAAAGTGGGCAGATCACTTGAGGGTGATCCTGGGAGGGGATATCTTGAATTGCCTTTTCTGAATTTATGTTTGAATATTCTAATGCTTCATTCTGTAGGAGGGAAAAAAAAAGCCTAATGTCTTTATTGTGTTAGTTTGTATTCTGTGATTTGTTTTGTCTGGGTTTTTACTTTGTTTTAATCATCTTCCTTCACCTCATTGCCTGGTGATTAGTGTTGAGCTTTCACATGGAACCTGATGAAAATATAAGTTCTTCTTGAGTTCCTGGCGAGGAGGGAGAGAATAAGACAGGGTACCAAAGTTACCGGTGTCCAGATGAGGAGCAGCAGTTAGATGAGGGCTGCAAAACTCATTCATGCTCTTCCTCTGCCTGTGTCCACCATGTCAGTAAGACACCATATTTAAAGACCCTGTTTAGGACCCTGTTTTTCAAAAAGTTATTCATACAGTGACATTCAGGGAGGGAGACGGGCATGTATATTCCCCATCACTTATACTGTTATCACAACAGCTCAGTGCACTTGTGGATTAGCTGTTTGCGCAGTGGGTGGGCCGTCTTGTGGGCAAAAATACCTGCTCTGAATGAGCATCTGTAAGAACTACTTGTGTACAGGATGCAGACAAGGCATGGAGCAATTGTGTGTGTGTGCATTTGTGTATGCTTTTTACACCCACAACTTCCAGAAGTCAGGTCCTGAATCTTTGGTATGCCTTTATCTTTCCTTTCCACTATCCAAATATGAAAAAAAGTAGTATGAAAATGCTCTAAAATGACTGCTTATAATCATTGGTGTTGTGTTCCTTTTATGTCTGTAGTGAATTTTGTCTTTTGTGCGTATACCCTGTGTGGCTTCAGGGACTATTTTGTTCCAAAAACCACTGTGGTGGGACATGGTGAAGAATTGTCCGTGCTAGTGGACACTGGGTCAATTAGATGTATAGCGGCAAGGGGTATAGCCGTGTGAGCTGGAGGGTGTACAGAGCTATGCCTCCGGTGGAGTAGTGCCTCAGCTTGCCCTTCAGCAGACACCTCGCCATGTAAAAGTGCATCCAGGCACCACATGGGACCTCCCACCCTGTTCAGAGCTTAGTCCAGGGTCTCAGCCTGCAGTATAGTGCTCTTGGCCTCATCAGATTTCAACACAGAATTTGCATCTGTTTTCTGATTCCAGTGCTTTTGTTCCTGTTTGCAGGACTCTTGAAAGAGAGCGTCTCCCAATGGCAAAGATAAGAGCCCACGTCCTGCATCCTGTGGCTGGGCATTCTCAGCCAGAAGAGTCACCGCAGCCCCTTTCCGGAAGAGGTGATTTGGACAATGACATCTCAGACTGATGCCGCTAACCCAGCTTTACCCAGGGTAATTATGTGAAGTGACATTCAAATCTGAGTCTTTTTTGTAGACACAGAGATTATTACATTATGAAGAAAGTACACTAGCTACTTTCCTCCCCACATGTGTCTAGAGCAGTCTAAAAATAGCCCTAAGCATTTGAAAATGTGCGTTAATCTTTTGACAGGGAAGTGGATGAGGTCACAAGACTAGGAAAGGACTTGTTTGCTGTCGGGAGGCTGGTGAACTTGACACATCAGATAGAGCTGACTGCTGCTGTGGGTGAAGAAAGCTAGGGAAATGGGACCCAGTGTGGGCTTTTTTTCCAGTGTTTTTTGTATACATCTTTGGTGCATGTGAAAATCTGTGGGTTAAAAACCCTTTTGATGTGTAGAGGGCACGATGATATGGGATCAGCTGTTCTATTTTCAGTATAGGAAGCTGCAAAAATCCTACAAAGAAAAGGACAAAACCGTATATTCAAGCACAAAAGCCAAAGTAGACACGTCCAGGGTACAGTTCTGCTCTGTTCCATGTGACAGCTCACTGTCTGCATTAAGAAATTTGGGATTTCTCTTTCTACATGGTCAACCTGCTCCAGATCAAGTTCATTCTCTTTGGTTTTGCAAAATGGGTTTTCTTTGTTGGCATTGGGCAGTATCTCAGATCTTGGCCCTCTTTTCTTACTGAAGAAATGCTGAGTGTGTATAGCCAGGGTAGTAAGCTTACGAGTACAGCAATGTTAAATGTTAAGAAGTCCTGCTTCATGAAAGCAGGCTATATCTAAGTTGTAGGTTCTCATAAGAGTTAATGAAAAGAGTACTGAGTATCCTTCTACCACCCCAACAGAGATTGCAGGCAAGTATTCTCTGAATTCTCATTTCCTGCTCCTACAGAATGGACCGAGGCTATCAAAGTCATTCATGCATGAAACACTTTTCTGCAAATTTGCAGCCCAATAGGAGCAGTTCTGTTATAGGTCTATTATTTGCATAATTGGGTGCTAACAAAAATAAAGCTAACAAATTGCTCATAATTGCAAAAAGTCAACTATACTGGGATAGGTCAGAGGTGAAATATAAGGGTGAAGTCTCCAGGTGTGTTGAGGTCAAAAGCAACTTGTTATTGAGGGGAAGCTTGTTAGGTGTAATAGCTATCAGACGAAACTCAACTGAATAATGTTATATCCAACCAAATCTTAAGTAACATGTTGGTGCAATACTCAAGGAGGGAGGGACCATTGCCAATATGAGTAATTGGTTAATTCTTCATGTTATGTGGTGGGGGGGTGGGGTGGAAAGGGGCACTAAAGAGAACTGTGAACACTCTTGTTGTGTAGCAAGTGGTACACGACAACTGCACAGAAGGACTTTACCCAAAAAAAGTTCAAAATAGAATGGAGGTCCCAAAATCATTTTAGTATCTGAACAAATTGAAAGCTGTTTCTCAGAAAAATCCACATGGCACTCCAGGTGGCTGGGAAGAGAAATCTCAGCTGGCTCAGGTAAGACTTGAGAACCTGAGGGTCAAAAGGGAAAGGACTTGCACTGGTGCTTTGGAGTGATCCAAAGCCCATTGCATTTAGCTGGCTTCTTCCTACCAAATTTGCAAAGTTCCCTGGTATTTTTAGGAAAATGAAAAATTATGGACAGCCTGAGGAAATGCAGTTCTTTTTAAAATGGCCTTGGTTTTAAGTATCATACTGTATTGCTTCAAAATCCTCTCAAGAACTTCCTTGTGTAAGTGAAAAACAGCCTCACAAATTGCCAGGGTGGTTTAAATCAACTTCAGTGCAATAAAAAGGTATATGTGCTCCCTTAGTCAGGGGAGTTGGAAAAAGAGCTATCAATAACGGCATGTCAGATAAACACTGAGGGCAAAGAGAGGACTTTGCTGGGACATGACTTTTTTCATTCTCTCAGGGATTCTCTTTCTCTTCTGTCTTCAGTTGCTTTTATATCTTTAACCATACAGCAGCCAAGGCAGGAGAGGAACTGTCTGACAAAGGTTTCATTGACAAAAGCGTATGATTTTTGCTAGAAAGCACTTCCTTCTCTGCTGAAGGCTTTGAAGTGTCATCTTTGTTCTTTTAGGCTTGTTATTTTTTTCCTCTTTAAAAATGATAGACAAAATACTTGAAAGTCATCTTTTAGTACAGACAGAATAACAGGAGTAGCAACAGAAATCCTTCATTTAAAAAGGTATCATCATGCTAAAATGATGTGTTTGAAATATCATTTCTAATCCCTGTTAAGAAAACAGTGCCTTAAATAATTTAAAGCTGCTAGTTGAATTTCAAAAACATGTATAATTTACTTTTCAAGTTCTCTTCTTCCTTCATTGACTATCTCAGTGTGCCCTGTCTCTGCTGACTCTGATCTTTGTACCTCTTTCATGTGGCTTGGTTTTACTATCTGCAAAATGGATTAATGGAAACGAGTTCCTTTGTAAAGTACAAATCGGCATTAAAAAAATGCCATTGTAAAGCAAGGCACTGCTTTAAAGTAGTCTGTATTAATGTAGTCTGCTTTGTAATATTTAAACAGTGTGCTAGATTTTGGTTCTATAAAACCTGAGAGCCTAAGTTGTGTCTTTTTTTGCTCATTAGCACCCGGTAACCATTTTCACATCCGTGTCAACCTACATCCTAGATCCTACATCCTGATACGTAAAGCTGAGATCCTGTCATTGCAAGCATGCAGCACTCTCACTGCAGTTCAGTAGGTAACGCCAAGGAATCCAGTGTTGGTAATCCCCTTGTCTCAAGCCCTGATTCTCCATTACTGAGTAAATGGAAATTTCACTATTGGCTTCATTGGTAGCGGGGTCAGATCTGTTTCAGACACTACAGGATCGGGTCCTAAGACTAGTCCTTAAGGTTACAGGTGAGGAGAAAGACACGTGATAGTACCGCCAGCAATGAAGTTACTGTTCCTAATAATTTCAGTTCAGTCAAACCACAGAGATCAGCAAACCACCAGAGACAACTTCCTGTGGTTTGACACTATAATCCTGTAGTGAAACATGACTGTATTAACCTTTTTCTTTTCCTCTTGATTAACTCACTTTCCTAAAACAAGTTTTAAAGTCTGTGATCTCCAGGTTATTATTATACACCAAACAGGGCTTCCTTGGCATGGGTTGGGGAATGAAAGTACCTTGGCACATAAGAATGGATGATTACAGCAGTGCAATTCCTTTTGGTGCTTCTAGACTTAGCGTCCAGATGAAAAGCTGTTTGATACACTTAGGAGTGCCTGTGTCCAAAGCACAGCAAAGCTCCATGCTAGGGGAGATAATGGGGCTTTTTATTCCCCCGTCCCACAAATCAGTAGCTCTTCTGTGTGTACTTCTGCAGGAGTGCTTGTCTGTGTATTTTGCTCTTTACTCTAATGTAGCAGTCAGGGGAAAACTGGACAGAAGCTTAGCGCTGAGTAGAGAAGCAGCAAGATAGACTTCTGCTAAGCACACTCAAACCCATAGGCTTAGAAGAGAAATGGCAAGAAAAACAAGAGCCAGATAAAGCCACAAGTCTATTAGTCCATAGATGCCACTTTCTGTATCATGGGTATTTAATATCATAGGCAAAACCCCACAGTTTACGGGGCTCATGCTACCCGCAAGTCTGATCATCCAGCCTCTTCTCCATCAGGCTTTTTTTTCTTTGGCAAACATAGACGAGAAGTAGGCTGGGTTCTGGGTGCTGCCCCCCCCACACTGTTTTTCCCAGGATCCCTGTTAGTATCCCATACTGCACACCTGTATGACACTTGGACTCATCAGCACATTAAACAGCTCAACGCCAAACTCCTGCCAAGAGCAGAGCAGCCTCACTGCTGGGGAGGTGAACTGTACCGGCCATTCCCAATAAGCTGCTGCCTGGAGCCGCCCAAGGGTTCTTTCTCGTACCCTACAGGGGCAGGTACAAGCGCATCATGCTCTGCCTGTGCTCCACGGCAGCTCAAGGCGAGCCAGTGTTGCTGCACAAGCGTGGGACTGTTCCTGAACTGATAAACCCTTTGAAGTGATAAGGTAGCTTAATTCAGGGAAATCTCACAATAACACCATAAACACTTTGTGTAAATACCTTAAGACCCAGACAGGCTAATTCTGCCTCTTCAGCCAGCCATCTGCACAGATGTCTTGCTCCCATCTCCCTGAGCTTAACAACTGAGCTGGGTGAAATTTTATAAACTGTGAGTTTTCAACAAAACGTTTGCCCAGAATTTCCTAAATATTTTACAAAAATAAAAAAGGAGTATTTTTAGTGGTGGCTGTTACTGTTGGGAAATCCATCTCATTTCTGCTGAGCTGAATTTTCCTTAGCTTTTGTAATTGGTATAGTTTAGAGGTCAGTCTTTATGATCTGTAAGTAATCACAGTTACTGAGATTTACAAGAGAAAAAGATAATTGTTGCTCCCTGTCTCTGCTACTGCTCCTTCCACTCCTCCAGGGTTGCAGTAGCAGCTTCTTACAGAAAATAAACTCCAATAAACCAACCTAAACACTATTTTTTTCAAATCCCCATTCTTAGCATGAGCAATGCTCAGCTGGAAGCCTAATAAAACCTTTGAACCGGTAATTTGCACCCATTCTTTTAAAGCCTTTTCCCATTTTAAATATTAGTATAAAAAGGGGATTTGAGGAATCAGTATCGCCAAAGCAAACATTTGACACACTGTTATATTAGACTTATAGAATATAAAGCTTAGGCATATGAACCCACGCTGCTGCTGCTGTTCTGCGACTCAGTGCTCATGTCTGCAATAAGGACAAAAGTGCTGGAAAAAAAAATCTGTTTCTCTGTTTGGCTATGTGTGCACGCGCACGCTGTTTTTAAAAAGGTGGAGGATTGCACCACGTTGGTATGGCAACAAACTGTAAAAAGAAAATCCTCCTATTTAAGGCTCTGAAGGATATTGCCTAATTTCTATCTTTCATCATGAAAACAGTAACGCTGACATACTTTTTCTTTGCTGTGCCACAGATATTTGTATTTAGATGTTGTCGTGGAAACTAACTGGGCTGAAATGTTACTTTGGGTTCTGTTTCTGAAAGGATACGGCGTGATACCAGGTTTCAGACTCAGGTCTTCAAAGTGTGCGTTTGACTTTATGGACCAGAGCATATAAAGCTAAATCCCCGTGTGTTTCTAGGACTCAGCTCCTGGATCTTGGAAGCCGAGAGATGGATGTAAAAATTCTCATAGTAATAAACAAGTAGTTTAATGTGCAGAGGGTTTAAAGAAAGCCACTTTTCAATATCTCTCCCTCTCTTTTCCTCCCTCCACTGTGTTTTCTGATGCTGGAGGGGTGGGTGCTCCTCTTGGCATTTGGAGCTGTCTCCCCTATCCAATTCCCTGCTCCCTGAAATCTGTTAGAAACTTATCTTTAAGGTCTTTACTCCTTTGATAGGTTTACTTGAAATTTGTCAATGATTAAAACTTTTGGGATAGAAAGGAAGGAAGAAATCCATACCACACTAGTAGTACATAAGCCTTGTTTCTTTAGGCATCCAGCTAAAACATTTAACGTGTTCAAGCTGAAAAGCAACATGCCGGTCTGATGCTCTGTGTTTGTCATCTATACTTGCAGATCCAACACTGTAGGTTTATGTTTCTGCTGGAAAGAAAAACAAACTGAAAACAATAGAAGAAACCACAGAGCCTTGCCTGGAGTTCTAGGATTTGTGCAGAGACAGGGCTGGGTCTGCTGTGGGGAATTAAGTAATTTCCCTTGCACCAGTTGTAAAAGGGACAGCCCCAGTACTGGGACTGGGGTTATGTGTGAGCTAAGGGCAGTCTGCTTGCTTTGCTTGGGAGCAAAGGAGTGGACTTGGTTTAGTGTCTTCTCCCTATTGCTATTGTCCTCTCTGCAGTGTGTTCAGTCATGCTGGCACAAAATATGTCGGACAGGAAAATACAGGTGGTTAAACTCTTGCCTGAGTTCACTCAGTAGTTTCCAGGCTTCCTAGGCTCCGCTTTTACCTGAAGCAGTACACTTAATGCAATCCTGGCAGTGGAAAGTGAAGATACAGGAAGGTCAGAATATGTTTGTTTCTTAAGACAGTATTTGGAAAAAAACCACTCAGGTAGTGAAGAGCACCCAAGAGCAGAAAATACTGTTTTACAGAGGAATATCTTTGGTTTTCTGACTCTTCAGAACAACGGAGAATTTTTAAAATAAAGACCTGAGTTTAATGAGCAATACCAAAAAGTGCTGCTTGACTGCTGCACATGAATCACGCCAGGTTCTCCTCAGCAGCACATCAGCAGAGGCACAGATTTCCCTGGGAATTAAAGAGGGGGAAAAAAAAAGAGGGGGTTATGCGTGTACATGTGAGAAGCTGTCGCATAAAAACCCCTCAGAGCTACCGTTCGTCTGCTTCCCCATCCTGCCCGTTCTAGGCCTGTCTGCTCTGTGTTTCACACTGCCCATCGCCTTAGCACAACACTGTTGCTGGAAGCATGGAGGGGCCAAATGAAACCTAGCTTCACAAGTATGTCGCTGTTTTTCCTTTGCTCGTGGCATAAATCAAAAAGAAAAAAAATGTCTGTTAGCACAGAGCTCAGGTTTGTTTATTTTTTTGCCAGCTGCAACATGCTACCCTCTTAGGGGATCACGTAAAACCAGTCATGGTTTAGGTTGGAGTGACATGTCAAACCCAAACTGTAGGCCTGGCCCCTCTCAATGAATTACAACCTTGTCAGGAACGTATTATATATATACATATATACATACATATATGTATTTTTTTTCAATTAAGGTAGGTTTTTATCAAATCAAATACCTGCACACTAAATTATATTTCTGGTGCCAGCCTGGCTCTCCCTCTCTCTCCCCTGCTCTCTTTTCCTCAGCATTACGATACAGGGGGGTTTGTTCCGAGGAGAGAGTGAATGGTGAGGTCCCATGCTGCTGAGGAAATGCTGTTTGACCTTGCCACATGTTTTGTTTTTGGATATTTACCACAACATGTCCCAGCACTGTTGCCTTAATGATAAAAATATTCAGAGTCAAAGAGTGGAGGCCTGGGGTGGTGGGTGAAAGGAAGGAAGGTGAATCATTAATAGAGTACAGCCATCAAAGATGTTTACTCATCTGTTTTCTGAAACAAGTTTGTTTTGTTTATTAATAGGGCTTGAAATGCCAAGGGGAAAGTTTAAGGTGAACTAAAAATGCCATATGTTCCTCTGGCATGGAGTCTCCTTTTGTACTTGCTAAAATTAGTTGGGTGATGGCTTTTCCCTTTTTATCCACCTCCTCTCTCTGAGGAATAGATGCTATTGTTATTTTAGAGGAGGCCAGATAGCTCAGCAAATGAAAGTAGTAGAAGTTCACTGGAGGTCTGTTTAATCCATGGCCCAGCAGCTTCTGTAGTCAGATACTTCAAAATAATACACACATAATTTAAAAAAAAAAATTTAAGTAGCTTTCAATTCATCCTCTTTTCCATGGAGGAAAACAAGAATAATTGTTATCAAAAAACATAGTCATTTATGCACAATTCTGTATACAGCCAGGAGATGCTTCTGCTCTAATTATGGCCTTACAGGAGAAGTTGCACACAGGACAGTATTAGGCAAATTAAATTGGTATACAGCATCCCTGTGCCTAATGGTTTGATCATGTAGTGTGTCCTTATGAGGGGACGAATCTCTATCTGGTTACAATACATCCAGCTGAACATTGGCACAAAATCCATGCTTTGTGTGCTTCCGAGGAGCATTATGGTTTGGTTTATATAGAATTGAATTGAGAGCACACTTGAGGGGAGTTGGGTAGAAAAGTTTTCCTCAAGGGGACCTCCACAAACCGTGACCGTTTCTGTTCAGAGAACATAATGAAAAACTCTTACTAATCCTATATCATGCATGTCTGGGCATTGAGCTCATGTGCAGGCTGAAAGAAGCTCATGCTTGTAGGATCAATTGCAAATTTAATACAGGGTGATAGAATACACTAGTGTCTGAGCATACCAGCACTGCATTAACTCCAGTCTATGTTCAGGCTGTGTTTCTGCTACACTCAAGCAATTATTTGTTATGCAAGATGAGAGGGTGAAGGAATGCTTTGGAGGAAAGACTGCATTTCATAGACCGTTCGTGGAAGTGCCTGTGCTGATGGACACATGGAGTTAAAGAATAGAGAAGGACCTCAGAGCAGAGCTGAGAGAGAGATCTGACATTCTCTCTTTTCCTTCTAGCTCAGGAAGGGAAATTTGAATTTTCATTATTAAAAAGCTGTAAAGGCAATACATGGCGTTTTTTGATATTTTAGATTGGCAATGATGTAAGCTGAAGTTAAGATAAAGGGAAAGTAGAGCAATGAGCTGAGGAGAGGAGAGGGAACCTAACAGATAAGACTGGATGTGTTGAGATGCTCTGTATGTAGCTGGAGGAGGGAATGGGTTTCAGACAGGAAAAGCTACAGCATGACGAAGGATTCAGGGGTATAGGGGTCCATTTCCAATGGCTTGGACGCTTTCACTCAGCAATGAACCTCAGTCTCTTGCTCCAGCTGTGTAATATGGGCAGTCCCTGCCCTTCTGAGCATTGATCTCGGGACCCTAAAACCCAGGCTAAGTCACTCTAGTTCAGGCTTTTATCATCTGGATAGGAGCTGGTGAGGTCAGGGTCAAGCACCAATTCAGACTGAGATTTAATATGTCCAGCAATTTTAAGGGAACTAAATCTATCAGGAGTATAATATTTCTGTAGGTCTTGTCTGATTCATCAAATCCAAGAAACAGAAACGTGTTCCTTAATGCTCGAGGTCTTACACAATCTCCCCAGTAAGTACATATCCTTCAGGATAGGGCAACCTCCCAGGGACACTGCCTGCTGAGGACGGGTGAAGTAGGTCCTGCCTAACTCCGCTGCTGCCTTATTCTACTCACAACTCTGAAGGGGGCAGAAATCATTCACTCCAGGAAACGGCTCAGAGGAAAAATGTTAAATGGATGTAGTTGTTTAATTGCGTTATTAAATCACGGTGCAGGAGTACATAAAGGTGATCTGCTTCTATTTTTGATGCACATATTATGTAAATTTATGTGCCTGATTATGCCAATCTTGTGAACCCCCTCAGGTTTCTGAACAGTTTCCAAGCTGTCCCCCTTACTCAGCGTGGAATGCTTTGTCGTTTTGTTCTGGTTTTGAAGTCGGGCCTGCTAAACCTTCAGTGTGTGTGTAAATGTGTATGCACTCCCTTGCTTTCCTGCAAGCCATGGACTGAATCTGGCACTGATTTTTCTGGCTGGTTGAAGAAAAGTGTGTTTCTGAGGTGAAAAATTTGCCTTTTAAATTTCAATGTAGCTTATACCAAGATTATAATTCATATCCAGGGCTGAATACAAAATGACCCTGTTACTCATTTCCACAAATATTCTGAAAGGCGAAGAGTGAGGCAAGGGAAAATACTGGCCTGAATCCAATGCTGTTAGAACCCAAAATCAATGGCATTTATACGAAGGTTGGATTTGGTCTTCTCCATCTTTCATTTAAAGCTATAGATTAACAGAATATAAATATTGCATGATGCCCTAGAGCTGCACGAGCAGATCTGCTCAAAGACACATCTTTACTTATTGAACAAGGCGAATATTGTAAAATGAAGTCTCCATAACAAAGACCTCATCTCCTGGAAAAACTCTTGCTAACTGCTTGATATTGTGTGTTACAAGGCACTTGTGAAGACTAAAACTTGGAGGATAAACTCTCCAAACATGAAAAAGAACCTCCTCTTTGGCAATAACAGAGCAATCCACAGTGGCTATTTACATTATACATCATTAGTAAAAGTTTTCATCAAACTTAGTCCTTCTGGTTCCATGCTGACAGACCAATGTATTATCCCAAGAATTTTCCAGAAAAAAAGAAGCAATATGAACCTTATTGTAAGGGAGATAAACTCACTGGAAAATGTACTGAAGACTTTTCAAGGATCTTGCAGTCAAACAGTGTTTACTTTGACATCTACTGTGAATTACGGTTTATTTCCACTCTGTTCAGTGTGGTGGACAGTATTGTGGAAACAAGTCAGAGTTTTTAATCATGAAATAAGATCTTTATGTGTGACACCAGGAATTCTACATGTCTGTGCCAGGTCAGATGCTAATGGTGATTCTTGCTGAAATGTTAAGCAATGTGATATGTCCTTGCAAAACCTCATCCCACCATCAGTGATCTTCCATGCCTGGAGCACTGACTGATGACATTCTAAATCTTTGCACGTCTGAAGCCAGTTGTTCACCCGCACATGAATCCCAGGGAGGTGATACAGCAAAATAGTGACCAAGCATATGTTTAACTTCGATTTTGGAACCATTGCTCTCTAGGATTGAAATGTTGAGATAAAACATATGGGTTTCAGCTATGTCTCTAGGGATGCAAAGTTACAGTTCTGTAGAATACATATTGTGTATAATGCATGGTTGTTATTTCTACATTAGCACTGCCAGTGCTGGGGTTGGCTGTTAGCGTGTCGTTCTCCTGACACATCATTAATAAACAGGTAATTTCATACCTGATTTCCACAGAGTGTCATGCTGAAAACCACCTGGTTTCAGTTTTCATCGACATTTAAAATAAAAAAAAAAAAAGAAGATACAGACTGAAAAGTGGTCGTTACATTTGAAGTAGGACTGATCTAATTAAGTAATGGATCAATCAGGTTTGAACAAGCATATCAGCTGGAAGGAGATAAAGTGTAACTGGAACCTGTGAGGTCCATGTGCCCAGTTCTGAAGGAGATTTCACAGCATTACCTTCAATAGTGTCTGCATCGATCCTTGATTATGTCTTATCCCATAGACATGGAGAGAAATTTATTGCCTTTCGTAGTAGCATTTCATGTGTTTGAAGACCTGAGGTATATCCCTTCTGTCTTGTCTTACTTTAGCTGAATAACTCCAGTTCTTTCCCCTTTTCCTATGTATCATTTCACAGAAAACCTGACCTGTACTCACTAATCCCAATTAATTTCGGAATAGATCCTTTTCCAGAGGTTGTTACAGGCGGCTGCGCTTGCCAGCAGGTGTCAGCAGCAGAGAACAGTAGCACCGAGCCCTGGCAGGCTCAGCTGCCTCCTGCACCAAATGCAATCTCCGCCTCTGCACTGCTCTCTGCTTTGCATACCATTGCAACTCATCTCTTCCGTAATGACTTCTCACTGTTTTAGAAGACAAATATGTCCTGAAAGCAAGAGACCTCCAACCAAAGGAGAGCACACCAAGTTTGGAAAAGGAGCGTGGCGAAGTTATCAGGGACTTTACGAACTGCTTGCTGGCTGGTGGCAGCAGGGAACTGGGTTAGGATTTGCAATGGCACAGGGCCCTGGGTCTGGATGTAGGCTTCTTGAGGGTCCAGCATACCGGGAGCACAGGCAGCTTTCCTCCACAGCCTGTCTCCTGCACTGAAGCATGTGTTTATAAGTACCTTCATCTGTGCTTAGCAGGCAGTAGCCTCTTCAGATACCAGCATTTGCACATAAGCTAAGGGAAACACGCAGCTTGACCGCTGACTGTAATTTATTGCCTAAATATCCATGATGTGAGTATCTCGCTGTATTTCTCTTCCTTTCTCACCCTTAGCTTGCTGAAGGATTTCTGAGTCAAACCTCTCCCTAACCCCCCAGTTTGCACAAACCAGTGTGAGGGAGTACCCATTCAAATGCCATTTTCTGATTGTTGGAAGACAAGCAGCTTCAACAAAAACTGTGTCTCTCCTAAAGGTTCATCATGATTTTCGGTTGTGGAGACAGGGCAGTAATACACGTCTGTAACTCTGCAGAGGGTTTGAAGGGTGGTTCTGGCTGAGTTGGTCATTTTTGTGCAAGCATGAGTGACTGCAGTACAACCTGCATCATAGGAGTTGGAACATGCTGTTGAAAAGGTTTAAAAAAGTGTTTTTTTGATTTTTCTTTTCTTGATTAAACCAGCTAATGCAGCATAAATATTCAAAATAAAACCTGCTGCAACCTGAAGGATTAGTATTTAGCTCTTTTTCTAAATACACTCCATTCCCCCCATGTCCCCTCCCCAAAATAAAATAGCGTTGTTTGAAATTTGTAGGGAAGCTTAATGCCTAAAGCATTGGGTGAGATGTAAATTTCTTAAAATATTTATCCATCCATAAGTGGCTACATATTTGACATTATTATAGGGTTTCTCAGTGTTCCATTTTATTAAAAAATATTTATTTGGTTTCTAAGATTACTGCTTCTCTGACCACAGAAAATTCAATTACCGAAAACTGCAGCTATCAAATTGGTTGAAAATAAATAGCCTTTTATCCAAACCTGGCATGGGCTGGTTTACTTTTAATACGTAACCATAAAAAAAGAAGCTCTTTCCACAGAGAGCCGGTTGGTTATAGAGCAAGAAGCCAAGGAATACTTTGCATCATCAGTTTTTATTTAAAATAAGGTAGGGAGGGGGTAGAAAATAATTTGTTAGGAGACTAATTAGTTGTTCATTTTGCTCTTTTGTTTTAACAAGTGACAGAAGATTTCTCAAGGTGTTTCTTTTGTTACAGTAAACAAGTCTTGTTTTCTCGTTCATGTGGGTGAATAGATATACAGGTAGCAATCCCAAATGCTTCCTGAAAGTACCAGATGTCTCCTGTCTGTAAGGTTTTAAAACAGGCGTTGTGTTTGCAAATGGCAAGATAATACAAAATAGTGCTGAAAGAACTGTTAGACATTACCCAGTCAATAGGTTTCTTAATTGTTTTTCATCTTTAACGACAGAGATTCCATCACATCTCAAAACAGTGTATTGCAGAGGTTTATTAATGAAGCAGGTACCTGAATGTAGATAATGGCTTTAATATCCTTTGTGATATGCAGGAAATGTATTGGTGAATGTCTGGCTCGTCCCTTCAATCACAATCATCTCTTTGCTAACAATGCTTTTGCAAAGGGGAAACAAAAGAGACGGGAACAAATTTAAAAAGAATTACTGTCATTTCCAGCTCTTTCCAAATGGTCTGGGATAAGACTTCCCCTCCTTCAATTTGTTAAACCACCACATTGCTTTTTCAGTCTTTTTCCTTGCCTGTGAAGTCCCTTCTACACTGTTTCTTAAGATACCATGTCTTTCAGCTAAGGTCCTAAAGGCATCAAAGGCTGGAATGTGAAACATCTCTGTCCTGTCGTATGGCAGGAGTACATCGTTAACAGGTTCTGTTCGCAGACTGGCTCCTGTGAGCCCCTGCCTTCGACGGATCAAGGATGCTTGCTGAGAGATGGCCCAGCAGCAGCTCGATAGGGAACAATGTGCTCCCGGCAGACGCAGTTGTCAGGGTGCACCGAAGAGCGGTCAGTCCCAGCACCAGGATGAAAAGCTATGAGATCAAAGCTCAGACGCAAGCAAAGGGAGATAATGCGGTGGGCACATGGTCTTTCCAAAAATGCTGCTTTTGAAGGGAGACTGCCTTTTTGCCAGTAGAATGAATGTCCATTGCTTGAAGGTAACCTTCAAGGGGAGTTAAAGGGCCAAGGAGATTTTTCTAAGAGAAACAGAAACATGTCAGTATTAAAAAATCTCAGGTTTTATTGCTTTGGAAAGACATCTAAATTCCCTAGAAGATCTGTGGGAAAATTCGTGAACTGCTAAAATGGGTAAAAATATTCGTGTATCTCCCACTGGGCACACTGAGAGAGTCACAGTTACAACCATTTCCTTGAAAACTGCAAGCACTTTGTAGTTCCTATTTACTGTGTTTTCATACTTTGAAAATGCCTGGGAGGAGGATTACCTGTAGATCTCAGCTAGGACACATGGGTCAAGACAGCAGCTCAGACCTCTTCCATACTTATCCCCTTTAGGTGGTACATTTCATTTCCACATTCCTCAGTCTTTCCAGCTGCTAAATAGAGATATTGCAAAGGGTTATGTTGCAAAGTTTAGTAAAATTAAATAGTACTTGGAAAGGGCTTTAAGAAGATTTTGTGAGGAAAGGACTCACTTAGGTTTGAAGAATAGCTGGCTGTTTTTCCATCTGTGTGGTTTTGCAGGTCTGTACACACACGTTCCATTGTACACAAAAGCCACTTTTTTTTTTCAGGCAGTTGGTGAGTGTATTATATGACATCAAGTCATCCAAAGAGATTGCTCCAGCCAAAATGGCAGGAGAGAAAAGACGCTGAGAACCTGCACTTTAATCTCTTTTCTGATGTGATTTCCCAATTGCATCAGGAGACAAACTTTCCCTGAGCTTAAAGCCTGGTTATGCCAGAAGGTAATATGCACTAGAGGTTATGCCACAGTCAGCTTTCCAGGAGACCTTTCCCCAGCTTCCCTGGAGGTGAACCAACTCCCTTTGTCTTCTGCAGAGTCTGCTAGCTACAATGCTGTTGAAATGCAGTTTATGGGTAAAATGTAGCTTAGGTATCTGTAATGGATCCTGCACTCAAAGCCAATAGACAGGTAGCTTAGCCATCAGTTGTCAGCCTGTAAAATCTGTGGTTACCTTTCTCTTCCTTTTTTTTTTTCGTTTCCCTTTTCCCTTGTTTCATCCTTCTTAAAGTGATGGTGCGAGGGAAGCTAATGTATTTGAAACTACAGGAGCAGCTCAACCACTTCTTTAGCAAATATAAACAAACAGTGTTGCAATTTTATGTTGAACTGCATGACTGCAAATAGTGGTGTCCCTACTGCCTTTCTCTTGGCGCTGACTCTGAGCCTAAACTGTTTCGCGCTAGCTGTTGACTTGTGTGTCCTGAAAAGCAATAAAATACAGTAGACCCTGCTGTAGTGATGTAACTTATCACTTGCAGCTAAAAACTCCCTGGAAGGGCATTTATCTAAGGGGCTTGTATATATATATATATATATATTTTGAATGTCTGCTTCTAGATAACGTTGCTTTGCTCATTTTCAAAACTCTGCCTTGAATAAAGAGCTTCTTTGGAAGCTTTTTAAATGTGAGTTAGTACTTAATGTTGCCTTGGTAGCAGATATCCTTCAGGTTACAGTATTCATTGCGATGCATACAAACCACACATTGACTATGGCCCCACTTTATATTCTCACTAAATCAAGGTAAAGTTTTTTAAAGCCCAATTCATATTAAAAATTCTTCCTGCGGGTGCGAAGTGATTTTGACATAGGCACAGCTCACACTGGAACTCTCCAGACTTGTGGCTTGAGAGCAAAGAAGGGAAAAATACAGCTTGGGGTAGGGACAGGAGTTAGAAATAGTTTAGAGGACCCTTTGGTAATAGATGCTGGGCTTTAATTCATGTCAGAAGAGACCTAGCTATCACACACCACTTGTCACAGATTTATGGATCATCTGTTTTGTTAATGCTTATGGATCTCATGCTGAACATATCTTTTCTTGATTTTTTTTTTCCCAATCAAAGACTGTTGAAGTTATAAATGTTCCTGTGATATCTTTAGGTTTTCCTAAGAAGAAGGTGCATTGATTAGGGTACTCGTGAACTAATATATTTTACGTGTATATCTTAACAAGTTTCTGAAGTGCACTTCCATTTTATATATATGGAACAATCTGTGCTTTAAAATAACCAGCTGATGAGTTTGTCTGCTGAATACAACCACATAGAATGAGGCTGTTTGTTTGTCATCAGCATTACCTGAAATGCATGGAACAGTCACTTTAACATATTTACAACATTTTTTCTTGAATTCACTCACAAGTAAAGTTTTGTAGAGTTATACCTGTATGCCTGCAGATGTAGAAGATTTGGGCTTATATGTAAACAAAGGACAGCAAGTTTTTAATCATCGCATGTATGCTACAATGTGACAACCAGCTCTTCACTACTCCTTCCTGTTAAAATATTTTTTCCAGTCTGAAGTTACTATCTTAATGACAGTAAAGACTGCAAATGCGCATGGATCAGCAGCTGCCAGGCAGATGCGCGTCCTGTGCCACACATCTTGTCTCTGCCCTTCCTGAAACTGCCTCGGCGGGTTCAGGTGTGTTGCCTCCTGCACCCCGATCAAGCAGCAGCCTCTTGCCTGGGTCAGACAGTGGAGGGGATTTGTGTCTCTTGGAGAAAATAGTGAATTTCTGAGTGCTGTGATTAACTGTACTCTCTTTTGTAAATATGGCTTGCAAAATGAAGGATTTTCATTATTACTGTAAAATTCCATGTGTAATATCGTATTTCTGCATTCTTAGGCTGGACAAAGCCCTGAGGTGTCTGGAGCTGAAGGCTTGCCAAAAGCATCTCAATTACAAATTTGGTGTCTCAGTTTTGTCTGAGCCATTGAAGCGTCATCCATGGAAGGAAATGCCAGTAGATCGATTTTTATTTTAGGACACGTCTGAATTGTTTTAACTTAGCCACTGCTGGTAGAGAGATCTAAAATTCTTGATGTTTCATTCAGCTTTTGGATATGAACTTTGCCAAGGGTGGAGCAAGGCAGGAAACTTTGTGTCTCTTTGGTGATTAATTAGGCACCTTCCCATAAGGAACATCGCTTGTTCTGTAGCCTAGGGATATTTGCTACAAGATTGAGAGAGTTCCCTGTTGGAATGGCTGGGGAGGGAGATAAAACAAAGTGAAAAGCTGGCGCTTGGAAGAGCTTTCAGAAGGGTCATCACATTGGTTGGCTCAACAGTACCGCAGGTGGGCCTCCCTGTTGTTTCCCTAGGACTACGCACGACACACAAAGCAATGAGCATCTGAAAACAAGTGCATCCACAGAGAAGATAGATGTGAAGGGAGTATAGATGGTGCCCAAACCACAAAGTGTACCACTTGATCAGGCTCCAGACCTCAAACATCCCTAATTTAAGGGTTATCCAGATACAGGTTTTTAGGTTTGCTCATTATAGAAATTAGAGACTAACTACAGCATTCAGATCCTGGTTTGAATACTAGTAAAGACCACAGCATTCAGAGATATTTGGACCGAGGGTGTTAATTTTAATCCATTTTTAGAAAGGCATGATTATTGCTGGCATAACTTTTATTTTAAATGTTTTAATTACTTGAGAACAAACTGTTTTATACAATTCCCATAGCAGCTGAACTGCACTTTGGAAGCCAAATATTCTGGCAAGAGACAAGATTACTTTTTTTGTGAAAGCAGGAAAATGTATACGTACAGAACAGTTCATGAAATGCTAAAATCATGGTCTATTGTCCATTCTGTCAGTCACTAGGAATTCATGTAGAATTTCATTTGAAGATCTATATTTTAGGTACAAATTTGGAGGTTTTATTGTCACTTTAAAGTGCTTGCAGGTTATTTTACTGTAATTCCAAGACACATTATACCCAGCCAAGTTTAGTGTCATTTTACAGACATGAAAACATAGAAACTCTTTTCCCTAGTTCCTTATTATAGGACCGAGTCTGTTGTTTATTGATGGTGGTTTTCCTTTATTTTACTGAAAGTAGCAATGGAGATGAATGCATTGCATGAGCAATTTTTACAGTTTATGTTACTCCTTCAGTGTTTTTCTACTGTGAAGTTAGATAAAGAACTCTGTACCATATGATTTGAGTGAATTGATAGATGAGAAAAGAGAAAATAGCTGTAGCATCTAAGCTAATAATTCATAATTAATAGGCTTTTCATATTTCTGAGTCTGGCAATATTCTCGGGGCAGTTGAAAATTTTCATCCTCATTTTCTTTTTTCAAAATAATAGGATTTTTTTTTTATTTTATATTGAATTTGATTAGACCTTAAGAAAATTTCACACAGTTATGTTAAGATGAGCCTACAAATTTAATGGTGTCAGAATGACAAAGTGAATCAATTAAAATATGTGTAAGGATGAATGATATTTGGATTCCTTTTTATCTTCTGAATTTTTCATAATGTTATCTGTAAAGCTTGGAGCACAGCATTTTAATCATTTGTAGTAAATCAAGAAGCACAAGGAACATCACTTGCTCAGAGCACAGGTGGACTTTTCAACCAACAGCAAGAAAGTTTTCAATGCTAAATGATAGCATACTGTATGCAGAAATCAGTGACTGTAAAAACACTCAGTCCAATAATATTGTCAGAGATAGCCAACATTTCCAATATTTATCTGAAAAAATGAAAAAAGAATGAATGCTAAGGTGTGAATTTAAGGTGGGCTATTGCTTTCCTTTTCAAAGAGAAACATGAGGAAAAAGGAAACTGAAGAAATGTGGAAATTTATAAGTAACATAAGAAACAAAGACAGCAAACTTGTAAGTTTGTTACTCTTACAGTGAAAAACAGCACGCTTTTATGTCTGTTTCAGACTACCTGACAATCAAATTTTCAGGATTTTTCATGGAAATTTTCCAGCCTGGAACTACAGAGGGAGTACGTACATATAGAAAAGGATGGAAAAGGAGTGATAAACTCCCTAATAAATCTATCAGTAGGAAAGACCCTTGAAAATAACATGGTTCTTAGCTTTCTCCAACTACCGCGTCTCATCTGTTAACAGTATAAATAGCTGGGTTTAAAACTAGATTTTTCAACTGAAAATGTTAAATTTTCTGGCATAAGATGCCAGCTTTTGGCATTAGAATATAGGACCATTCCATTAGATTTATAGTCTTGGAGTCCATATTCCCTTGAAGATTAGACCTTCTTTAAGTTCCCCCTTTTTTTCCCTTTATTTCCTGCCTTTTGCTCACATCACACTAGAACTTTCATAAGCGCTCTTGGTTTTAGTGCTTTAATAAAAACAGCTTTGGTGGAGGTTTAAAGGCACTTCAGATTCTCTCAGAACCTTTTGGAAATTCACCCCTAAATCGGTAATTCAACCTTCCTTCCCCATCCCCTTGTCTCCCACCATACGTCTTCATTAAGGTGCATCTAAAAGAAGGTAGTCTGTAATTTAAACAATTGCATCAAGGGTTTGATTTTCTTTTTTCTCTCCTTCTTTTTTTTTTCCACCATTGTTATGACTAGACAGAGGATCATACTGAGTACATTAGCCAGGCAGTGACTCAGGACACCTACTGCTTGGAATGCCATTGCACTCTGAAAGGAAAGGGATAAAACCGTCTATCCTCCAGCCCTGAACCCCACTACATAGTAATATTTCTGCCACAAAAATACTTTGCTGTCAGCTCCAGCAAGGCAGCATTGGATAGCTGCGGTAGTTTGTTGTCAAAATGAAAAATGGTTCAGTGCAAAAGGTCTCATTGCTGGGATGCTAACAATCAAGGAACACTAAGTCAAGCATTTGACAAGGAACTTTGGTCTTGCTGTTAAATACCACTTAATATTGTCCTGCCCGATAATCCCTGCTGTTTAACAACTGTGCAATCATGGCTCAGTGATGGCATTATGCCTTTTCTGGAGGGAAAAACTAGGCCATATGTCATGCATTTGCCTGCAAAAGAAACTACATGTCTTTTAATATCCAAGGAAAATACAGATGTTTCAAAAAGACAGTTGCAAACACATTATAGACTTGATTTTTCTTTGGAGTTTGTGTCTGGAATAGGGAGGAGTGTTGCAGTCCCAGCTGAGGCTAGCTGTAGGTGAAAAGCAGAGTAGCTTCCAGTCCTATGCTGTTGGAAGCTTGTGCGTACTGCATGCACCTAGGAGCAAATAAATGCATCCCAGCCTTCATTGAACAAAGCAGAGCTGGAAAGCTGTGCTGTTGTCACCTGGGTCTCTACAGCCTCTACCTTAAAAAGGGCTCCCTCACAGTATGGGTTATTTTTTCCAGTTAAGATTTATTGCCTTCAGGCCATGACCTTTCATGTATCCATTCTTTAACTGGTTCTCCTCAGATAAACCTCTGAGCTCTTTCTGTCATTTTTGTCATTGCTTTTCAATGCCTGATCTCTCCAGTCATCCAGCCACGTAAGAGTCCTTTCTCTATTTTGATGTACCTTTTTGATGGTGGAGTTCTTTGTGCCAATAATACCCTTTGCTTTTGTGGTTTTAGTCGTGTTTAATTCTGAACATATAATTCTGTATTATGAACTGGGGAATGTATGATATGAAGAGATGCTTCACAAAGGTGATAGAAGGTGTTGCAGCAGAAGATGAATACACTAGTGGCCTGAAAGTCAGTAGGACATTTCTTCATTTTAGTTTGGCTACAAATCCAAGCTGGAGCCAGGAATAATGATATTCACACAGGAGGGGGGCTCGGGGGGAGGCTCAGGGGGAAAGGCGCAAACCATGGAAAAGTTAAATGGGCAAAACTAAGCAATGTTATCGGTCATTTATTTCCAACAGGTAATTGTGTAGGCTAAGAAACTGTTTAAACAATTTGCAGTAACAACATAGAAAGTAGTGATAATTATTTTCAGGGAGTGAATCACTAGAAGGGCAAGAGGCATAAGCAATTAAGGAAGAGTCTGAAGGCAGCCTTTGGGGAAAAGAGTAGAGACCTGAAACAACTCGGCCTCTCCTTAGTGATGCTTCTGGGACAGTTCCCTCCTGCTGAAGGGAGAGAACCAAAAGCTGAGCCTGGCAGTTTTTCTAATTGCTTGCTGTTTCCCCATCAATGTGCTGTCAGGGTAGGCCTACATTATGTAGCATTTTGTTTACATATAGACCCAAATGAACTAAATAACCGTGTAAAAAGGCAAAGAAATTCTGGAAGAGATGGCTGATGGCAAATATTTTTCTATGCTTGATGTGTCAGCAGGGTTCTGGCAGGTGCCCTTAGAAAAATACAGCACACATTTCTGTGCATTCAACACCCCCTTTGGGAGACACCGTTTCCTCAGACTGCCCTTTGGGTTATGTTCAACGCCTGAGGTGTTCAAAGGAAAATACAACAACTGTTTGATGGTACAGAAGGTACAAAGGTTTGTGTAGATGACATTTTGATCTGGGAAAACCAGTCAAGGAACTAGTCAGTGGTTCCTAGCAGCCTTGGAATAACCAGGAGTTAGGCTAAAAGCTAAACCAACAGTAGAAGTAAATTCTGTGAAATGGAAATAACATACCTGGGACAGAAGTGTGCATAGCAAGGGTAAGTGTAGATCACAACAAGCTTGACGCTTGTGTTGGCCCCAGTAGGTGAAGAAGAAGTTTTCTGAAGTGTAGAAATATCTGTGCCTTACCTGACTGTGTAGGAGTGGGAGACTTCTGCCTGACCCTCCAGCTCGGTGTGAAAACTGCCCACCATCCTGGGGCGAGAAGGAGTGCATAGGTATAGACTCTGGCTTGTTATCACCAGATCGATATTTCAGAGTGCTGCCAATTGATAAATATTTTAAAGAGACAGAGTGAAATTACACTTACATCACAGAATGTGCATTTTATATATGCAGTTCCTGCATTAGGAATTAGCAAATCCCTTGCCCAGATCAGCCGAGTATATATATCAATATTTGACTGCTGTGACCTGTTGTAGAAGATACTTGCTTTGAATCTGGGAACTGATACAGAGATGACAGGAGAGATTGTTCAGTTTTGTTTGTTTCTCAGCATTTATTTTGGTAAAGGCTTTATTGGGGGAGAAAAAAATTCAGAGCGCTCTTCAAATCTGTAAAGTCTCAGTCTAGAGAAGCAGCTATTTTAAAAATTACTGAAATACTGGGCAAGATTAAGGTCTCATATAGTCCCCTCTGGCTTTGTGAGGTCACTGCCATGTTTAAAAAAGAAATGGGAGACCTCTATCATCATCGTCATCATTATTATTAGTAGTAGTATTATTTGAAATTATTGCACCTCTAAAGGCACTACCTGTTGTCATGATTTCAGATACATGCCCTAAACCTATGTTAAAGAAAAGCACGTGAAAACTCCCTATAAATGGAAAACTAGGCTTTTTGGACCCAGTTCTGCCACAGTAAAACTCCATTTGTTCTTTTAATCTAAACTTTTACCAAAGCAGTCCTTGTGTCTGCAATAGATGAGAACAGGACTTACATATAAATAAAGCAAGTTAAAATAGATTTCTTTTTGGAATTTGTCATGCTAGAGTATTAGATATCTCAGTTCTGGGAACAAAGCAAGCAGTGAATCACTGATGATTTTGCCATAAAAATAAGTAAATCATTGAATGAATTTACAAGACTGAAGGAACTGACAAAACTTGTGGTTTCACTGTAATCTCTCTTGAAAATTGTTAGGTCTCTAGGTGCACGAGTATCGTATTTAGAGTGAAGAAAAGGCTAGTCTTTATCAAACAGCTATTCCTCTGCAATGTATACACAATTTTCTGTAGAGCAAGGGATTTTGTTTGTTTGTTTTTGTCTTTACAGTGATGCAGTTCAAATCCTTTGGCTCCACAGGAGCTCAGTTCTGTTTCAAGTATCCTTAACTTTATGAGAAAGGCACCGCTTTCCTTGTTCAATAGCCCCTGAGGGACAGCTTTAAATGGCCTTGTAAATTTATTACTGAAACTCTGCAAGGAAATGATAGTCTGCCAGACTGAACAAAAGAGCAGATATTGTGTCAGATATGTCATATCTTGTCAAATGGCAAGTACATGGCTACTGGGATTGTGTTTCTGTTTGCTGTGGATATAAGCTGGTCTCAATTCTTAGGAAGGATTACTCACCCTCTTTACATTCAAGAGATGAAATGGAAAAGAAAATTGTTTTGAGATTTCCAGTGCTAGAAGCTGGCTTTATGTGTTGGAAGCATCTAGGTCAAGTGACAAAAATGGAGGAATTGCCCCCAGGGTCTCACCTGAAAAAGGGTTGTGTCCAGTTTTGGCTTTTTGGCATGTGTGTAAGTGGGAAGAAGAGAATGAGAAAAGATGGAAACAGCGTTTCACTTGAAACTGGGGCTAGAGCTGGAAATACTCTGTATCAGCTGAATTTGGAACTGGGCAGTACTTCGTGCATGAGTAGAAGGGTTTTTCACACAGCCTGACTCTTCAGGTGAAACTCCTTCATGCCTGGGAACTGAGTGAGTGATGGGATGAGGTGTCACAGCTTTAGCCGCTACAAGTATTTCTGGTAAATCAGACAGGGCTGCCTGTCCTTTGCAGATCTGGATTCACCAGCTTTCCAATTACAGAGGAGCTGAAAGGCAGTAGTACAAGCAATACCAGTGGCATTTATAGTACTTTTTAGGTAGTAATTCCATAAATAGTCACTTTCAAAACACAGGGAAGAAAAAAAAGCTCCATAAACTGCAGAATTTAAGGCTGCAAAATTACCTGTGTGCCTACAGCTTACCTTGAAGCACTAATCGTTGAAGAGCCCTGCTTTTAGAAGTAAGTCTGTTATTAAAAAGGCACAATGATGTTCTAGGAATACATAACCATTAACATTTTTACCATTTCTTCTCTAGAATGGATGTTACATTAGCTGATCTAGATTTATTAATGGGGCATAGTTATAAGCCAGTTGAAATGTCTCACTCTGGATTAAAAAATGAAGTTTCCAGGATCACTCTGGACCTAAGCCAAAAGCTTTGCCTTTTGGGTTGTCGAGCCGAAGGCAGTTATGAGCTGGTCTGTTGTTTCCCTCTCGTTTATGTCATTAGCTGTGGTAACTGATGTTCCTTTAGGATGTCAGACCGGTGGCCAGCCAGGATGCAACAGAAATTTTTCCTCAATTCTCCTTCATCAGTCTCTAATCTTATATAGCTTGCACTTGAGGAATGCTTTGCAAAATTCTTGTGGTATAAGAATAAGACTAAAAAATAGTTAGTAAATCAGAGATCTGGGCTCCTGCACTTAATTCTTTTATCTCCAACTATTACATCTTCTAAATTTTCTACAAAGAAACAGAAACATACCTTATCATTTACTCCCTCGATAAAAAAAAACAAAAAAACACAAACTGATTTCTAGACCCTTGCGAATTCTTTTTCTTTGTCTGGGAAGTTCACTCTACTTCTTTACCATCTGGCCAAATGACTTAAGAAAAAACATTCAGCTCATTTTTAGTAGTCAGTTTTTCAACTGAAAGTAAAGTGATTGGATCTTTCTCAAAAATGATAGGAAAACCCAGACGTTAGCCGGAATCAAATTCATAGTAATGTGGTTGGAAGGGAATAACTTTGTCCCATCTTCTTTTCAAAGTTATGGCACTCTAATGGTTGCTCCAGATTCTATACCCTGAATATCTATTTTTGACCAGATATTCAGGACTACATATGGATGGAAACACAATGGCTTGGGCCCATTGCAGTTATGGCAGATTGTAAGCAGGTTGAGTCACCCAAATCACTCTGCACCTTGGGGTTTTCCTTTACTTCACCAACAAATATAAACCTTATTATCCCAAGCTGCTTCCTAAACTGGCTCCTTTCCAGGGTTTTTCCTTGCTAAAATATTTGGCTGACTGTGGAGACGTTCTCCATATTTTAACTTCCTGAATTGAAATTAATGGGACCCACCTGGTCTGGTTTGAAGATGAGTCAGCAGAAGAGTCCAGCATATTTAGAAAGAGTCCTTGAAAGTCATATATAATAGAGACTTAAACCCAATGAAGCCAGGAAGCCAGGATTTACATCACTGAGGCCTGAAATGGCATTTGCTGCAGTGCTGTGGTAGTAACTGCTTTTCAGTATTTTTTCCTGGCTTTTTATTAAAGTATTTGTCCAGAAATGTAATATTTCAAATATCAGTTGCATTTGTGGTTGCAACAATTTGAGTGAGCAGTTTTGTGTAATCTTTCATGCTTCACCTCCCAAGCAAAACTTACCTCTATGAGTAAAGACCCTGAGATCAAGGCATGTCTTTGCTGGTCATCTCACATGCTGGTCTGAGCTGCAATGGAAATACACGTTATAATTTCTTTCTGTTCTCATCAAATGAATCTTCATCAAATGAAATTGCTGCTGCTGGCAGCGGTTCTTCAAGATTAGTTTTAACACCTCTTTGTTGGATTTCAGAGCTTATTCTAGGCTGAGGAGAAGCCAAGCTAGTATTACCTAAACCTTGCAGATGCTTTTTTCTGCAGTCAGGGCATTCATCCCTCTCCATCTTTCTGTTCCACTGATAACAAGGTTATTCCCATGCAGAGCTGTAGGAAAGGCATGTAGCTGGAATTTTTTTTTGATTGATCGGATTGGCTTCGCATACAGAGGCAAATTTCTGATGGGGAGCCTGAAAATATTTCTGAGTGTAACTTAATTGTGTATGTGCACCAGAGTAGTCAAAGAGAATACAGGCAATGTCTTCTCAGAAATCTTCCCATGAATATCACAGTCATGTTTCAAGAGAAGGCATTTTAGCTAAAGAACTGACTGCAAACAGAGCTGAAAGAGGAAAGCAAGCTTGTTGGTCTTACAAAAACTCCTGCCTTGCAAAAGTGCCTCTGCTCCAACCTTCAGCAGAATTCAAAACTCTCAGCATCGCAGAGTCACTTTCCCAGGCAGAACACTCGAGCACACACTGAGGAACAGAAGAGGGAGAGACAGGGTCTGATAATTTACAATACTTGTAGCTTATTGTGCTTGTGCCTATTATGGAATAAATGCAAAACAAAAACAACTTGCATTTCTTAGCTGACGTTGTTATCACTTCTTTGTCTCTTCACGCAGAAACTGATCTAACTCTTTTCAGTACAGATCAGTCATTCTACTAAGTAGCAAGATCCTAAGTGGCAATCTTTCATTCATGCTCCTTCTTTTCTTCTCGCTGGTAATTGAAATGCTAAGACTGAGCCAAGACTAGATGAAACTCTGCAAATGTATATTTGTGGTTTTCAGAGAATTCCCTACATCAACGTTCAATGTTTTTAAGGAAGGAAAAAAAAAGTTAGTAGTAAGATGTTCCCTTGGAGGTAGTGGTAGTTTCACCCCCAGATGAACTTCCCTAAGACTATGAATTAAAAGCCCTATAAAGTGATTGATAACGGTATGAAGGAATTGTGTATTCTACTCTAAAGCCAGTTCCAAAAACTAGACAGCTCATCAGGTAAATGCAAACATCTAGCAAGAGGCCAGTATGGTACGGGGCTTCCCCGTCTGACAAGCAGGTTAATCTCTGAGCACGCTTGCTAGGGGCTGCCTCTGCCGTGAAGCTCAAGTCCTGAATTCTCTCATCTGTCTCAAACTTTTAAACAGCTCTGAAGCTGTGCCTTTAGAATTGGTTGCGCAGGGTTGTGGGCATCTCTCTTGGGCCTTACAAGCAGGGTAAAGAAATCCTAAAGCACAAAGGGGGACAGAGAGAAGCAGTGAGTAAGAGGTGGCACACCTAACCCAGGCATCTGAGGAAGAGTGGTCTTCTGCGGATTTTCTAAGTCTTTAGAGCAGCTAAGCAATCCGTCTCATTATAGAACAACTGCGGTAACTAAGACCAGAGAGTAGCAATAGCTTTTGTCTCATGGCTAGTAATGCATGCATCAATATCCTAAACCTCAGAAGCACGAGCATGTACAAACACTTGACTGTGAACTCAGAGTAGAGTACTACTTTTATTTTTTTCTTGATTATGTCTGTCAAATTAGCAGAGGAATCCTGTTAAATTTATAGCAATGGCTGTACGCTTATATCCTGGAGGTAACTGGCCATGAATGAATTTGAGTTATTAAACGTATGTGTAATGAGGCTGATCTTCAGTTTTATCTTAACTGGAGATTTTCTGGTCTTTTTTCAGATCTGTGCTGAAATGAAAGGTACTTTTGTGACCTTAATTTCAAGCTAGCAACATTTTCATTTTCACCTGGGAATATTGCAGAAATCCAGTCACAGCATGGTTATTGAAGCTAGCGTTGCATACGTATTTCCAGACAAATCCTTGTTTGTAATTAAAATAAACAATGGATTCCTCAGAGCTATGAGATCTTCAACAAACCGAAGTAAAAAAAAAAAAAAAAAAAAAAGAG
>Ga0065711_1001241_pt1 | contig 62082 bp, 46 predicted proteins | sample Hoacrofraction12_FD_59098 | JGI IMG/M metagenome (GOLD analysis project Ga0065711, IMG submission 59098) | Hoatzin crop microbial communities from Cojedes, Venezuela - Epithelial fraction 12 v2 (version 2) | ecosystem: Host-associated > Birds > Digestive system > Esophagus > Crop | place... | reverse complement strand
AGGTCATCTAGTCCAACCCCTCCGCAGCGAGCAGGGACACCGCTAACTAGATCAGGTTGCTCAGAGCCCTGTCCAACCTGGTCTTGAATGTTTCCAGGGATGGGGCCTCCCCATCTTTCCTATAGGCTCCCTTTAAGTACTGAAAGGCTGCAATCAGGTCTCCGCGCAGCCTTCTCTTCTCCAGGCTGAACAAGCCCAACTCTCTCAGCCTGTCCTCATAGGAGAGGTGCTACAGCCCTCGGATCATTTTTGTAGCCCTCCTTTGGACCTGCTCCAACAGGTCCATGTCCTTCTTGTGCTGAGGGCTCCAGAGCTGAATGCAGTACTCCAGGTGGCGTCTCACCAGAGAAGAGTAGAGGGGCAGAATCCCTTCCCTCGACTTGCTGGCCACGCTTCTCTTGATGGAGCCCAGGACACGGTTGGCCCTCTGGGCTGCCAGCGCACATTGCCGGCTCATGTCCAGCCTTTCGTCTATCAGTATCTCCAAGTCCCTCTCGGCAGGGCTGCTCTCGATCCTTTCATCCCCCAGCCTGTATTGATAGCGGGGATTACCCCATCACCCTGGTGCAAGTGGAAAGAGTGGCTGACCAAGAATCCCTCGGACTGTATCCTTGCCTGGAGGACGTGGGCAGGGTTAACTCTAATTGCCATAGTGGGGCTGCAAGGTGGGGCCCTGCTCGCCCTTCCTTTCAGAGAGAAATATAAACATACGTATGGTACTCACAAAGCCCGTAAATACAAAGTGAGTGTTTTAAATCTACTTTGTGCTGACACTACAAAAGTCTTTGTAGTCCCTGTGGAGGGACAACAGCTGCTGGGATCACCCAGTGCATCCTTCTCTGGACCTCAAGAAAGTTACTGGAAGTTGTGTTGATAGGCTCGAAACAAAATCAGAGTACACTCTGGCATTGCAGAGAAGAGAGTTTTCAATTGGTGCAGAGCAAAGTGAGGGGGCGCCAACCCTCACCCAGGGAAAGCTGAAGGCAATATTACAATGCTGGTCTGCCCTAGCCTTGGACCTGGCCAGAAGAAAATGCTGACTGCTGGTTAGTATATGGAAGTGTGTGTGAGGGGAGGAGGGAGGTGCTGATTTTGTAACCAGCATCTATATTGCAGTTTTAAATTAATGGCAAGTTGTCTTAATCTTGGGACAGGTGATCTTTTTTATTCTTGTCCCTGTAGCAGAATAAATGAATGAAATAAAAAATGAATAAGAACTTGAGCCTTCACATAATGAATATTGTGGATACAGCCTCCTATAAATTACATTCCAGACTCCCAACGGGTAATGTCTCTTATATATTACTGGGATACTCACATGTTTTTTCAGAGGCTCTCCTACAGCCAAACCCTGAAAAGTTAGCAGAGCTCCTGCAGGTTAGAGAGAGTCTGATGGAGGAGGAAGAACAGTAGGGTCATTAGGGAACATCGTTAGAGGCTTAAGAGCTAATGATCCAAAGCACATTGACATTAATGTGACTCTTTGGACTTCAGGCACCTGGACACACAAGTCCTTGCTTATGATATTTAACATGTCTCATTTTCATGCAGGATTATCTATTTTGGAATGGGAAAGGATTTTTTTTCTCCTGTGTAGAGCAAAAATCAAACAAACAAACCCCCCGTGCTGGATAAATCAAGCCCTAGCACTGGAGACAAGTTTTCCGAGAATTGGTCCCGTCATTAAATCTGCTGCTTTAATTTTTTTCTATGTTTATAAAGGCAGTAACTAGTTCTATTGAAAAGGCTCGGGTTTTTAATGAAATTAAAAGTCAGAAATTAACAGTCACTAAAACCCTTCCTACTTGGCTGTTGCAGCTGTCACAAAATACTTTTCCCTTTCACTATAGTTAAGCCACCGGGACAAAACAAAGCCCTAGGTGTAGCAGACGCATCTGACGAGCTGTTCTAGCAGCCATAGCACACCGAGCTGCCGTCCCTGGGCTTATGCAGAAGCAGGGTGGTTTCAGGGATACAGCACTGGGGGAATTGCTTGGGCACCTGGCTGCCTCAGTAGCAGTACGCTCACTACGCTTAAGAGTCGTCATACCTGTGAAACTCCTGCTGTGTAGGTGGGAGGGCAGGGAGCTGGAAACGACTATCAAGACAATTGATAGCCCCGTGAATCCTTGCTCTTGTCCTGTAAGCACTCTGTTTCCTCCTTCCCCTGTTCCTCCTGGCAAGGACCAAATGCCCTCTCCCTTTCCAAAAATCTGTCCCACGCTAGCAGCTGGCGGCAGTGGCCAGCACTGACCACGGACACTGATGCTCCAGAGGTCTCTGTGCCAAAACTCACCGCTGTATGATTAAACCTTGCCTTCCTGGCCAGTGGAACCAAAAGCTAAGGCCAAGGGCATTAAACTATGCTTTTCCTTCTGCCACAATAAAGCCACAAAAAACTACTGTCGAGGCCTAGACGGAAAATCAAAATGTTTTCCCCGGGGACACTGTTTCACCCCTCAGTGGGGAGAGGGTTCACGCAACAGCCGGACTCTCACTAAACGGGGCTCTGCAGGTGTTTCTGTGATGGGCTCTGTCCATTGTGTAGCTCTGCATGAAGACTTACCCTCTGCCTGAAGCAACAGCTCCTGTGCAGGCGTTTTGACCTGATAAAGGCTGTGTAACAATCTGGGATCCTGCTTATTTACATTACTCCCTGACAGTTTAAAAATTCATTAATGGCTCAGCAATAAATTCTCAGCAGACTTCTCTGAAGAGATGAAAAATGGGGGACATCAGCTAATGAATTATCACAGAAATACTCTGAAAGGAGGGCCTGCTCTCCTCTTCCACCGTGTTCCTACAGCTGAATGGAAAGGGGCTCGGGTTTTATGTTTCATTTTTTATTTCTGTTTTTCTGCAGAATGTGGGAGTAATGGAGATGACCTCCCCATCTGCCACATGCAGTCCATATGGCAGCCATATGATCCCCTCCTCTCCATTTTGGCGACCTCTGAACTGGAAGGGCAGCCCCGTCTGAGACCCAGCATGAGCACCGAGTCACTTCCAATTCCCATCCTGCTCTCCCTCCCTCCTGAGCAACTTATTTAACGGTGACAATTTACATATGGTGGTTTTACAGTGTGGACTAGGATGCCCCAGGGACTGATTTGAGACTCACAAATCCATTTCAGAGTCTTTGCACTGAGGAGACAGTGGGGCAGATTCAATATTCAGTTATGCTCATCTAAATCCAGAGGCGCTTCAGGGAAACAAACCTCTCCAGACTTACCTTGGTGTAGGAGAGCAAAATAAAGGCACCTGCCTGGATTCATAGCCACCATACATTGGTGAAAAATACCCTGCATACAAAATTCACAGTACGTTTTAGCTAAAGATAAACAGCAAGCATGCCAATATATATGCACATATTGCAGAAAGCAGGAGGAGAGCAAACAATAAACAGTTCTTTTACTGCTAAGTTACCTTACCCTTCCTTCTCAAAAATGTGAGAGACTTAGAAATAACTGAAAGCTGAGCAAAATTTTGTCCTTGTCATTTCTCTGATGAAGTTATACCAGAAGTCTTTTTCCAAATGATTCTTTGCTATGGATTACATGGATGAATGTAAGCCATATTCATTTTTAAATCTACTAGGGGTAAAGGGGAAACCCAGTTCAGAAACCACTGACAATGCAAAACAAAGACTCTGACTAAAGAAATGAGTTTTATTAAAGTTATGAAACCCTTATTAGTCTTAGTGACATGGAGATAGTGAACATGTGTACTGGGGAAGGGAAGACATTTCCCAGTAGACCTTTACCAGAAGTACTTTGCCAGGGAAGAATTTAAGCCCCATGCCATTTGAGGCTGAAGCAGCTGAGAGAGGGGAAGAACGAGGAACAGAATTCCTCAGCCTCTGTCACTTTCTAACAGGCAATTAATTTTATTTAAACCCTGACAATTAATTTTATTTGAACTCTTATTTCTTCTTACCATATAGGAATATGAAACTGTCCTGAAATTAATAATAAATGGGAAAAAAATTGTTGAAATAATCATGATGAATGCATTATTTTTCATGCATACAATTGGTTCAATTCCAGTCTTAAAATTAAAGCGAAAATGAAAATGAGAGGAAATCCAGATGTAGATTGCTTTGTGTAAAAACAGCTATTTCCCTGAGGACAGCCGTCCAGCTGCACAGTGCCATAGGCTAAAACAGCACGAGAAGCCATCCATTTTCATGTCAGAGGCTTGTTTTCCATCAAGCAGATGGGAGCCCACAGAGGACGTCAAGAGGGACTATTCCTCCTCCACCTACACAGTCCCGTTAGTCCTTGCACAAGCAAATGCCGGGCACGTTGCCGCTTTGTGTGAGGCACCGCCAGCCGTGCCACTTAACTGACAGCCAGCAAGCCTGTGGGCTGCTAGTGTGGCAGCTATCACCTTCCACGCCGTCAGGTACCTCCATGGTGCATCACGGTGACCAGCAGCATCTCAAAGAAGATGTGGTGGTGCCTGGTCTGCCTCTGTCCCGCGGACACAGGTCCACACCCTGTACAAACTGATCTCAAGTTATCCCTCTCCAGCCATACTCTCCTACATACCTCAGTGCTGCTGGGGCTGCTGTGGATCTTTCATGGACCATCCATGCAAGGGATGGTGTCCACATTTTGAGGGTGAAGCAGCCTGGAAAATTTTCTAAGGTACTGATAATGGAAAAAGCCACCAGCATTGGAACCGACGGGCTTCCAACTTCCAATATATGTAACACAACCACTTCAAGGTGCTAAATGGCCCGCTAAAGACTCAGGAGCTGACACTGCTGATGGTTGTTTCTACAGCACCTCTCCTGCTGCTGGCAGTACCAGCAGAAAAAAATGTCACTGACACCCTTTATGTTAAGTTCAAAAGTTTTGCCAGTAATCCTACACGTGGGTGAACAAAACCTATGCATCTGACTCCTCTCCCAATGCTGGTCTTGCCACACGGTGTTCAAGAAGCAAATCTAGGCAAGGAGGAGACCAAGGACAAGACCCCAGATGTGATGGAGCAGGCAGTGGGTGGGCTGTAGGGAAAGCAGGCTCAGCAAGTGTGAGACTGATTGGTCACTTCCCTTGTCACCAAGCAGTGACTTACAGCCAGGTGTAGGACAGCGTGTTTTCCAAGAAGGCTATTTAGTCTTTTATCAGTTAACATGACACATGAACATCTTCTTTTGGATGTGTGGCAAGAACATTATACATGTATGTGTTTGTGTGTGTGTGTGTCTATCTGTGTCTGTGTGTGTGTATGTTTTTAAAAAAATAAAAAGTACTCAGAAGCTCACAATAAAAAGATAAATGAATGGTACTGTTATCCATGAGACTCTGCCCTGGAGCATGAAGGACTGAGGCAGTTCCACATGCAGAAGATCACATTGGCTTTTCTCCAGCATCCCCTGTGCTCAGACACCCATAATTCTGCCAATAGACTTCCAGTTTCAAAGCTGCTGCACGCTCAGATTTGGTGCTTTCTGCCAAATTGCAACCTGGAATCATCCTGAAATTACAAACCTTCCAGCAAACCCTTCTACAGTCCCAAGTCCAATATCCAGACTTCAGTGGGACCTATCGAATTCTCTGATCTCTCTGGGTTTCTTGGCAAAGTTTCATTCAGCTCATGTGACTCACTGTTTCTCCTGTTCAGATGGTGGAAAAGATAAACCTACACTTGGATGTCAAGAGACCACAACCACTATAACCACAGACAACAGAAATGATTAAATAGGAAAATCTTTAAAAAAACACCCTCTAGGTCAGATACAAAAAATAATGAAAAGCAAACGCTTTCAGAAGATGTTTTCTAACAAAGCTGCACCTGGAAATTTCTGCCTTGTTCATTTCGCAGACCCATCAGGTGCTGTACACATGTTGAACTGTTCACGTCATTTCAGCCCTCCATCTGAGATTAGCCTAGCCTAGCTCTCACAAAAACATGATCCTAATCCCCCTAGACCGGGGCAGCAACGTGTACTTAGTGTGACCAGGCTGCAGCAGAGAAAGAGGAAGGCCAGCTGCTCAAGCAGTACAAACTCAATTAGTTTACATTAGTACTTCCATCGCGGCTACGTGGTAGTTCTGATCTAACAAACACAAAATCTCTGAGTCAGTGGAAAGCCAAAATGAAAAGCCATTTTCCATAGGTCTATCATGTACTTAACAAGGTTATATAACCAGCCATTAGTCTGCTCTTAAACTAGCCATTCATTATTCTTGTCTAAAAAGGGGTAGAGAGGGGGAGAGATGAATCACCCATGTATACGGAACAGTCTTCTTCCCAATCTTTGTGCCAGTCAAAACTACACAGAAGCCAAGCTGCTATCAGAAAATTATTTCTGCTGTAGAATGGCCACAGCCCATTGTGATTTCCTCCCTGTTTTCCGGAAGTTTTCAAATCACTCAGTTCAGGACTGCTTCTGGTGAGCAGGAGGTGTATGGCTTTGGAAACAAAACCAAATTTTCTCCCTCTGAATGTGCTTTTACTCTGTCTCCTGTGAGAGGACACACACTACTTGTTACTCTCCAAGGGCCTTGGAACACATTCCAAAAAGCCCTCAGAATCAAGAAACACACCCTATATGAAGCTCAATTATCTTGTAAGCTTTTCAGGGCAACACTTGAGGGTCCTTGTACTGTGCGTAGCAAAAGGCATCCTGCCTGCCTTCTTTCAACTGTTTAAGAAATAAAATATGTTTAGTAACAGTCTCACTGAAGCCATCCAAACAAGAAACCCACCTTCTCCTTGAATAAAGCACCCAGAGCAGGAGCCAGGAGACCTTCTATCTGTCCCACTCTGCTGTCGACCCAGAAGCGACACAGCCCCACGGGTGGGAACACAACAGACAGGCACAGCACGGTACACAGCTTCTCAGCCACAGCACACCAGTAACATGGCTCCCAGGCACTCACCCCCACAGCACCCTCTGAAAGCCAGAGGGCTTCCCCCCTCTCACCCTGTCTTCAAGTGGTCATCTGAGAGAGGCAGGAGCAGAAAAAATGCTGAATGCTGTCTGTCACCTTACTACAGTACAATATTGCTGCCCAGCCTTCGTAGCTGGAGGCTTGTCCTTCTGCACACCCTAGTGTGAATGAGTTATGTCAATCACAACCCATGCATGTCATTCACATAAGCTACCAGGAAGCTCAGATTCTTGTGAGAAGTTTGGGGCTGACTTACACTCTGCTCTTTGGAAGGTCTATCTAAATGTCTTGTAGAAATAGTAAGCAATGATAAGCATATACAGGCTCTGTCAGGAAAAAAGTCAACAAAAAAACTCTCCAAAGAAGCTGGTTGTGTTTTGCCTTGTCTTCTTTATGGAAATTTGGAAGAACTTTCGTAGGAATCATAGAATGCTTTGTGTGGAAGGGACCTTTAGAGGTCATCTAGACCAACCCCCTGGCAGTGAGCAGGGACATCTTCATATCTCTCTCCTGTTGCCAGATCTTTGGTGTTACGAGATAGCAGGATCTGGATCCAAATGATTGTTGTGGGAGTCCAAACCCTGACACACTGATATTTGGAAGACAGAAGTTACTCTGATTTTAGCTTGGCTTTCAGCTTTAGCTTTAGCTGGGTGTGACTGGAAGGCTCTGCTCAAAGCCAGAGCACTGCTGCTCTGACATGCAGTCAGTCATAACACCAACAATAAAAGACACAGAGCAGGGTTCCTCACATGCAGCGTGGAGGTCTGCAGAGGTTACTCCCCCAGGCTGTATCACTGGCAGGGAGCTGAGACTGAAGAGACTCCTGCTAAATTGCAGAGAATTCCTAGTGGTGCCTGAATAATTTTCTGGTCAGAGAGGTTGTGAGGAAGGGAAGGTGGGAGATATGCCTTTGCAGAACAAAAACCAGACCTGTCCAGCATTACTAATGTTCCCTGTTGGGCTAGGAAGCCCAACACTGACCATGTGAAGTTGCTGGGGCCTTTGTGCATAGAGCAAGCTCTTGGGCTTCCCCCTCAACCTCTTTCCTCTTGGAACAGCAAGATTAATATTCTGGGTCGGGGGAAATTTAAGAGAGTCATCATTCGAAATTTGTCACACCTTGGATCACAAGTTTTCTGTCCTAAGTTATTTCCCATCAGTTTTCCTGAGAATGGGACTGTCCTGTGCAGTTCTCTGGGATTTGGCAGAGCCCTTTGCCAACACTGCACAGCCTTTGCTGTGCAGTGCAGTATTGAGAGGACAAGGAGGTTGAAGGCTGAGGTCTCTTAAGCTCCATTCCCTTTCCTCTAAGAGATTTCAAACTATCTTTGGGGGCTTTCTGCTAGCTACGTCCCTTCTGTGGCAAAACTGGGAAAGGATGATCTGGCTTCATGCACTTTTTAAAAAGCTTGAGGACTAAGAGCATTAGCTTCTCCACACTGGCTAAAAAAAGGCTTGCTAAACCCGTTGAAACCAATTGAGCAGCAGAGCAGAGTTAATCCTGGAAAATGCTCACGATAGCTCAGTGACGCACGGCCATGCAAAGGCAGAACAGTGTTGCTAGTGATCTGCTCAAAAAGGACTAGGAGAAGTTGCAGTTAAATTTTGGGGTGGGGGTCAGCCCTCAGGGTTGCCCGAGTGGGAATGATGGCTGCTGCTATGACTGCTCGTGCTGCATCTTTGACATTTTGCTCTTCTTCACGTAACATTTTCTCTGCTGGGAATTTTTGACATTTTTCCATCTGCCTTCTTAATTCAGGCTCATAGAGGACAGGCATGAAGTATAGACACAAATGCTTTCTCCTCTGCAAGGGCTGTGAGTTCCAGTCTCTACTTGGTAAAACATTTTGTACTGTGTTACCACTATTCATTACTGTGCAGTGGTATAAACGGCACCCAGGTACCTGAAATGGGGCTAAGGCCCCTCGGTCCTACACACTGCACTTCCAAGGAATAAAAGGCAACCTCCATTTTCAACCTTCTAGTTTAAGCATCAGAAAACATACTTAAACTTGCAATGGCATTCTGATTGGATTAAACATAGTTGTGTCAAACATCTACCCTTCATTTAAGGTGTGAGAAGCCATTATAAAATTAGCTTGCTGAAGCAATAGCACCCTCCAGCCAAAACATGGGTTCATGTCAAGGCCTAGATGAAAATTGGTGAAGCTTCTAAGGAATCTGAATTGCACGGAAGGATGAGGTTTTCTAGGTATAGTTTTAAGAGAGGGCTTTGTGTCTGTACGTACACAAACGCACAAGAGAAATGAAAAAATGAAAATGCAGAAAAAGAAAGAAGGAAGCAGAAAGAAAACCTCAGAGATGGATACAGAATTGCTGATGGCAGGACCCTGAGAAATATCTGAGAGAATGGATGTTTAGAGTCTGAAAAGGGCTTGGAAGTTTGACAAAGAGGGCTACCGAGTGTTGTGTCACTCCCTCAGGAACAAGGTCTTCGGGCGGTCCCTCTAAATTAAAGGAACTCCATCCAGGAAGAAACTGTTGTTAATTCTTTTAACTGAATCACCCCAAAGCTTTGCTAGTGGCTTGAGTTAAAAAGAAATTACAAATCTTAGAAATTTACCACTTTTGCTCTTTTTGACATACTTCAGTTCCAACAGTGAGTTCTCCACAGGCAAACAAAAGGTTCTGCAATGGACATAATCTTCTAAAAATTACACTACTCCAATAACAAACAGAAATCTTCCATGTGACATGATGTATCCTATCAAAACTGTGCCACACAAGTTGAATTTCAAATTCCAAATAACTTCTCACGCCTCTGTTTGGTTTTGGTTTCTTGCAATTAGTTTCTGTTGCTTTGCTGTAGAAGGATGACAGCCAGTTAAAGCCCACAAGAATCAAGCAAACATTATTCTCCTTATACAAACATCACTGAAATCCTCTGATGCTGTTTGTTCGTTGACATGGTTTCCACAGGGGCCACTCCCTCAGCTCCTTGTTTAATTTTCAAATTTGCCCTGGAACCAAATTATTCAATTATGCTCTGGCCACACGAGATTCTGCAAAGGCAACTTAAGCGCAGAAATTCCAAACTCCAACGTGGTGAGACACAAGGTGTCCTCTTTAGTGCGTCAGCTACCCATCACAGCTCTCCATAGGTAATCAGCAGGAGGATGATGACTCTGCAGCTTAGCTAATGGAGCTCTTAAGGATCTTAGTTATCTTACTGACAAACTACGAGGTGTCGAGTATTGCTTCATATGTCACTTTGCCATAAATACGATACCCTAAGTAATCACAAGCCAGCATTAACTCCCCACCAGGCTGACGGCTATACAAGGCTGGAGGTCTGGCCAGCGACTTGGAAGAGACCCCTCTTTTGCTGCTGTTTTCCTTCCATAGTTTGGACACAAGAGCTGAGAATGCAGGATAGTCCTGACTCCACCTGCAGCACCATGAATAGCACAGACTTGGTGTAACTTGTGCCCAGGGAAAGTCATCTGAGTATGCAGGACACTATCTTCTCTCAGCTGGCCAGGCAGTTTCTTTTGGCTCATTTCCAGGGAAAATCATACATAGAAAAGGAAAAGGCAAAATCTAGCGCCGAAATGAGTATCTGATCAATGTCTATACTTGCTGGTCAGATGAGGTTTAAACACAATTGCCTCCTCTCTTCTCTTCCTTTCTCTGTTGTAAATCAAAACCGGCTTTCCTGAAACCATGGAGTGTACGCTGCAAAAAAACATCCTATCAGAATGGGAAATCACGTCTACTCCTTCCCCAAATTAATGGCCATGTGGCTCCCTTCCCCCTCCATGGCGATGAACTGATTTGATAGACATTTTCTAACCTGTGTCACTCTCCCTTCGCGTTCTTCTCATAGTGAGATTTCTACTTCTTCTCCATGCTGTGCTGCTCTCTCATATGATGACAAAGCAAAGTGTGGAACTGGGTGAGAAAAAATCCTGAGGCTGTTTTCATTAACATGGAGAAAAGATTCAGATTAGCCTTGTTTCTTGGACGGTTGGAGAGAAAAAAAAGTATAGCAGAGAAACATCAATAGCACTTATTCTCTCGTTTCAAATCACATCTGATCCATCCATCAAGACCAGCTAAGCTGAGAACTTTGAGTGGCCATAGGGCTATAGTCCATAGACTCTTTTTGCTGCCGTCCTTGTCACTGAGTTAAAGGGTTGATTTTCCTGAGGGACACACGGAGGAAGCTTCCCTGGGAAGCACAGAAGTTCTCCTCTTCTTCCCAAAGGAGGAAGTATTCCTAAGCAGTATTTGCAGGGCCGATACTGCGACACTAGCACACAACAGTTTTGTTTTTCCCACTTGTGTTGCACGATGCCTCTCATGCCTTGAGAGCTCGGATACAGCCCTGCCTGTTCCTAAGGGGCTCACCTGCCGTGGCTGGCTTATACTTTGTGGTGTGGGCAGAGTTCGGCTGCAGCTGTCCCCTGTGCCCATGAAGGCATCCCCTGGCCCCCAGCCCTAGCTACGCACTGCCCTCTTTGCTGAGGCTGCTGGCCTCTGCGGTGAGTAATTTTTCATCAACCAGGAGAGGCCTGGAGCAGCACAGATCCTACTAGTGTAGGCAGTCAGAGGCTTTTGTTAATTACTCTTACATATTCCCTTGGAAAAGCTGCAGCATGCTGGCAAGGTACCTATTGGATTCCCAGGCTAGCCAGAGGCTAGCCAGAGCACGCAAGCTCAGGAACCTGACCAGCATGTTTAAAATGAGCAAATTCACTCCAGACTCTGCATACCAATTAGAAGCTACTTACTGGTAAAGTAATAACTTACCAGAAATAGGACTGGTAGCAGCCTTCTTATTGGATGAATCAGTTGTCATCCAGGCACCCAAATAAAGAAAGCAGATCTTTGTAAGAACTCTTCGCAAATTGGCAATGAGTTATTTTCAAGTAAGATCCTGATTTAACCACCGAAACAGGGTGAGTCTCCTGTGGGAAGCCTGGTTTATCAAAGAAGCCTGTAATCACTGATCACCACTAACTTGGACTGGATTGAACAATTTACCAAAAATTAAGATATATTAAGATATTTAAGAATTAAGATATATGCATTCCTGGTCCATTCCATGTCTGTCTGTCTCTCCTTATCACTGTCATTTCAGAAACAGCACAGAATATGCCCCAGGACAAGATATTAACGCACTTGTTAGAACATAACACTTTGTCATTGTCAGGCAGATAACCAAAAGCCCAGTGCTGAGGTACAGTGCACTTTTAAAAGGGCATAAACAATTTAACACAAATGAAAAGTAAATCTGGCCTGCCTTAATAAAGACCTCATAAATACACTGATGAATTACAATGAGATATATGGGGAGGGGGAAGATATCATTCTAGTATAGACGTTTCCATCAGTGCTGTTTTCCCACTTCAAACAAATAAGGGGAGCACGGGTAAAATGCCAGGTTACAAATGTGAACGAGAATCACAATTCTTAGCCATAAGTCCACTCTTTCAAAATCAAGAAATCTCCTCTTTGATGCTAGTGTAAAGAACATTATTGAGCATCTTTGGAGATGCATGTAAAAACATATCAAGGAGTAAAGGCTACTCACCGTCCCTCCAAATTTGTGCATTTTAAATACAGACATACATATTTACACAAAGATAACCCTCTGCGTGTGTGAATGTGCATATGTGTGCACGTAGCTCCTGAGGTCTGAGAGTTAGTGCTTCCCACAGGGAAGACTGGCACCATCCATCAGCCTATCAATAGTTTCATGCCCCTATATGAGTTTTTGCAAGACAGGGAATCACCGTACTACACCAGCAAGATGCCAAGACACTAGGTGCTGGGGCCATTTCTTTTTCCTCACTGCAGGGGGGTATATCTGAGCCTTCTGGACAGCTGAAATGGGTCTGTATGAAAAAAAACAGGAGAGAGCTGTCCTAGGGAATGGCAGCTCCACTTCTCAAGGACTGAGCTCAGCCCAGTCACACGTCACCAGTGCCTCATCTCCATTCAGTGTTTTGTCACTCTACCTAGCAAAGCCATATAGTTTACAAGGAACAGTTCTGCTAGACTCTGCCCTTCAAATCCTAGTTCTGCCTTCGTACAAAACAGATGACAATGATTTTACATTTTGATCTGCATTTGTTCACATCACCAAGCCTCTTCTGCTAGAATCTCTGCAGTCAACATTCCACTGCAGCAGAAACAAAAACTCCCTTAACAGACGTGAAACCCTCAGGTTTTAATGATCACATCATTTACTTCTGTTTCAAACAGCTCTAGGTGGTGTTTTCAAATGGGAAAAACATTTTTGTATGGCAAAGCTTTGCAGAGAGCTATTGTATGCAGAGTTAGGAACCTCCCAGTGCCAGAGCAAAAATTAGGTAGTTTACATGCAAGGTCTCCCTGGAGCGATGAAGGTGCAGATAAAAAGTAAGAAAGGATAGCATTAAAGTTTAAGTTTATTGCATAACACTAAGTACGCATTTCCAGACTTTGAGTTTTGTGTTAGGACGAACAGGTCTTTCTTACAAAATTTACCAAATACTCACTTTTCTTTCAAATTAACTTAAGCTGATCCAAAGCTTGATTCAAATGCAATATTGCTGTGCTTGCTAAAGAAGCTTACATTAAGGGTTTTTTGTACTCCTTAAGACATATGCCTTGTCTTCCCACATACGTCTATTGTTGCATCTTGACCTATGTGCAGCTGCAAACATCATGTGCCAAAGAGATCGTGTATCTTTTTACAGTGGAGCTAATTAAGGAAGAGCTCAAACCATGAAACAAAGTTTCTCTTTCATTGCAGCTCTCTCTAATTTGACATGACAAATTTTTGTCTCTTTACCTTGCATTTGTTCCTCTTACGTCATCATAGAAAACAAAAATACAGTATCATCACATTTGCTAAGAACATGTGAAAGGAGACTTTACCAGAATTGGCACATTGGCCATAGAAGCACACAGTCCTCGTGTATCAGTTTTTAATGGAGCATACCCACTGGTGTAGTAGTTCTGGGGAAATAACCAATTGTTTAGCTATTGATGAGAAAGAGAGAAAGTGAGAAAGACAGAGAGAGTGCTTTTCCAGTGAAAAATATGAAACTAATTATTTTTCCCTTAAAACCACGCACAGACAATAATAACTTTTCATGAGGAGTATTTTCTAGTACATATGTATTTCGAATGAAAAAGACTCCACCTCAAAACAGCTCTGAAGACTGAATCTCTCAAACAAATTTTGCCTTAGAGATTTCAGTCCATAAACAAATCCAGGATTTAAAATGGTCAGAAAACAGTGCTGAATCTGTCACTTCTGAATAAAACTTCTTTTGCTTGTACCAACATCATTGTGTTTGCCTGTTTAGGATGCCTCCTAGGTAGAAAACGATGTGCTTTAAGAAACTTAAATTTCTAGCAAATGTCCAAGTTAGTCCACTGTAAGCCCTGGAATTAGCTACAGTCGGCAGGAGCCACCTGCATATCAAAGGAAATAATATGGTCCTTAGCAACTGAGAAAAGGAAAGAGGAACCTTTCTAATGAAAAGGACAGAAGAGACAAAAATCCCTCTCATCCCTCATTAATGAGCAAAATGAACAAACTTCTTTCAGAAATGATAAATTTTCATCAAATGAGTAAACTGAAAAAAAGCATCTAAGGAAGACTAGGAAGCTACATGGGCTATATTTCAAGTCGAGAAATACAAAGACAACTACCACCACCATCTAATTCAGTTCTCCCTCATTTTTGAGAGCATGGTGTTATGTTCTTGTTTTTCAGAAATTAAAGAAATCGGCAAACTTTATGTGATGACATTGTCGATAGGCTTCTGAAACATTACTCGAGGAAGCACCAGGCAGGACTTAAAACTTCCTATAATGAATAATGCTAGCATTTAATTTTATCTTTGCAAACTTACAGGTGAAGTAGGATAAACGTCTTCAAAGAAGCCCAGCAAGCAGATAGCCTGGACTTACATACTGCACCTCTCAGGATGGCTAGTTCAAATTAAATCATTAGCTGAGAATGAATAATCCTGGTAGGTTCAGAAAACCAGTTTTAAATTTGGCCTGCTAGCAAAATTCTGAATGTATTTACTCTGGATTCCATTTCTCAACCCATATTAAAGCTCCATAGCATAATCAATTACGGGCTTATTGCAAAGTACAATAGGATTCAATCTCCAGGAATGCCTCGGGGTATGTCTTAGAAGGACGATAAAACTAACAGTAATGGGTCTACAGCTTCTAAGGCTAATTTCCACAGTTACAAATTTTATAAATAAATAGAAGGAATGTCAACTCTCAGTCACTCAGCTTGAGGTCTCTCATGCTGATAACTCCTCTCTTCTGAGACACTCTTCCGTTTCTTAGATATATTTCTTTTTCTGTTCTGAAGCCCCTGGGACTTCTTCAAAGCACTTCCATTCCTACCTTTCACATCACTAAATGGAGCAAAGAACTAAGACAACCAGGAATATGGAGCAAGTACAGGAGGAGGTAGTGCCCTCCCTAGTGTTGAAGTTGCATCTCAAGGAACAATCATACTGCCTGCAACTGTGATTTCGTGAGATCTCAAACTTCGCAGCATGTGGCAGGCGCCAGATGGAGGAGAGGCTGCCTTGGAAAATTCAAGGGCTACGGGAAGTGACATTGGTTGTTTTGCAGTAGTTTCCTTCAGCTGGCTAGAAAACACAACTAATAAGACTCCGAAATAAGTGGATGTCTGCTGGAGTTCATGAGATTATTTATTTCGTACCTCGTGAAGGAAAGACAGGAGGAGCATTCTGCCACTGTGGTTGCTGTTTCACCCCGGAGAGTGCCAAGTCTCAGCAGACTCAGTTAACCTGTGTTGTGTCCCACCAGCAGCTGAATTTCAGCAGAGAAGGTGTTTGCCCAACAGTCTATGCAGCACTCTGTGCGGAAGGGCATGCGGAAGGGATGCAGAAACTCTGCTGGGGACAGTGCTCCTTGCTCAGCAGCAGTGGTGTCATGCCACAGGGCATGGTCCCCATCACCCACTGCAACAGCTACCCCTGGCACATCAGAGGTGCCAGCCAAGACCAAGTTCCTGAGGTGGATGCAGCTCTGCAGGCCTGGGGCTGCAGGGGTGCCTGGGGCCTCCCGCTGAAGGCTGGGTTGGGGGGAGTTGTGTGATGGCCTTTTTGCTTGCAGAACGTGTGCGCTAGTGGAAGATCTGTATTGTCAAGTAAAGAAACTGCAGAAGAAGGTCCTGTGCAGCTGTGGAGATGACAAAAGGAGAATGACTGGATCTTCTCTGAGATCCTGCAGGTAAAATAGCCCAAAACTGCAATTGTACCAAAGGAAGCATCGGCTGAGCATGTTCTCAGGGGGCTGGTGAGAGCAAAGGCTGGAAGATTGTGACGTCTAGCACCAGGAGTAAGACTCCTGCTCCACCCACAGAGCTGCACCTTCAGAACAGGGTCAGTGCACTGGTAACAGACAAGAGGTTGGAAGTTGTGTTCGATGAAGCATCTGAGACAGCTGAGCCTGAGCTACTCAGGAGCACCACGAAGAAGCTATGAGTGATCGCACTGGGTGACTCCCCACTGCGGGGAAGAGAGGTCCTCGCCTGCCAGTCTGATCCATCATCTAGGGAGGTTTGCTGTTTGCTTGGACCTTGGATACAGGACATTGTGGAGACACTGTCAAGGCTTTTCACATGCTGTACAGGGCCGTACAGGGGTTTTAGGAAGACCAGGCCAGGACAGCAAGGAGCCGTAAGTGCCCTGTATGTAAGACTGCGATGGGAATGCATAGTGTGGAGCAATGGGAATGTGGAGAAACAACCCCATGCACCAGTACAGGCCGGAGGTTGATTAGCAGAGAGCAGCTTTGATTAAAAAAGACGTGGAGTTCCTGGAGGACAAGCTGAACACAATGTGCCCTTCTGGCAAAGGTGGCCAACAATGTCCTGGGCTGCATTAGACCGAACGTCTCCAGCAGGTCGAGGGAGGTGATCCTTCCCATTTACTTGGCCCTGCTGAGACACATCTGGAGTGCTGGGTCTAGCGCTGGGCTCTCCAGTCCATGAGAGATACAGACATACTGGAGCAAGTCCAGCAAAGGGCCATGAACATGACTAAGGGAATGGAGCATCTCTTGTACAAGAAAAGGCTGACACAGCTGGGACTGTTCAGCCTGGAGAAGAGAAGGCTCAGGGGGCATTTTATCAATATATATAAGTATCTGATGGGAGGTGTAAAGAAGATGGAGCCAGGCTCTCTTCAGTGGCACCCAGTGACAAAGCGAGAAAACTGACACAAACTGAAATACAGAACACTACATTTATATATAAGAAAAAAGTATTTTTACTGTAAGGGTGGTTCAGCGCTGCAGCAGGTTGTCCAGAGAGTTTGTGGAGCCTCCATCCCTGGAGATATTCCAAACCTGACTGGACACACTCTGAGCAACCTGCCCTAGGCGACCCTGCTTTGACCAAGAGGGCTGGGACTAGACAACCTCTAGAGGTACCTTCCTGCCTCAACCATGCCGTGACTCTTCCTTTCCTCTCCCTCCCCTCCCTCCTGCATCTCTTTCAAAGACATTGTCTCACAGCTTCCTGCACCAGTGAAGCTCTTCTCAGAGATGCCAACACAGAAAAAGGTGTATGGCACTGCTACTAGATGGTGTGGGTAAAATCCCAGGAACATTTTGTCTGTTAACATTTCCAGTGTCCTTATCCTGGACAGGATTGCACTGGACAGCAATCAGACTAGAGACAGCAGAGGAAAATATACTTCATTACTTCAGAATCCTCCATTAAAACGTAATCTGTTGTACATTGTTATAATCTTCGACAACAAACATTGGCCTTACAGGATAAGATTAAAAACCATGGGGAAATAACACACAGTTGAACTGGCCAATAAAAGCACACTAACATCCATGCAGTCTTCAAGATCTAATATGATCTAATAAACAGAAGATCAACCTAGAGTCTAAGACTGTCCAAATTCTTGCCTCTGTTGCTCCCTTAGTTGTCTAATCTCACACAAGTCACTTGACCTTTCTTTCCATAATATCACTTACGCACATAGTCCTACTTGCTCCTACATCTAGCTGTGAAATGGGGTTTAAAACAATTAAACACCCACACTTCTTATTTGATGCCAGAATTAATTAGTTCCTTCGTGTATGAAGAATTCTAATGCTGCTATTGCCATCAGAGTATTCCTTCTAGATGGTAACTGCATTTTATAACAGTAATACTGTTTCTATGCAGTTAGACGATGCATGTCTCATCACCTACAAACAGCATCACGCTTCGCGTTGGATGTTTGCATAAGAGAAATGAGATCCTTTTGGGGCACATTCTCAAATCCTCCTTCAGCAAGAAACTCTTGGTGAGAGCCATATTTGCTGCCAAACTCTTAAGGGAATTCCTTCCAGGTTTACAGTTACTCACATATTTCTCTCCCTTACCAAGTTCAGCAAAACCTATGCCTCTGCACTTTGAAACACCTGGATTTTAAAACACTATGTACACTTTTCACCTGTTGGTACACAATAGTTGTGCATGGCAAAAGAGAAAACTGCCTGTTCATTGCTGAAAGCCTGTTTCAGCCAGGTTTTCAAAAAGAAAGAAAGATCATTTTTGGTTTATGTTTTTTCAGAGGTGAAAATTGTCAGAGAGCATTCTAGCTGTTTCACAGCTTATAAACATGGTATCATGTTACAAAGGTTCGTGGGGCTGCAACTCACAGTGCCAAGGCTGATGCATGAGTATTTTATGTGGGTTTTCAGTCTATTAGCCTACTTTTGGCTTTATTTTTAGCAGAATCCCAGAGACTGGGAATTGTTCAGATGATAGATAAACAGTCATACCTGCTCCCCATTCAAGAAAACCCAGTTCCCTGTTAGATCTGGTAGGCCAAAAACTGCAGAAAAGGTACCCGTTTGCTTTTTCCTTGGTGTAATCCCTCCTGAAATGCCAATGAGAAAATTTTTCATGGAAGGATGCAGAATGAAGCAAGTTTTCTTCGTATCGTTAATACTGTTCCCGCTTCTGGACTCTGTAGTTCCATCTATGCTGCAGAAGGACTCTGTCATTTTTCCAGGAGCTCAGTGTTAACCTGGGGTAATTCACTTTCAAAGGCTGCAACTGTCCTGCCAGGCTGGAAGGACCGTGAGGCACGAAGATTGAATCACCAAACTGCCCAGGAATGCAGACAGGAACCGTTATATACACATGTACAGGGCCACTGCGAGAGTGAGATGCAACACAGGACAACATGGTGGTCTCTTGGGTCTTTAATATGTCTATCATGTGGAGTGCTGTAGAATTGAATAATATAGACCTTTTAATTAGAGGTGGAGACAGATACTTCATGCATCCATGCCAGAAATATCCAACCCGCCTGCTTTAAATAGCTTTTCATCCATGGCCGAGCTCTTTAAACTTTCTCCTTTTATTAAAACAGCTCAACTGAAACCATTTTAATGTGCCCCCATCTAGTTATTTTATTGGAAAATATTAAAAGTGTGGACCAGGTGAAATTAAATGCTTTGAAGTGGGAATCAAGCAGTACTTTCAGTTTTTAAAAGCAGCTTCTTCTCCTTGTGTTGATGCACTTAATATTATCCTCTTATTTAAGAGGTATTGTTTGAGCTAAAATTGTGAATAGCACCGTAATGGGCATGAACAAAGGAAATGATAAGTAAGAAAAATATAGCTCATTAGAGAGAGTGTGATTAAAAGAATAAATGGACTTCCAAAGGCTTGGGACATTTTTCTCTGGTTATTTACCAACCCTCTTAGCATTCCTTCCGCAGTGTGCCAAGGGTAGACGGGAATAAAGGCAGGAGAAGCCAAAGATAGCATGTCCTTCCCCAGCTGCCGACACCAGCAGGTCCCCTCCAGGGACAGACTGAAACGGACGCACAGAACAGACCCCTTCCTTCCTGAGCACAGAAGTCACATCTCTTTTATGGAAAAGACCAAGCTGTTACTTTATAGAACTGAACGTGCCACTTTCCAGGCTGACATGTCCTAGCTGAAGGCTTAGCCCAGATGGTGAAGCCTCATGTGTGAGTCAAGAGGCAGCTAATGTCCCCACAACCATGTGGGCAGGTTAAAGTCCATAACCAGAAGGACAGCAGTGCCTGCGTGCCTTTTGCCAAGCCAGCTGGGCAGCCAGGCTTCAAAGTGCTTCTAACTTCAGGTGAGAAAGGCTAAAAGCAGGGGGAGTTTAGGACAGTAGTTAGCAAGAATCTAACTCCTCAAATCCATACACTGAAAGGATTTTTCATCCATGGTTAAAATATCTTCTTTTGATTCCCACTAGAGCACTGCTTGTGTTTTAGGTCCCATCTGACACTTAGGTCGTCTGTAGAGGACAGGAACATGGCCTTGGATACCGTCATCACAGACACAGGATTGTCACCTTGGTGGTATCAAGAGCGCTGGTCCCAGCTCTGTGCTAGGCTGTGCACAAGCCTAGGCTGGGAATCCAACCACACTCCTTCTCCCCAGTGAAGGCTGGCCCTGACTGGGCTGCCCCTTCTGTCATGAGCAAGCACTGGAAGAGTTGTCCGGACACTCGAACAGTTCTCCCACTGCAAAAGGAGTCATCCCACTCCTTGGCATGACTTTGAAGTGACTTGCATATCAGGCAACATCTGCCACACCTGATGCAGAGCATCCCTTTCTTTGTAGCTAGAGGTGAGATATGGTGGTGGCAGTGGGATCCCAGTGCATTTTTGTGGTTCACGTTATCCAAAGGCTGAGAAACATTCCTCCAGGCAAAAGTACAGTTCAAGAGCTGGCAAAGCGCAATCTCTGGAGCTGCAGAAGGAGAGAGGGGGACTACAGGTCCAGAGTCAGTGAGGCAAAAGCGCAGATTCCGGTGTAATCAAGCTGCAAGGGCTCACTGTTAAAACATGCCTATCCCATCTACCGTGGCAGAGCACCAGTGTAAGCTGCACCAGTTCAGCTAGGAGGGAGGTGAGGACTTTGATAGGGGCAGCATAACAAAGACATGACACCAAAGCTGGCCTTTGGTGAACCTGATGTAAGATGCAGGAAATCCATTTTATACAGGTTCTGCTGAAAGGACAGCTGTGTATGTTCATATCACAGCACTCTGACAAAAAAAAAGAAAGGAGATCTATGGGAACAGTACTTCTCCAAAATTTTGGGTTGTTGCGCTTTTTATTTTAATGAACAAAGCGATAAAAACATAGCAATGCAAATAAAAATTGTAAAATATGACTTTGATTTGACCTAAAGAGGATATGGGATACGGACAATAAATTAAATATTTCTGAAACTAAGGAATAAATCTAGCTCTGGGAATTCTCAGGGAGGGGAAAAAAGCATTCATAAAAATTCACTCCTCTCTGAGCTGCAGCCCTGAACCTCCCATGCACTAGATGGGAGACACTGATAAATCTAGGAGGCCATACGTGCCAACCAGCTCATATGTTTTCAGTGAGCAATGACAGGGAGCCAAATTGCTTTATTCCGATTAGTGAAGGTCCTCTGACTGCAAAATACACTCTGCGAAAAAAATATTGAGTTTTAGTTCGCTGACACATCAATTTAAGAGAATTATTGCTCTCACATAGAGGCCAAAGCATGTATCTCCCTTCATGTATGTGCAGTAAAAACTAATTGTCAACTTTTATGTAGGGGCAAAAGGGGAGGGAAGGACGGGAACGATACCTCTCCAACCTGCAGCTGCATGTTCTGACTCTCGTGTTACCTCACACTGCAAATAGTGGCAAACTACTGGCTTTTTGGTTTATTCCTAAGGACAAAATAAGCTCTCCGTAAAAGCATAAGCATGACTCGCATTCTTTTAGCTGTCTTTTGTCTAAAGAAGTTTCTAGAATGCTGTTTCATCCAGCTTCTTAGACATAAAGTCTCACAGACGGCAAAAGAGACCACTAATGAAATCCACGGCTAGACCGTCTCCTGCTGCGGCTTAAATCTTGCTTGCTTTACTCACAGAAATAATTTGGGGGGGTGGGGAGGGAGGTGGGATGCCAAGGTGCTTGTGATACGTGGTCATTTCAGTGCCTCGTCCAGGCGGGTTTTAAGCCCTGTCATGTGCTGGAGCTGATTCAATTATGGTATTTCCTGATTTGCCATGATGCTCCCCTTGCTGAGAGGAAGGGGGGCGGCGAGTCCTGCGCACACTAATGCCACTCAGACAATAGGCATGAGAAATTGATGTTCATGCAATACCTTTAAGTCTCCAGAGATTTGTGTTTTAGCTATTGTACGAAACGCTTCACTTTCGTTGCCGCTCTCCTTCACCTTTGTTTCCCAGCTCACCGTCTCGTCTTCCGCCTTGGCTGGGGCTCCTGCCTGCTGCGGCTTTCTTCATTGCATATTCAGGAGATCTACCGGTGCAAAGCAACTCGTTTTCACCACCTGAAATTTGCACCGCAAAGGCAGAAATAATCAAATATTTTGAAAAAAACCTGGTGAATCGAAACACTGCACATTAATTATTAATAATAACTAATTATTAATTATGCTTTCCAGCAATTCCTGCTTAGTATTTTGTTGAAATCTTCAGCTCGGCATCGAGATTTGTATTAATTCTTCTAACGCAGCGTTTTACAATCAAAATATATAGCACGCTCCCATTTTTGCTGGAATGTTTTTCTCTGTGATAAAATAGGAACTGGCCTTTCCTAGGATGAGAGTGGAGGAATTTGCGCAGCTTGCTGCTCTGGCACTACCTGTGCCAAAACCAGGAAAAAAGAGAGAACAAAAATGGGGTTTTCTCACCCCAGCTCCCTCCTGTCCCCAGTCATTTTGCCCCCTTTTCCATTTTGGCACCAGTGACTGCCTTTGGTTTGCTTTCCAGGCGAAGGCCTAGCTGACGGAGAGCCGCAGGAACAAAGGGGCCCAAAGAGGAGAGGGGGCTCTGGGGGGGCTGCGGGCATGGGGCCGAGGGGGAGGCAGGAGGCCTGGGAGGCTGAGGGAAGGGCCGTGCGGTGCACAGGCAGTCGGCCAAGGAGGGGTCAGGGCAGAGCGGAGGGATGGAAGCCCGTGGGGAGACGAGGAGGGAGGGGAGGCGTGGGCAGCGCGTGGAGGCACGGGGGTCTCCCTGCCCGGCCAAAGCGGGGAGGCGGGGTGCCCTGCCTGCGGGGGGAGCGGCCGGGCCGAGCCCAGCGCCTCCTGAGCCCGCCTGCATCCACGGGGCGTGCTTAGGTGTCCCCGCCGAAGGGCACAAGATCCAGAAGGAAACTAGGAAAATGACTTTAGCAAACGTCTTGCATCTCTCTCCTGTATTTGAATGGTGGCCATCTACGTGGGACACGTACCCTCGTAGCATGCTGCTGACGGCAGGGAGCGCGGGGGAAGGATGAGGTCTTCTCCAGGTCACCCAGCCATTCTGCCTTTGTGCCCAGGGCTGCTGGGCCAGTGTCTCCTTCTCCAGGGTCCTCCTAAAGACACAGGTCTCAAGCTGGGGTCAGGTCACACAGGAGAGCAGGCACAGAACTGAGGATGGGCAGGGGAGAAGTGCTGGGGAAATGGCACCCAGCCTTCACCTCTCCTCTTCTCCTGGCTCCTCCAACTCCGGTGGCTGCTGGCTTTGTGCTACTGGAAGCCAGAGGAAAACAGGACCAAAGGCTCCAGCTGGGGTGGAGATGTACCCTCCTTGTGAGGGCTGGCTCATCCTCCTGCTCTGCTGAGCTGACGGGGGACAGGATCACAACTATCGCAGCCGTGTCTGCACTTCATTTCCCTGGGGAAGGGACAGCCCTGCCTGGGACGGGGCGAGAGGCAGCAGATCCCCAGGCCACCCCGCACACGGGAACCATGGAAGGACGTAGTGTGATGGGGAGCCAGGGAGGTAAACATGAGGGCATGAGCAGGCAGTAAGGTAGATATGGGGCATGAAAACCTGCCACTGGGGAGATTTGTGGGCCACCTCCGGGCAGGATCAGGGCTGGCTTCGCTGGGCTTTGGGACACAGCAGTAGCTTTGCTGGGCTCTAGACAGTATGGTTTGCTCCATCTAGGGGAGACTGGAAGGAGCTGGAAGCAGGGAGGCAAGTGTTTGGGATAGATCAAAGTGTATCAGAAATGCATGCATGGGAGGAGGCAAAAGTACTGCAGGATTAAAAAAAAAAAAAAGAAAAAAAAGAAAAAAAAATCTAAATACTTTTAGAGCCACTACTTGACATAGCTAAACAGTATTCAAGCATTCAGACCTTAAGAGCACTAACAGAAAGGGAAATTTCTTAATGACAGCATTTCCTACACAGTTCTTCATCCGTATCAGAGATGCATAACAGGAGCTGGGCAATCTAATGGAGATAAACCGCTCAATGGAAATAAAAACCACTACACTTCAACACAGCACTGGCTGCTGCCTCAGCTCCCCATCCCCTGGCAGCTTCCCAAACACACAAGTTCACACCGTGAATGTAGAATTGGAAAAGCTGGAGGGCAGAGCTCCTGCGGAAACCACAGGGGGAGAGCATACGTGAAGAAAAAGGTTTCTGCATGACAGGATTTAAACTGGAAGGTAGTCTACTGGGGAAATGGCCCCACATACCAAGACTAAACCAGGAAAAAATGGCCTCGGTAGAGTGTTGTTGATTAATCCTACCGTGATCCAAAGCAGCAGCAATTCGCTACTTAATTGTAGCCAGCCACAAAACAGAAAGAAAAGAAAAAAAGAAACAGTAAGAGAGCATTTCCTCACTACATCTAGCTCAGCTTTTAAAAATTGTTGTTTGTGGTGACTTATTCGTCATGCAGAGTGCAGGTATTTATTTAAATAATAGATAGATAGCTACCTCCAGGTACAGAATCTGGCATGCTACAAAGTATGTAAACAAATTAAAGCTGGGCTCAGTGCCCGGGTAAGAAAGCTCACCAAACCCAAACAAGCCTACCCCAAAAGCTCAAGTCTCAGCAAAAGAAGAGTCCCAAAACAATGTATGAGGCATGAGAGCAAAAAGGTGTAATGAATTTGACTGGAAATGTCTGATTAATAGTATTACATCAGCCTATGTGTCAAGGCTTCCTTGTGATAAGCCCTGTGTATAGTATATATACAGTGAGAGATGGTCCTTGCTGCCTACAAACAAGAGGCAGTCAAGTCATGAGAGAGGAATCCGAGATTTAAAGAAGATACAGGATTTGGCCCGAGTTTCATGCAGAGCTAGGATCAGCTACAGACTGCCTTCCTCCCAGTCCCAAATTCAAAGGTCACATCGCTGCTGAGATTCACGGCTTGTCTCCTGAAGTCCAGCATGGTATATTAAATGTAAGCCTGACCTTCCTTCTCTGACCTCATACAGTGCCTTCAAAGTCAGGGAAAGGAAATTCAGGGCTGAAGTCTGAAGCTGTTAAAGACAGGGCTGGGAGGAGATGAGAAAAACCCGTAGAAGAAATGTCTACTTTGAGAAAAATCATCCAGGACAGAAAGCAAGGGCAATCCTATATGTGTCTCATTTGCCTTGGAAGGACATGACAAAGCAGCAGTCACTCAACAGCCTCAGGCCCAGATAATTAAAACCTTTATATAATATCAGGTAAAAGAGTAAACAGACTTTCCATGGCATACTGAATTCAAAGCCCCCCTTCCCACTTGCAGCTCAGGGTTGTAGTTTTTTTTCTTTTCCAGAGCATCTTGAACAGATAATCAGAGCGTGCTGACATTCAGCAGTAATCAATTAGCACCTACTTTAGATTAAATTGAGAATATGTAAATTGGGCTCCTCATCAGGCACCACAGTCAACATTTCAGAGACACTCACCATGCTCTGAACATATCAAACAGATAAAATGCAGAAGTTGTTCCAAATCTTGCTCCAAAATGGGAGGCCGGGTGGGCTACACCAACCGTTTAAGATTACATTTACTTGGTGCTTTTTTTAACCTTATTAGCTTGTGTTAAATTAGCCTCTACAATTCTTTTGCCAATTTGAGACATACCTGACCTTTTTTAGGCAGTTACTTGTGCATATAATACGACAAAAGCACCACTTATAAACTAGCGCAAGGAGCGAGACCATTAAAGAGCGTTTTAGAGGATTCCCCTGGGTTGTCCTTTGGTCCTGCTTACAGTGAAAACAGCCATGACCAAGTGTCGAGAGCTCATGCAGGTCCTGGCAATGGGATAATTCCACTTGGTTTCATAAAAGGACAACAAGGATAATTCTTGGTGTCTTCCCATTGCCAGTGTCACAGCATCCACACCTGCTGGTTAGCTATGTTTCTGCTGGGCTGGGTCCAGAAGTCCTACGCTCGTACATGTTCAATCGAAAAGGCTTTCAGGAACTGTTTCTTTCTTCAAACACTGAGCAAAGAGCTTGGCCAGAATGGTATAATTATTCTTGTCATCGGTATTTTTTTCCCCGTCTTCATAGCAAACTTTCCATCAGACCATATCTTGGGTCAGTCTGCCTGACCTCTCAGTCTAAATTAAAAATGCTGATTCTTCACCACTTCGCTTTCACAGCATCCACCCCCCAGCTGATCACATTTGGAGAAAGAGACAATGACTGGACCCCACCTAAAATGGATAGTGTAGGTGGTGCTCATTAAAAAGAGCACCTAACCTGTGTGAGGATGAAGAAAAGCACGGATGTGTTAAAAATACATGGGGTTTTTTTTTATATCCTTTCTGTCTCTAGAGATCACCGCTTTGTACAGAAGGGCTTTTCTTCTGGGCTCTGAATGCATGTGATTGCCATGACTATAGGGGTTTTGCATTTCATTGTGACTCAACAAAAGCTCTATGCTTCAGCCTCCTCTTCCCCCCCCCCCATATTATAGGTGAGATTGTTTCTCTAGAGACCAGTTTGTCATTTTTGCTCGAACGTATCCCATCTACATAACTCATAAGGCATTAGCAAAAATGTACCCCTCAAACCAAGCCACACGCGCACATATATATCCGTATAAAGCTGTCATATTGTGCCTACAAGAGCATAACAATGTACAGCAGATAGATTATACTTGTCCCGCAGTTTGCTTTTGTGATTAGCAGGCGCGGTGCAAACCCAGCAGATATTAGCATGTCCGGGAAGCACTCACAATAAATTGCAGAGCTGCTAATAATTTAGATATTTTTATGACTGTTCAGCGGTGGCTAATTTTGTCTAATAAAACCCCATTAAGTTGCTGCCTGGTCCTTTTCCTTCCTCCAAGTCCCCGAAAGGGACTTCTATGCTAATTGCAACCAGTATATGCTAATTAGACCTCATTTCCATTTCTTAAAGCGATAAGCACTGCCTTGCGACGACCAACCGTTGAAAACGTCCCACCTTTGCCACAGCCTTTCAGTCTGGCTCACGCAGACTGGGGCATTTACAAGAGCCTTGGCGTGCGAGTGGGAAAGCAAGCGAGCCGGGGCTGATGGCTCTTCTTCCCTCTCCTCCTCCTCCTCCTCCTCCTCCTCCCTCTTCACCGCACGCCCCGGCTGCGGGCCGCCACGCGGGCTCATTAGAGCTTCGGGGAAGCAATCAAGAGTTTATCATGCCTGAAGGGGCGGTGAGCCTCCTCGCACCGCCCGATGCGGTTTCGCGGCGCTGCAAATGTAGTCGGAATTAGATCCATATTAAAGATCGGTTAGCGGAGAGAGAGCGCAAAGGCGAAAGAGGCAAGCGCCGCTCGGGTTTTGAAAAGCACGAGGTGCCTTTTCAGCTGCTGGCTGCGGTATCGTACGCTTTGCTCTGAGGAGGGTGACCTTCAAATCCCCGGGATGAGATTCGTCAAGATTTTCAGGCTGAATACATAAGAGTTCAGGCAAATTCTGCGCCATGTGCTAAGCCGGTAGCCTTGCTTCACAGGCTCAGGACCAGAGCCTGAGCTCTTTGGCACTGGGGTAGAAGCCCACCAGGGAAGAAATCACTCTGCGGGAGTCAGGACGTCACACGGGTGTAAATTCAGGGCCGTGCTGCCAGCACGGTCCAACTCAACAGGGAGTTTAGGTGAATAGTTTATCAGCACATCTCCCTATAAAAGACAGCTCTTGAAATTGCTTAGAAATGACATTTCGCCTCTGCCCTCCCCAGAAAGCTAATTGTAACAGTTTTCTGTTTGAAAAAGACAATTGCAAAGTCAAAGGAGACGGGAATATTAGCGATGCCATTGTTTGAAAAAGAAGCAGCCTTGAAACATCATTTGCAAATCTATTCATTATTCTGAAATGCTAAATGCAGTAGGAGCGGGTTTAGCATCTGTCTGCTAACTCACTCCCTTATTATTACCGAGTGGAAAAAGAAGATGGACAGGCAGAGCATTACTTCAGGACGCCTGAGCGCTGCACATGTGAAGGATTCCCAAAACATGCAGAAACCTCTGCCCCCACCCCAGGCAGGGCTCTTCATGTCTTTGCTTTGCGCTGCGCTTGACAAATGAGGGTAGACCGGCTCCTTATTTTCGTGGGTAAAAATGAATCCCCAATGTTGTCTCCGGGAGCTCAGCGATGGTACGCCAGGGATGAATTTGCCCACGTTTGCCTCTCTCTGATGCGATTCTCCCCATAACCAAAATCATTATCCGCCTGATTTCCCCTCCACCTTCCTTATCTCTCCCCTCTGTGTGTACACACACACACACACACACACACACACACACACTCTCTTTTTCACCAGCATGTCAGTCACAGCTATCTACTGAACTTCACTCCTCAGCGTCTCCAGAGAGGTGACAAACGGCAGATGTAAATATACAGCAGGTTGCTGGAATTCTCCGTCTGGGGCAGTAGGACAAAAGGGCAGCATCCCCTTCGGTGGTGGTACCCGGGCAACCATCCGCCAGAGGTAACATTTAATCGCGAGGCGGGGGAAGAAGCGGAGCAGAGGACTGGCGGCTGCTCGGTGTAAGATACAGCCTGTAGCGGTACCCGCTGCACGCTGCTGCCGCGGGGGAGCGTCGGCAGCAGCAGCAGAGGTAGCACAGGGATGTTCGTGTAAGATGGAAGGAGAGGGAAAGGGCATGTGAGGCGAAAATCCATCAATATGTAAAAACTATCGCAAAGGCTACCTTCTTTCAGTAAAATGAAATGGACTGGAGGGGGTTCCTGAAGAGCTGATCTTTTTGTTGCTTGCACATCTCTCTTTATACCTCTCCCATCTGCTATTACCGATTATTTAACTCTGTAGCTGCACTTTAACTTTAGAAAGAGCTCCAGGATACAGTTGGCTTGAAGGAGGCCATACAAAATAAAATTTTATATTTTATTGCATTGTATTGTTCAGCATTTTAAAGAGGTAAATTAATCACTAAACTGCTGTTCTGTGCTTTAAACTACCAGCTGTTCAGTGCTCTGAATTACAAGATTTATCCTTCAGGATTTTTTTTAACCATTTTTTTTTCCACCTTTCGTATGAAGACTTTCTAGGGAAATAACAACAGGCTGGGGAGCGGAGGAGGGGATTAAGAGACAAAGAACCACACCGTGCTTTGGTCTTCATCCCACGTCAGGTGACTTGGTGACAGCACTTCCCCCGTGGGCTTTACAGCTTAATTACCAGGATTTTGGGCTTTCCCATTTCCACTCCTTCCAATCACCCTCAGACTTTATTAGTATTTAGACCATCTTGCTTAGTTTGTTGAATTTTCTCTTTACCCTGGCAGCTGTAGTGTTAAACACACACAAAAGGCCTTTGGTAAGCCCTCATCACTGTGATCTGTGCTTAAATCAAACAACACAAAGTCTGACCACAGCGGGGACCTTTTTTTATTACAGGTAGAAGCGAGACAATAAAAAGAAATGCGGAGCGGTGGAGGGGGGCTGTTTGCAAATACCCTTCAAGGTGTCCACAAGCCCCCTCCCTTTAAGAAAGTGTGCAAGGCTGATGAATGGGGGAAAGGGAGGGTGGTGGAGTGGCGATTCTGTGCATTCAAATGCTCATCTTTTCCTTTAGCTCTTCCGAGTCACTTCTCCACGCTTTTCACTGGAGCATGGTGTTGAGCCCCAGGTTAAGCAGCAGGAGCCATCGGACCCTTCCCCTTTCTGTGCGCCTGGCCAGTGGCAGCTCACCCGCAGCGTGTGCTGCAAGCATCGGCACCGTGCTCGGGGAAAGCCGAGCTCAGGGTTTCTGCTGGGAAACGGAGCTCAGTTGCCAGCCCATCCAAACGGGGTGCCAAGGCCTGAGCTACGGCACAGAGTGTGGCTGGGGTCTCCACTCTCCACACAGTGGACAGGGTAGTAAAACACAGAATCCCCTTTGCAACTGCAGCATCGCTTTTTCAGCCATTCTGCCTCCAACAGCTTCTCTTTTCATTTGCTTGTGTGCTGTACTGGAAAAGAAGACTTCTGCAGAGACTGGGACATGAAAGGGAGGAGACCAGGTCTCTCCTCTGTAAAACCAAGTTAGCGTTGCCAGCCTATTCTTGTGAAGTGCAAGGTCTAGGTGGAAAGTCCTCATATAAGTTCTAGGACTGGGCTGAATATTCTGCTACATAGCAGAGATAGCCCCGCACACGAACACAACCTGCATCCTGTATGACGGGTGAGAATGGAAGTTGAATGCTTACAACATGTCTGGTAGCCAGAGCAAATACAAGAGATGGAAGTCTCTTGGCAGGGTCAAGAGACATCACACAGGCTTTCTGAACAGGAGTTTGGCAGTAGGTCTGTATTTATCACTAAGACCTTGCCTTCACACACCTGTCAAAAGCCACAACTCTCAGCCACTGCCTTTTAAATCTCCTCTTACCTAGACCTACAGTCCTCCTCCTCCTTCAGACAGAGAGAGGTGGTAACTGCTTGAGTCCAGAGCCTGAGTGACCATAGCTGTGAAGACTCAGAGCCTCCTGAGGGCACCACCTCCTCACACCGTTCCTCAAAGCATCTTGTGGCCAAGAGCTAGAGATGTTCTCTGCTTTTGCAGTATCTGCCCAGACATCCTTCCCCATACACATCCCCAGAAAACTTTGCAGGCTGGTTTCTTCATGCCTGCACAGACCATCCTTCTAGTCATCTCCTCAACCTTTTCTGTAGTTAGATCCAAACCTGCCATTTTCCCCTTTCTGTTGATCTGAAAGGGCTAACAGGGTTCACTTTTGAATGGCACTTGACCTTGCAGCTATGTCAATGATATTAATTTCATTAAAACATTCTAACTGAGAATGGGATGCACAGCCTGTCATGAGCAGCATGCTGCGTCAGCAGACAGGCACAGACACTGGACTCGACAAAATGACTACAGCCCAAGCCAGAGGAATGCTGAAGGGAGTACACCTTTCTTCGAGATAACTGTTCTCTGTGCTCTCACCGTTACACAGCCAGCCATTTTCAGGAAAAAAACCTGAGCATCTGAGTGCGATGCAGATGATTATTTCGGATCTAACTGAAACAAAGACAGAGAAGAAAGAAAAGACATTATCGGTTCTTCCATGTGTTAGACATTTCTATTAAACACAATCCACTATGTTTAATTAACATAATTAAATATTATCTATTCAGGAGGATCTTTATTTGCTTTAGACTGGGTGACCACATAGCCCAGTTTGGCCTGGGAGAACCTGGACCATGCCAAAGAAAATGTTTGGCGTGTTCATTTCACTTGGATATTCATCAAGGCAAAAAAAAGCTACCGCTTTTTCAAGAACACTACAGATAGTGGCTGTGAACCCTTACCCCCAGCTAGCTCATTTAATTAAGAACTGAGCTAGAATGGGTGTTGAGAAAAAGGAGAAAGTATTGCAAAGGTGCCTGCTTCTGCGGTCCTCTGTTATGCAGGGATTTAGTGCAGCACCCGTGTCTACTACATCCTCTAAAATACCCTCAAAGACCTAGCTATATCCCTTAAAATACCCTCAAACACCAAGCCACTCGCTATCACAAATGCCACTGAGACCATAGCCCCACCCTGGTAGACTCCAGACAAACACACAGGAAGAACCTGTCTTCTTCCCTCAAAATCTTACAATTCAACAATAACAGGCAAAGGGGGGGAAGGAGATGTTAGCGTAGCAAGTGGTGAGCCCAACATACCTGACTCTTACCCCACTGTCAGAAGGCTCTCAGGATTCCTGCTTTCTCAAAGGGCCTGTATGAGCTTAGACAAGAGAAACCACCACTCCCCAAATGCTGGAAAAGCATTTGTTAGATTGTATGTTGTGTGAACCAGGGTGATAAAAGCAGCTCCCATGAGAGGTATAGAAAGGGATGTGAGGGTAGGCAGGAGGAGAGCCTTGGGCATGACTAGAAAGAGCAATTTCAGTGATTCATGAGGACAGTATGTCACGAACTGTGTACCGTAATGCAAGTCAGTGGGTTACCTGGTCCCTTCAAAACCATTGCAGAAAAGCTAGCCTTCATCGTGGCATGCTCTGAATTTTAAGTAATCCCCTTGAAAATTATTTGAAACTTCTCTAAAAAGTTCAGATGCAGAAAGCTTGGTGAACTGAAGTGTGGAGATAATGCAGAAAGTTTTAAGATAACTTATTAATCTTGAAAATGTCTATGCGATTAGCTTGTTATCACTGTGCTTTTTAAACCTTTGATAAGGTAAATAAAAATATATCGGTACAAAAAGAGTTTGCCACACTGATAAAAAAAATCTCATGACATTTCAGTTTCCAAATCTTTCCCCTTCTCTGTGTTACTAGCAAGTCTGGACCTGTTTCACAGCCATTTGGAAATATTGTCTACAATTATTAACTTCAATCAAAGGAAGGAAGACAGCCAAACTTGAAAGAAAATATATATCAACTTCCCTAACATTTGGAAAAGTCTCCCAAAGATATGCATCTAAGCATCCTATGATTCCTACTGTAATGTTACCTTGGTGATAGCAGATTTAAATCCCAGTAAACAGTTTCATACACTACAACCACCCGTGCAGTATAAAGTTGATTGTGGTGCTAAGTCTGGGCTCAACAAGGCATTACATGAAAGATCAAGGGCCCAGTTCTCCACTGTTTACATCTTGTACAGCCAGTTACAATGCTGCAAGTCTCACTACATCGTCCTCTGCATTTTTATAGCTGCTCTGCATACGAAAAAAGCAGTCTTTATAAAATTTCTCTCTGTGTGAGTGCTGTGCATTGTGCAGCAGCAGAGCCTATCATGTCCCGTGAAGGCTAACGAAGCAGGTTGATGGGCTAAAAAAGTGCTATGCTGCACTGCAGTCAGGACAGTACCACCTTACGGAGCCCTTCAAAGCACCAGGCCTAGTGTAATCCCCGGAGCACACAGTTTGGCTTCCCTAGCCACCACGGGCAGAATTTGGAGCCCACCAATAACCAAATTTCCCAAGGAACAAAGCAGTGGAGATTTTCTGCATGACAGCCCAGCAATGAAACAGCGAAGCCGCCAGTGGATATCATGACATATTGGAAAACTCAGTCTGCAGCACCTTCTGGCTGTTGCGTAGTTCATATGAAGAAATAATGCGTAGCCAAAGCCTGGCACTGGCTCCTCATTGGATAACTGTATTTAGAAAAAACATGAAGAAGCAAAAAAACCCCATAAAAATCTTTCAAAAGAACCTTACCCATGGTAATATCGATACAGAGATGTGAAAATCTATGCAGAGAAGCAAGCAAATCACGAGAATGACTCAAAGCAAACCTAGAGAAGAAATCCCCAAGTGAGCTGTGCTAGTAAACAAGAAAAGACTGGAGCTCACCAGCAGTGAGAACATTACTCAGAGACACTCAAAACTTACTGCTTTTTCCCTGCTTAACCCAAAGAAAGATCTGGAAATAAAGTACTGGCTGTCCATGATATAGTCAAGTTCTCTGTTGCCTGAGGGTGGGCTGGGGGTGGAAGATTTCTGACTTAGGCGGTGGACCTGAGTACCTAAGCTTGGGATATGCAGAACATATTGCACACATACATATAAGAGATTTATCATATCCATTCACAGACTGTTCTTCCCTACACAGATGGTGTTTATCACCTGAATTTGCTTCAGAATTTTTTCCTGGGGAATTATTGAATAATCAACTTATCTCTTACATAATCCTTTCCTTATTATCCACAGCAAAACCCGCTAGATCTAATAGAAGACCTGCACACAAAGGACAGATAATGTTCATCACATTTGAACAGAAGCAATTCTTTCTTTAAATCTCAGATGCTACACTCCACAGTGGCACTTTTTTAAGTCTAATGCCACACCAAAATCTGATCAGATGAAGACAAGTTGAATTGGGTCAATATTGAATTTTAGATAATCAAACCATAATTCCCCCGATCAACTGGATTTCACAGGAAAGAAACTCCACCAGCTTTACCCATCCCAGATCCCAGAATGAAGTCCTGGACATAATGCATATTCATGATAGAGGAAGGAATAATATGGTCTTACTGAACACACTCTGGGAACGGGTATGGAGGAAGAAAATAATAAAACAGTATGAAATCTGGATTATATTTAGTAGAAGTTTTACATGCAATTTAATATCAGATTGGATAGCTCTTTGAATGAGATGTGCTAACCCATGATAATATCATAATATGCTGCATGGGATATTTTTCTGAAGAGTTTTCTCAAGCCATGAGCGGTGAGGGAGGGAAGCGAAGCTCAGCACAGCTTATCCAGATCAACATCTCTCTTCAATACTGACAATGAGATTTTTAACAAAACCATTAGTCATTTGATTGAAGGCAATTTGACCAAAATTGATTCTCCCTGATCCAAAGGAATTAATTTCAAACACTGCAGGGTGTTTTCATGTAACATGAAAGGGCTCCTTGTGTGCTGCATGAGATTCAGACCCCACAGATCTGCTTTTCTGCAGCTCCCATCTGTGCATGGAAAATCCTTGACAGTTAGTTGTCCGGATATTTAATGTTTCAGAGAAATAATTTATTACAGGGCTCCGGCACCTTTTCTATAACCATGTAGCAACAAACACATGCCACCCATGCTATTAATTAATCTGCTTTCAGGAAAACATAAGAAAAGGGCTGCAGAAAGAAAGAAAAATATATAGGGTCATATTTATATACATATGATTTCAATTCTGATGGTACACTGCTTTCTTGTTTGGTTGGTAACTGGAGCATCCTTAAAACATTTGGTGGACTAGAATTCCTTCTGATTTGTACTGTTCTGACTGCCTTACCCCGAATCAATGTTGGTATGAAGAAAGAATCAAGGTCTAGGTCAGGGATCCCAGGCTGTTGAAAGCACATCAGTAAAGCTGTCCGCGCCACCTTGGACTGACGCGTGACTTGGCACAGAGCAGGGACATGGTGGGTGACCAAGGACAATGACAGCATGAGTTGCCACAAAGACTGCCCTAAGAGGAGCCCAGTGTGTGTGTGGATCCTGGGACTCCTTCTCCCAACTGTAATTTAGAACGTGGCACAACTAAGCTTGCTCTCAGAAGCTGACTGCTATGTTAAGGTGTCCTTTTCTGCCCAGAATGGCTTGTAACTTGGTGGCTTGGGTACTGCTGGGGAAGGTGTGGATTTGAGCCACTTTGGCAGAGCCTTGTGAGTGAGGGGTAAGCTACTGAACCAGTAAGCTATTGTACAGAAGGCACCTGCCCCTGCCAACAAGTCTTAAAAGAAAAGTAAGTTTTCCACTCCATTCTGTTTGGATCCTGCACACCAGATGTGCCCTGACAATACTCAGCAGCATAGCGCTCTTTGGGGAAAGAAGCACCGAGTGCAGTTGCTGGGTTAAAGATGGGATAGGTGTCCCCGTGCTTAGCTTTCTCAGGACTGTGGCGTTTTTGTGCATGAGCAGGTACACAGCTTCAGTTTGTTGAGGAGTATCAAAGTAAAAAGTTTATAACATACAAGATGAGATGGACACCTTCAGATATGCAGCTTTGCTCTTAGGCACCTATATTTCAGTTATATGCCATATTATGTGCATAGGTCCTTTTAGGGATCAGCCCTCTGTGCCTTCTTGGCTTCTTTCACCTTCTTGGTTACTTTTGCATTCTGTTTTCAACAAGGACAAAGGGTTTCAAGAATGCTTCTTATACAACCTGCATAAAGAATTAATTGCCTTCTGAGAATACTTTCATTCTTTCCTTCTGTCCTCATTACAGTATTTTAAATCATAAAGACAAATCTCTGTGTCCCCCATCAACACGTTATCAACGTGGAGATTTCATAGTCACAGGCTGTTCTTCGGGTTAAAGAAATTGCAGGAATGAAATAAAAAAAAGCTTGAACTGTTTGGGAAGAAACAGTTAACTGACATTAACTGGCGTACAGAATGTGTTCTTTAACCTTTCATTTTAGGGTATAAGCCAACAATTAACTATGTGTCACTAGGATGATATCTCTACTAACCATCTATTTTGCAGCTATTTCTTTTTCTTTTCTTAGTAGTGTCTCTCCTGGTCACTGATGTACGTGTTACCCTAGACAATGAGATCATAGACCAGGGCACTGTCACAATTTGATCATTTCCAGATGAGTACCAGAAGTGGCCCTATTTTTACAGAGACATTGAACAAAGGACAAATCTGCTGTTATCTGTTAGAAGATGATTCCTGGTCACAAAATAATAATTTCTGAGAGTCAAAGACTCATTTCTGCCCAACTCTGAACCCCTGCTAGCTGATCCTTCTGGCAGCCCTTTCAGTCACCAGCACTTCCAGAAGAAGGTCTGGTTCTGCACAGAAAATGTACCAGCGATGTGTGCTGAGCAGGAAGACACTACGAACCACAGTGATAGGCACAGGAACAGATACAACATTTTGCTGGGGTGAACACGAGAGTTTAACCTGAACAGAAGGGCTGAGTATAAACACACCAGACTGCTGTTATGAACAGACTGTTGTACGTCTCCTGTAAGCAGAAAGGCCCTGATGGAGCATGGATGTACAATATAGAGTAACAGGACAGACACCACTTCTGTCCCATCTCAGGAGCATAGACAGCTTTAGAAGGGAAGACACCTCTTGTCCTTCCTTTGAAGGAATATGTGTTTACTAGATCTATAGCTAAGCTGGATAAGTAGAAAAGAAAGGTGAGAAAAAGTACGACTGCAGCACTGTCACAACAACAGTAGTGGTTTGTACATAAAGTTACACATTTGGGGATTTCAGCATTTTTCCAGTCAGCTACTGAAGTTCTGGAATGTTACATCATAAACAGCAGTGTTCAAGGCTTCCTAAGTGAACACTCAATATTTTACAAGAAGAGTTGAAGCTCAGCTACAGCAGAACAAAAGTAGGAATTTCAGCTGCAGACATCTCCCCAGATTCTGCATCAGTCTCTGTTTCCCTATAAATAATTTGCAAAGCAAAAGCAATAACCTTTGGTCACTGATGTTGTTGCTGGGCCTCTAAGACCCCACCCTCACTACCAAGGGAATTTCTCTTTGTAAACAATGGGAAAAAGGGACAAGGCACTTTGGGATTTCTAGGGGAGAATTAATTCAGGTTGCGCAAAACCTTTGCAAGCTTTGAGGCCCTTGTAGCCTTCATCAGCAATTCAGAAACACATGAAAGTGATGCAGACAGACAGACAGACTAGATAGGCAGTGTGAGCTTGTACAGCCCTGGAAAAAAATATCAGACTTTGATATAGAGAAATGTGAAGTATTTTACAGAATATGAAATCCCTTTTGAAGTTTGCTAGAACCACTGGGCCCTCACTGAATGCAAAAGAGAAATTTGATGTGCAGTATCAACTCATATCCAAAAAGATTAATTTAATATTGGAGCCATTTCCAACAAGTGGCACAGAAGATGAGAAGAAGCTCAAACATTAACCTGAGAAAAGATCCTTCTTTTGTTATAAATTATGATTGGGAAGGATTTGGGAGCTAAGCGGTTCAGTTTGCCTGCAGTAGCTTGTGATTTTAGGACCCAAGATCTCACACTTGAGGGTATTGTGCCCACCTCAGGATGACTCACCTCCTTTTCCTCCCCACAGAAAGTGTCCAATGCAACTCTGCAATCTAAATCATATAAAACTGGTACCAGCTCAGATGGATTTTTCTGCTACTTACCAGATACTCCAGTGGAGTGTATAGTCAAGTTCACAGGAAAAGGAAAGGGAAGAAGAAGGATGTAGTGAGCAAGGTCTATAGAGACGCTTTGATCCCTTATGAGAAACCCCTATAGACTATCACAGAAAATAAAAGTCAACAAACAGAATTCCAGCACCATTCCACAGAGTTTAAGAAAACCGTATCCCTGCCCTTTAGAATCCAGCTGAACAGGACAACCAGGAGAAAACCACATTAGCCTTGACAGAGCAACAATTCTTCACCTGAGGTACTTCTACTAGTGTAATATTTCAGTGTCTCACACTTGTAATTATCTAAACTTCATATCTGTGAGGCACAGCAACCCTTTTACACCCTTTTACAGATGAACAAATTGATAGCTAGTGCAGAGTTCTGGCTTAGCAGCAGGATGGGTCTACCTGGGTCAGCAGTAGCACAGTACCTGTACTTGCTACAGCTGCTCTTGGGGTTGCAACTTCTCCACTGCAGGGAAGGTTTGTCTATTCCTGTAGCAGCCACCAAATCTCTGCTGCTCACTATCTTGGACAACACCGCCCATGTAGCTCTGCAGGTCCAAAGCAAACAGCTGAGCTTTCTGTGAACCCCCATTCAGAGGGGAGCGGAATCAACAAGGTGGGGAAGAATGGCTACGGATGCTCTCAGTGACTCACTGCGGGTCACGAAGAAGCCAGGGCAGGGAGGGAAACTGTGTTCGGATTTTACCAGGTTACTTTCTTCACTGCCATGCCACCCTGTCTCTCTCAAGATCACATTTCTATTTCCATTGAATAGTGTTCATCTTTTCTACCTGTACCTGCATCTTTCATAGCTATGGGCTCAATTGGGGTCTTGATCATCTTAGAATATAGTACTTACCTTCTTAAAGAAGGACAGCGCAGAACTGCTCATATTGCTGCTGAAACCAAGAAAATGGCAAACAAGAATTAAATGAAGATATCTTTCCATATACTCCGGACATCAAAATAGTGGCCTTCCTAGTTTTGAGTTTCCTGTTCCTTTGAAGAAAGTTCGCTGGACTTCTGTGAGAGCTGAGACTAAGACCTTACTCGATACTCTTCAGATCCAGTTCCTATTGACAACTGGCCCTTACCAAAGAAAAACAAACTCCAGCAGGAAAAGACCCAATGCACATTTGATCTCACGGCTCCAGATACGGACCACAGGGAAAAAACCAAACCAAATATTTGGTTTGCCATCTTATACTCCATCACAATGTCTTCAATTCCCATTAGCTACAAGCAGGAGCATAGCAAAGGAGGATTGCTATACAAAATTCTGTTACACAGTACAATGTAGAGAAAGTCAGATCATGCATAGTAGAGTATAATGGTACAAAACAGTACCTGGTACAAAACAATGCAGTACTACTGTCAGGCTTAAGACCTAAAGGAGCAATGTCTCCCTTCCCCCATTACTATCCCAGTCACTGCTAAAAAAATAAGGCTGTCTCCTTTTGGTCCTAATGCAGCCCCAGCTGTAATTCTGATTCGCAGGTACAGGCTCGACCACGCGTCTTTCATCTAGCCAAGATCTCCTTGCCAGCCAGCAAAAAAAACAAGCTCTATTGCACATACCTATGGTGTAACTAAAAGACTCTTAGTTGGGATGCCAGAGGCATATAAACATTGGCAGCACTGCTGCTTTTGCAGCCCACGGTGGCAAAAGGATTGCTGCTGGTTTACAAAACACAACAGCTGACACGCTCCTCTTGGTTGTCTGCCAGCATGCTGTCCTGAGATCCCCTCTCACCATCCTATTTGACTTTGACACAATCAAACTGCGGTACAGACCTGTCCCCTGACTGTCCTCAGATCCCCTGCTCCAGGTAATCAGACTGTCAGTGGTGGCAAGTGTGAGGCTGAGGGTGGGATGTGAAGGAAGTCACGTGAACCTTGAATCATAAAGGATGACGACAAAGAGATAGGAGACAGGTGAAGTAGGAAGATGCTTGTTGGGCACCACAGAAAAAGGTTTGAGTTTTACCCTGCATTTAAACATGATCTTAATTAAACCATGGAGGCCAAATCCTTCCCTTGAACATGTATCTGAGTAATTCCTAGTGGCTCAGGAAGGGAAGCGTTATCTTGACTCCAAGGTAATTAAAAAAACAACTTTTACAGCATCTAGCTAATAGGATTGCAGCCTTCCAGCAAGCCTGAAGGAACTGTGGGCTTATCAGGAATGCCAGCTCTTATGTCATTATTAACTAATGACCAACTATTCATACCCACCTAGAGATGAAAGTAAAAAATTGCACATGTAATATCTGCTGCTTCCTGTGTTTTCCTAACAGACTTAGAAAACAGAAACTTGTAGCAGTGCCCAACCCCGCATTCACAGTAAATTCCTATGAATGCCAGTGTGTTATGAGGGCATGTAAAGAATACAAGCCTGGGAAACTCGTATGTGAGAATTTCACACTTCAAGTTCTAAAACATAAAGGTGCATTAAAGTATTAGTGTGTTGTAAGTGCAGATGGTTCTGAAGGCTTTTGGAAATACCAAAACACTCAGTCTTCAGTCCCGTGGTAATCACATTGTTAGTTGATTGTATCTGTGGGTGTGTTTAACCCCTTAAAACAGAGCTTTCTGTGTAATTTTTACCCTCTTCATTTGTGGCACATGAAAACCCCTGAATAGAAAACCAAAATATAACCAAATGTAACTGATTTTTTGAGAAAATATATGCTGTAAATATTGTGTAAATAGCCATGCAGACAAGTTGGCAAAAGCATGCAGCTAAAGATGTACATCACCTCCAGGACTGTGTGAAGGGCAGGTGTAAATCCCTACTGTTTGACTTCTGTGCAGGAAGCAGGCAAGCTTTACATAAGCATTTATAAATCTGGACACAATCTTGAAGACTTTAAAGAGCAATAATCAATAGCCAAGAGAATCACAACCTAGAACTACATATGAGTGTGTGTGAATCTTGCTGTGGTATAGCTAGCTTGTTTGCCTGTGCAGGTGTATATAGCTATGCAGCTAAAATAAGGGTGCTGCTACTTTCCTTATCCTTGCAGCCAAGGTTTTCTTTATACTTAAGTCATGGCTAGAAATATAGGCTTCATGTAGCCAGAAAAGCAAAGTAAGGTTTGGTCAATTGTCTCTGACCTTTGAAGAAGTGTACTTAAGTTGTTCAGTGGCCCTTTGCTGTCAGGTACTCTGGTTAAATTAGAAAATGTGGTTTAACTATGTGAGTTTCGTTATATGGGTAATGAATTAGACAGTCAGTTTGCAGTACATGTGCATTGAGTGGGATTATTTGGAAAAGAGCTGCTGATTTATTTAAGAGGGAATTTCTAAGGTAATTTTCTCCTGTAGGGAGATTTTGCCCTGAACAGTTTGTCTTTCCCTCCCTTGCCAAACACTGCTCTCTAGCTGCTTCCCCATCTCAACTCTCCTAAATTCACGGGATGGCTTTTTTTTTCCCAAGATCAGCTGGAGAAAAAGCCTCTCTCAGGCTTACTCATTTCTGAGTCTGTCCTGCTCTTTGTCACTGGTGAAAGTGCCAGGCATGAAACCATGCTCACCTATTTATTCCCTGGCAAAACCAGTCTGCATTATGTCTGTGTGTTGAGTCGTCAGCCCTTCAGGTAGGGATGGTTTTTATTTGTATTACCCAGAACTGAAGTCCTTGGCAGAACACTGAGCAAAAGAATTAAACAACTTTATCACCTCCAAAGGGTCAATCCTTTGTTACATCTAAGGAGAGGACATTTGTTTTCTGTGTGGCTTTGAGTATTGCTTCCATTTAAAGAACATGGGGCCAGGCTCTTGGCTGCAATTCAGTGCAATAACATCCTGGTGATCTGTAACAGCTGAGAATCTATCTGCTGGTAGGGATTTGGGGGATGACTAGTCTCCCCTTTTCCCTCTAAATTTCAAGAAAGAAAATAAAGAAGAATCTCCTAGATTGATACCCTGCACAGCATGGAGCCGAGGTACATGAGATCTGTCCCAGCACCTCTGCTGGCTCCTTCTGCAGATGAGCCCCGGTGCCTGCAGCAGTCTCCAGAAATGAGAAGCACCAGTGAATCCAGGCCAGAGACGCCCAAGGCAGGGCTGGATGGAGTCAGCCGTGCCTGGGGAAGGTGATGAGAGCCCCAGGCCAGGGAGGAAACGCAATGAGAACTGGCCCAACCCACTTGGAGTGAGGGGTTCCAGCTTCACCGCTGGCTCCCAGCCAGTGAAAGCGAGAAAAGCAGAGGATTTCTTCACAGGATTTTTGGAAACCTTTGGTGGAGAAATACTGACTTGCTCTTTAATCCTTTAATGTGAGACAAGATTTGGGATGGGCCACAACACTCAGAATTACGGGACAGTTTTGCCAGTCACACAGATTGTCCCGTGGGTTTTCAGGAGATATGCTGAGAAAGAACAACATCCTCATTCATCACATTCCTTGTGCAGTTCCACACACTCAGAGACAGGAGCAGACTCTTTTGCTACTGTGAAACCTGACCAAACCTTGCTGACGTTGGGGACAAGGTCTGAGTGCAGCTGAATACTCCCCAGTTCTGGAGAAATCAGCATGAGGTCTAGGGCTTCCTTATTGCTGTGATGTAGAGACGGAAGGCTGAGGGACAAGAAAAAAAAAAAGGTTTGTTTTCAGGGGTACAGCTCTGAGCAAAAAATTGAGCCTCCTGTTGGTCAGTCAGCTCTCTCTAATATCTGCAGCACCTGCAGGCCCTAAACAAAAGTATGAAGAGAGGAGAGAAGGAAGGTGGGGTCTGACCAGGGCTGCAGTACTGTTAGAACCGGTATTGTGCAGCTAAGACCGTAACAAATAACTCAGCAACATTTATTATATGCTGCGCAAGGGGTGGGAGCAGTCATACAAGGCGAATGCACGAGAAACCAAGCTCGTTCGAACTTTGGCCGGATTCTTCTGACTGGTTGCTGGGTTTACTCGAGGGCAGTAACACTAATGCTAAAGAAGCCTCTCGATAAATGCTCGAGTAAGCGCCAGGGGAGTCAGTCTCCTCGTCCTCGGAGTCAGTCTCCTCGTCCTCCACACGCTCCTCCTGCCCGCGATCACGCCGGGCCTTTCAGTCGGCGACTGACAGCCACTCTGCAAGCATCTGGGTGCAGTTAGGTGCCTTCGCTTGCCTTCTGCCTAAGCCAGGAGGTAACAGACGGGGATCCCCATGTCACGGATCCGTTTTCTTCAGGAAACCGCAGGGAAATGAGCCGCCGCAGCTCAATTCTGCTCCCATTCCCTCCAGAGTAAACTCAAGGCACTGCAGGGAACTCGGAAGAGATAATTCAAAGGGAAACAGGGCAACTGACAGTGGTTTGGCCGGATAAACTTAAACGAAAGAATATCTGGCTTCTTTTAGATTTAACTGAAAAAAATTTACTTCTCAAGCTTAGTTCCTGAGCTAGACTCCTATTCCCTGTCACCCTTCGAAAAGGCACCTTTCCCTGTGGGAAACACTCACCGATTAGCTTCCAGCAGCTGCAATTCAAGGCACGTTTATTTGGTGGCAGTGCTGGATTAGTAGACTGAATCTCTTCTCCCTTCCTGACTGGTTTCCTCCTCACACCACCCATCTGCTGTGCTGGGACAAATGTTTGTTCCACTGTACAGGCAGCGGATCAGGGAACTGATGTGGCTGAAAAATAACACAGCCTCCCCCCACCCTCCCAAGGTTACTCTTTGGGGGGGATCAGTTCCCCAAGCTGCTGGGAGGGTGCAAAGGATAGGACAGGGAACCTCAGGGGTCTTCAGGTATACCTAGACACAGCCTAAGAAAGGTTGGAGGGAGAGGTGCCTACATGAAACCCGATGCAGACACCCCCATTCCCACCTCTACACTGTGAAAACAGATGTGCCAACTTCCATCCCCATGGTGAGGATGCAGAGGGTCCTCTGAAACCTCTTTCTAAATCTGAGCTGCCACTCTAAAGGAACTTTTAGGCTGGGCTAATATCACTGCTTGCACGTCCACCTCTAGCACTTTATCAAATTACCATTTCCAGGGTGGAAATGACCTTTGCTGCCTGGCCTTAATGGTACAGCAGCAGTGCACCAGGTTTTTCATGAGAAACGTTCAGTCAGACAACAGAGATTGAAGCAGAACAAACCAGTTCCTTTCAGGTGAAGGTTTCTCCACACAAGGTCTTTTCCCTTTCCTTTAAATTATACATGCAGATCAGCACATCGTTGGCTCCCTGGGCTTCTAGCAGCATCTCCTCATGCTGAAAATGCAACTTTTGGGAAGCTGAAGAAGGTCCATAGGTAACCAAAACGAAAACAAAAAAGCTTTTTTTTCCTGAGGCACAGACAGGGGACAACCCATGCTTGCTGCTCACGTGAGCGCCCATTGGGCTACGTAACCGCAGCTTCGCCTCCTCGAGGCCGCCGGGCACGCGTGGGTTGTGCAGGTGGTGTGATCGGTGGCGTCTTGGAGTGTCCCCGTGAGCCATGCAAGGGAGCGCGTCTGGAAACGGGAGGGAGGGAGCAGCGTGCCGAGGGCAGTGTGTTGCTGCGCCGGCTGTCTGCAGAAAAGAATGACGGGACATTTCGGCAGGGATTCAGTTCGGCCCCTTGACGTTCTGCCTAGGCGGCATTTTCTTACTGTTAGCAGTAAGTCAGGATTATAACTGATCCCCGCTGCTGGCTGGGCTGAGGTGGATAAGAGAGCCCTGGGGCTATGAGGGGAGAAGGCAGCTCTACATCTCCTGCGTATCACCCTCATCCCTAGTAAAGGGCATGGACGAATTAGTCAACCTTAAGGGTTATTCTAATTTATAGCAGCAAAGAATGGGCCTCTGGGAGCCATTATACTAGGCAAGGGTAATTAGAAAGCTAACACCCTTTAGCTAGATGTCCTTCTCTGAACACTTTGTACGTGGGAACTGCTATGAAGAAGCCAAATGGCACCAGTTTGGATAAATTCCCTGTTGGGCAGATCCTCTGCCCCTCATCCACGGTAGCATTACATCTTTTGAGCTAAACGGTGCTGGCATTGCAAGACTGACGATAACTTACGCCTCTCCCCTGTTACACAAAGTGCGTTCTTGTGAAGAACCAGGGCTTTCCTTCAGTTTATACACAACCAGCCCAGCTCCTGCGTTTCCCACAGCCACTCCTGCCCCTGGTGCTTGCAACTGCTGGCTTTGGCTCTCGCATTTGATCTCAAGCACCTCTTCTACTGTTTTGCAATGATCTCAGCCACACAGAAGATAAATTGACCAGGGCCCATCACCCCATCTACCTACTCTGTTCCCAGGACAAATCTGCAGGAAAAGTGTGCAGAAGGGATTACATGACACATGAAGAGCTTTTCCAAGACATCAAGGTGGAAGCTGATCACTGTTTGAATGGTAGATACTTGCTAACTCAGCCACACCTTTGCTTCAGGTACTACTGCAACAATGAGCAGCTTTGCCTCTCCCTGTAAACCCGATGGCTGGCTCAATATGTGTGAGTAACTATTTTTTTAACTACAGCTAGCTCAATGGCCAGCCAACTGAACGTCTGATGCTCAAAAGTGTGTAGTAAAATACAGTACAGTAAACGCTATCTTATGAAATCAGCTGGCCCGGATCGCTTTTTACAACTGTGGTAATTTCCATGCATCTGTTTGAAGAACCACAAAGACCCCGTTATACTATGAATATGGTAGCTTAAATCTAAAGTAAATTTCACTGGAATTGATTTCCATTGATACCAGATTGAAGAAGATAAGAATTAGGCTCTTATTCCAGATTTACACCAGAAGAACTAACAGCAGAATGTACATTTTCTTCCAGTAATATCTGATGATTAAATAAAGCAAAAATGAAATTTGACAAGCAGCTGGTTTGATAAAATTTATAGGCATTGAATCAGATTCTCTGCCTCTTGCAATTTACATAGCCATTCAGACCAACACTAAGTGACTTTAACTCTGTACTATTCTAAGCCAAGGGTGTCTGCCGCCCAACATGGTAAAAGTAGAAATGATTGCAGAATGCATGGGGCAGTACAGAATCAGGTTCAGTAAAATTACATTACATCCTTCCTTGTGAAAATTTACATCCATGAAAGTTCTTATGTTGCGCATGTGACAGTGTGTAAAAAAGACAGCTCTCATGGTTATTCATGAAAAATGGAGAGCTACCCACAGGGGGTATTTTGGAAAATCATTTTACCACAATTATTTTTTGGGGAGTAAGGCCATATCTTCAGCTTCTGTAAAACGTCCTTAACGTCCNTAAGAGTACTTGAGAATGCCAAAGAAAGCGTGGGAGGAAACAGGACTGGTAACTCACTGCTTTTTCTACCTTAATGTATTTTTTATGCTACTAAAATAAAGAATAATTTGGCTTCTAACATTTATGGTAAGAACCTTGAAGGCAGATTCTGGGAAAGCATGAGCTTATGCCACTGAAAAATTCTGGCATAGCAAAAGGAGGTAAGCACAACTCCTAGGATCAGCAGAGCTCTGTGTTCTCATTTCCAGAAAGTGCTCCAGGAGAAGCAAAAGAACTTAGGAGCGTGCCGGTCACTTCAGACCAAGTGGTGCTTAAAAGCACGGCGGATCAAGAAGAGGATCAAGGTGTACATCTGGCAGGGAGACTTCAGCAGGCCTACCTATGTACTCAAGAATTTTGTGTTTGGTGTTTACTCTGATTAGACAGGACAGCGAACTTGGCAGGAAGGGGAAAGGATAAGCACCGAGAAGGTTTGCAAAAGGCAGCAGGTACACTTCACATAAAGCAGCGCAATGCTGCCTTCTCGACTGCACCATCTGTTTATTAACACTGTAACTGCCCTAATTTATCCAACAGTCTGATTACAAGCAAAAATATTAACTGAAGGTATATACGAGTTGCTGCAAGGCAAGGTGGAGCAGGCCGTATAAGACATTAGCTAGTTTGTGGCTGATCTTCCACGCCTTCACTAACTCCAAGGCAGTTTACTCCACTTTTATTGTGGAGACATACTTTGCACTTACCATAGAGTTCTGAAGTCCAAATGTAGGACTAAACACAATCTAGATGAAACACTGCAGATTTACATATAGCATTCCCATGGAGATAAACCTTCAAGAGTCAACTGAAATACAAATTTAGCTTTTTTTCCTGACTACTTCTAGGAATTTTTTTGCTAGTAGTTGATGAAGATAACACTTTTTCATAGTGTGGCAAATATATTGTGGTAAATTGCATCAGACACTTGTATCACACATATCTAAAATAAAACAGGAGCTGAATTAGCAGTTAGAAAATAAACAAGGAAAGTGATGAATTAAAACTAGGAAGGTGCAATAATCTTATGATCGTCAGTCTGTGGCAGGTCCTTTATCCTGAAATCCCCACTCCCCTGGCATGCCTCTCCTACATTTCTCTTAATATTTAAATTAGCTGCTTGTTGACCAACAGCATTCGTGCTTTAGGTTACTGCAGGAGGAAATGGCAAGAATGGCACCGTGCCCACGCTGAAGGCAATGTTTGAAGCCTGGTATCCACACAGCTGTGCCATCAGAGGATACTGAATTCTACTGCCATGAGAGCTCAGTTTTCTTTGACCCGCCCAGAGGCATGGAGCACAATGTCTTCTTGAGGGCCACTCTCTGATATTAAGAAAGGGAATGCAGGGAAACTAGCACTGACTGTGGTGTTCAAAGAGACAACAGAGAGAGGGCACATCCTTCTTTATATTATGCTTTTCTTGATTCAGCATACAGTAGTTCGCCCTCCCCCAGCACCCCCTTTGTGATGATGGAAAGTGTGAACAAGTGCCAAGGTGTTCTTCACCCAGCCATGGAATATACATACGATGGTGGGCCTTTGGGTGGACAGCTAGAGGCAGCATCAGGCTCCTCTTTCCACCTGGAATGGGCTGGGATATAGCATCATAGAATCATAGAATAGTTTGGGTTGGAAGGGACCTTTCAAGGTCATCTACTCCAACCTCCCTGCAATGAGCAGGGCCACTTACAATACGGCAGCTCCTCTTCCTACTACAGGTACCACTTCAAGTCTATTAAGAGAAAAAGGAAAAATCCATTTAAGAAACCCAGTTCCCCTAGGAAACAGCTTGAGATCATTTTATCAGACATCTTCTGGAAAGCTGTTACTCCAGACTATGAGGAACTGCAATCTGAGCAAGAAAAACACTTAAATAGTGGGTCAACTGTCCATGACACAACTAATGTAGGTGCCTCTGAATTTAAAAGCACAGTTTGAACTAGTCATGAAGAATTAGAGTTTATGATACAAACAAACAGGCTTCACCTTAGAGTTAAGCAGGGGTAACTTCCACAGCAGTGCTTGATTAAAACTCTTTTCTATCACTACTAAAGGAAGGAAACTGAGCTGACTGAAACATGCATCTCCCCAGCCACATGGCAAACACAGCATTCACCTGCTGTCCTGGGTGCAGAGGCATTACGAAGACAAAGTCTGTTAAGAAAAAAACCCCAACTCTCCTGACTGTTAGATGAAATACCACACAGAACAGAAAGCAAAACAAAGCCAACACTCTGCCAACTTTTTCTGAAGTTTTCTCTTGCTTCTGCAACAGAGGGCTACCAAACTGAGGCAGGTGCTAACACATGCAGTTGTCCACTGCTGAGCCTAGATTTAAGCCATAAATTGTAGCTTAAACACTCTGAATAGTCCTGTGACTGGTGGAGTCTGAGTCTTTCCGCAGCAGAACAGAGGTCTTCCGAGTACCTGATCTTGCTGTGCAGTTCAGCCTGGAAACAAGACCTCGGAATCCAGGTGAAGGCAATCATGCCGCATCGGTGAGGGCTACACCGAGGGGAAAGGCACGGAGCAGGGTGAGCGTTTCTTCTGCAGCAGACCAGACACCATGCTGGAGCTGCCACAGCATGCCAGCTCTGGAAGCTGAGGCTAAATGTATCACCAAGTTTTCTGGATTGTTTTACATGAGCTATTAACAAGCTTTCCTTAGGGAAAGAGACATGGTCACAGCTGGAAGAACTGGCCATTTGGCCCTGCTGGTAAGCTGTCCATCAGCTCACACAACCCACGCTCACTGTCACAGAGCACATGAGCCCACGCTCACACGTCAGGAGCCCTGTGACACCCCTCGAGGTGGCCCAGCCAGCACCAAGGCAGGACGATACCTCCGGCCATGTCCCTCAGTCCTACCCTGCATATTCTGACGAGGCTCTGTTTATCCCAGTCAGACATCCTCTCATCTAAATTTTGGCAGCAACAGAATCACGAGTATGACACAGATCAGCAACAGAAAAATAAAACACGAGACAAAGGCTGGGGGAGGTTTTGTTGGAGTTTACTTAATAAAAGCAGAAGTTGATTATTACAAGGAATAAAATATCATGTGAATAAAAAGAACTCATTTCAGCTGTCTGTTTAAACTTTCCTGCAGACCTTTTCCTCTGTAAAAATCTCGAAATACACCTGCCTCCATTTACAATGCGCCGAGGTTGCAGTTTACATCCAGTCCTCTGAGACACTTGGGTGTTACTGAGTATTGCCAGACAACTGTAGCCTTCAGTGACATAAAAGAAATTGGGGAACTTCTGCAGAAGATAATTAGTATCTAGATGGATGCTCTGAGAACCTGATTCAAAGAGACATGTGTGACTCTCCTCTACTCACATACCTGTATCCCTTGGAAGAGTGACACGTAAATGCCTGCTAACTTTCCTGGTAAAAGCATTAAGATTTTTTGTGATCAGGCCCTTTCTGACACAAGCTGTAAGACAAACAGAGAATTTCAAGAGTGAAACAAAAGCATCCATACGAAGCTCTGCCTTTAGCCTGAAACGGGAATGAGCTCATGTCCTGATAAAAGGCTAAACACTGAGCAGAGCTAGCAAGATCAGAGGATTTCCTCACAACACAGTCCTAGCCAGCTTCGATATTTTGCTTCGTTTCACTCTGTAATAAAAACATCCGCTATGCAGGAACAGAGTAACGTCCTTCAGTGGCAGGCACCAGCCCACCGCCCGGCAGCCGTCTGGGAAACTCGGGAGGCAGCCAGGGACCTGCCCCGCTTGCGTGCCAGACAGGTCCCCAGGAGGGTGGAAGGTAAAGCCGAGCAGCATGGCCACTCATCCAGGTAGCCAGCCGCAGATGCCAGACACTCCTCTCACTCACACGCGGAGATGACTTGAGTCACCACCCTCCCAGGCAAGCCAGCCAGAAAAAAGCCACCAAAACCGGATTTTCTGACAAGGCAGGGGTGTTCCACACAAACAGTTTTATCGTCAGAGCAGCATTTCCCAGAGGAAAAGGGTTTCCCTGGCGATGAGGTGGGAAGGAAGCACAGCAGCGCAAGATAAGAGGAGGACAGAAAAGCGCGTTGCCTGGGTAGGCTTCCTCTTCCTATTTGTAGCTAGGTCAAGATATCCTTCCCGTAAAGCATTTTGTGCACCACCTGTGAGCTGTTTTCCTCATCCAAGCAAGCCAGGACAGGTCCGGCATGAGTGGGATGGAGGTTTTTGGGGCCACACCTAGCTCACAGAAACTTGTGCTGGAGCCAGTTGTGGCAAGTGCTAGTAAAACCTGCAATCAGTGGCAGTTTTCATGCTGAAGGTGTCCAGGCTGACTTTCCTTTCAACATAATAGAGGATGAGACTGCAAAGCATGTGAGCAGGTCATTTTTTTACAGGACATTTTAGAGCATAGGCCTGTCTTCTGTTGTGGTGCCTGAGATGCCTCCGGCACAAGGAGGAACTGCCTGATAGACTCGGTGCAGCGCAGGGGACCAAGGAGGTGGGATGGCCAGACATCACCTCCCCACCAAAGAGCAGTGTTTGGAAGAATGGGTGAGGGGGAGGGTGCACACCCTGCGTTTAGTGCCTCTGTCTCTTTTACTTACTCACGACTGAAACCAGTGGCAGACTGGTATCCCTGATACCATCTCAGGACTCTGCTTTAGACTGGAAGTGGCTATTGCGACACAGCTGGGTGAAACACTATGGTTCTATTTTTTATTCACTAGAAGCCACAAGTTTCAGGCTGGCCACCAAAATGAGATCTATTATTTACACAGTTCTTTAGCGAAATCAAACATCCATCATAGCACCATAACCAGACAATTTAAAACAAAATCCAAACCTGAAAGTCCTCCAAAGCCTGGATTATGAAAATATGAAAAAGCAACATCAATATTCTCCAAGAGATACGACTGTGTAGTCAAAAGAAGAATTTGGCCACATTCTGTGCTTTCACAGTCCTGTCAATATTTATTTGTTGTGACTTGCACTCCCATGACTCTAAGCACAGTAGAAACAGTTCATTGAACATGTCCAAAATCAATTGACCTTGACTCCAGTCCTGTGTGAGAATTAGGCAAAACACATATTTTTAACTTACAGATTTCATCAGGATTAAATAGTATGCAAAAGAATCCAAATGTAATTTGTTAATGTAAAAGTTTGTTTTCTACTTTTTCTTAGAAACTGGATCAATATGTTTCTCTCCAAAACAACAAATTTTGCTCCTAAGCAAAGGTCAGGCATTGAAAATTTAATCCAGAGGAATAAATTTTTCAGGAAATTGTAAGCAGCAGAAAACAAGCCATTGGAAGACAAATGCAAGTGTAGCCTTAACTAGAACTTTCACTATCAACAAAGGCTTTCGCAAATGCTGTGTGAGACTAACGACTTTGATTGTCATTCCAGAGACTTTAAGGTAAATTGCTGTTCTACCTGAAAACAATCCCAGTTAAACCCAATTAATAGTAAACAATCTTGAGCTTCCTTATGGGTTGCATGCAGAACAAAATGCCTTGTTTGGGATTCTTCTCCATATATCCCCTCTGCAATTTGTTCACCCTCTTCTAATTTTGCAGCAGCCTCCACTTACGCAGCAGCCAGAAAGAAAGACGTCTTCATTGCAGACAGTAAAGACTCAACGGCTGTTCAACTGTTTTGATGCTTGCTGTGCACGCATCCCTCGCTACGCCGAGGAACCGGCACTGAGGACTTCAGCGAGGTCTACGGGCAAAAGCGCAAGACACATCCTGCAAAAGCATCTCCTGAACCACATCTGACAGGACAAGCCAGCCTGTGAAAACCCCCACAGGCTTGGTCAAAGCACTGCCGCTCCTACATTCCTACACTGTACCACTTCGCTGGGAAACAGTGTTTTTCAAACACAGCCCATCAGGGAGGCAAAGGCACGGGGTTAGTGTTCAGGGGGAGCTGAGAGCCCCACTCCTCTCTGGGCCCCAGGAGAACCGGAGGAGCTGCCGGCAGCTGCGGCTGACCCAGCCTGCCGGGATGCTGAACTGCCACACCACAGAGAGAATTCTAATTTGTTCTAACGGGGTGGGTGTATTCCAGGCCGCGTCCCCAGCCGGCGTAAATCACGGCAGCCCTCCTGAAATCAATGCAATTACGCCAATTTTCATAGATTCATAGATTTTCAAGTCAGAAGGGAGCATTGTGATTTACATGTTGGTTATAGCTGTGATCTATGTTGTAAATGAGGATTTATACCAGCCGTGAGGATCTAGCCCCGCGACGCATTTCAGGGAGTCTAATCTTTTAGTCAGATAAATTCTACAGAGCAGCTGCTTTGCTGCAGACAATTTTTAGCCCTGCAGGAGAACAGCAGAACCCTTGCAGACCCACACGGAGTGGGGAAGGGTTATTTACACCTTGATGAGAGGCTGAGAGGGGCAAAAAAGAAACAACACAAAGTACTGCCTGGAGCCGGGGTCTGGGTCAGGGAGCAGCAGAGGCGGCTGAGCAAGGAGGGAATGATAGCTAGATGGGAAGCACCGGCTCAGCGTGCCCTCTTTGGTGTGATCAGGCAGCCCTGAGGCCTCCCCCTTCTCTCTCACCCAACAGCACGGTGCTCCTGCCACAGACCACCGCTGTGGGAAGGCACCAGCACTCTCCTCAGCCTCTTCTGCCTTCATAGCTTGAGACCGCCAGCCTATGGCCATGCTGCAGATGTGTGCCTCACAGCCTGGATAGCGAGACATCTCTGACCACCCAAAATTCCTGCTGACAGCGTCCTCCTTGTCGCTGCTCGCTGTTGCTCAGCCCACCTCGCTGTGACCACGCGCTGTCCCATACTCTCTGGAGGCTCTTGCCTTGCCAGCGTGCAGTCCCCCCAGGCTGATGGTGCTGGGGAAGAAGTCCCTGCCCTGTTCTGCTTTTCTGGCTGTGACATTACAGACACCCCCGGCAGCTAGAAGAGGGCAGACACAGAAAGCAAGGCAGCACTTTTTGAGGGACACCACCATGTTCTCTTCCCTCTTGCAGCACCACCTCAGCAGGGAACCTGTAGGCTGTGGCGGGGGGGAGTTAGAGACCTCTCCCTGCTCCTTGCAGTTCGTGGCTGTGTCCTGAGACACCTCGCTGCTCCCGCCTGGCCCTCCAGCCCCCTGGCAGCGGTGGGCAGCCCTGCCTGCAGGGAGAGCCCTGCTCCTGCACTGGCCAGGGACTGCGGGCTAGCAGACCCTCAGTACGCTGCTTGGTCGTCTCATGTGAGGGTGTGCACTGATCGTTTAGGGGGCTTACAGATATTAATTAGTAGGTTCATTCCATTTTCCCCATTTTTTCCCTATTTACCCATTCCTACCAGTAGGAAAATGGAGGCACTCGAAGGTTAGGTTAACGGTCACTGGGGGAGCACTTGCACCGACATTTAAGCTGGTGTTTTTCAGTGCCTTCTCCTTTCATCATAACAGCTAGGAAAGCCTTCCTTTCGTACATCCCTACATGCTGCTTTGTGAGACAACACAACCGTGGGGATAAGGGCCTGGCATGCCAATGAGCTCTGCACAGCAGCCCGACAGCACCTACGGACTGACGGTGAGATCCCGAAGGACAGGATTAGTGCGGGAGGGAAAATGAGGAGGCCTTAAGGAAGCTTTTAGAAGCTCCCTCCTTCCTTAAAGAAAGAAAAGGATTAAAAGTGATTGGGTCCAGTCCAGTGGGTTTGGCTTTACTGAGAAAACACGTCAAAGCAATGAATCTAGAGCTAGTCAAGTAAGCTGTGGTCATTTTGCTTCATCTCACAGAATAAAATAGGGCTGGCTTGAACGGAGCAGTCCATCTGCACTGCCAGCAGGATGTTTGTGTTGTAAGGTCTTCGTAGGGAGAAAGGGGCTAAGTTCAGACTACGGAAAGGCATCAGAGGGCTGGCCGACTCTCTGACTGTGCCAGTCCCTGTGCTTAATCTTAACTCCTCCAACTCAAACCGACTTAAACAAGACAGAAAGCTGCTGTAGGTAGGGCTGGGGAATTTATGAGGTCTTAGTGAGAGAAAGAACACGCATTTACTTCATGGACTAGACTCCAGGCTGATGTAAATAAGCCTGGCTTCAGGGGCACTGATTGATGCTTGATGAGAACTGAGCATTTGTGGGGCCTTCTCAGAAGCATTAAAGCTGCATTTTTGGGGTGTTGCAACTGGATCTTGGATTTCATGTGCTTTATTTCAATAGCTGTGGTTACCCAAGTAGGCACAGACATTTAACTTAAGCGTTCCTAGAAGCTGAGATAAAACAGCTCTTTCCCTTTACCACAGTAAATATGGAATGAAGTCTAACATTTCTGAAGTCATGAAAAATATGTTGAACTGCCTTTAAATCTAGCCCACAAATATAGCATTTGGAGAACAAGGCCCGGTCTCTCCCATGTCTCCTAACTCAGTCCTTACTCCAGTCTGGAACGCACAAAATGGCTCTGGAACTGCACCAAGAATATGAACACAGAGTGCCTCTCTTTCTGTGATTAATTCAATTCACAATGCTTAAGGAAGAGTCTATAAACACAGACACGCACACACGCAGCAGCAGTCTACCACATTATGCAAAGCGTTTACTTCATTTTTGGTTTTGCAATCAACCCTCAATTTGATTAGTATCACATTGACACTCACCTGGGAAGTTTTTGAAAACTGACTTCTGCTGCTGTGAATGCACGTTTCCGTCACCCTCCACCAATGCAGCAGCAACCTCCCAGGGCCCCAATGGGGGAGGGAAAACACAAAGTGGTAGCTGGGAAAGGCAGTTCTCCTCTTGCCTTTCGGGTTTATATCTGCACTGAATCCCACTTGCTTTCTTTGCTAGGTTGGCTTGGACACAGGGAGCAGAGGGGGGACAATTAGCACTCATCCCCTTTGCACACGCTTATCCTTTTGGGAAATACCTCTCCGTCTCTGGAACCGCTTTTGTTGTTTCCCTAACCGCAGATGGATGCTGAAGGATTTTGAAGCGAGGCACAAGGGCTGCTGTTCACCACCGGTTATTTCCTACAAACGGTTGATTACTGATCGCTGTTTAATTCCTCCCAATGCTGCTGTTAAGAATTACATTTTAAATGCCAACCCAAAATACAAGTCAGTGGTGCAGAGAATCCAAAGAAAGGCACTGCAAGCTTTGGAAGCAGGCACGTGCACAGCACACTGGCCTGCCTCAGAAGAAGGAAATGGTGCTGAAACAGTAGGAAAAGTAACGGGAGACTTTCTGCGCAGCTGCTCTTTCTGCGGTGCACGTTTCCACAGGGACTGGGACTTGACTGCATGGTGGTACTGAGAGTGGCACCATCGGGGCATGAGATGCAGGACTCCTAAAGAAAGTACAGAACGTAGCTGAAAGTAATCCAAATTGCTCCAGAAAGCACTAGGAAGACATATATTATTCAGGGATTGGTTACTACTACTCAGTCACTGTAAGTCCTCAGAACCAAAACCTGAGCTCAGAACAGGGACTGATCAAAAACACAACCACCCTTTGGATTCAGAAGGTTTTGCTGCGCACGCAAAATTGAGGGCAAAATGAATTCTTCTCATTTAGAAGCAGAGGTGCCACAAAAATATGCACGTCTATCCTGAGGGGGAAGACAGACATTTTAAAAACATACTGACTTTTCAAATCAGAACAAAAAAATAAGATAGAAATGTTTCTGCAGAACCAGAAATTCTGTACTTCTGCAACACTGAGGCAATATAAATATGGAATATACAGATAGAAATATATAAATAGAATAGCAAATGTTGCAATAGAAAAGTCCAGATCTAAACGAGGAAATCAGAATTAAACATTTTCACTTGCACAATGAAACAATTTGACATTATCACAGTGAAATGAGAAAGTCTAAAGATAATTTTTTCTCATTTTCCCATTTTAAATTTTGACACTTTTCCACAAAATAATCGCATTTTGACAAAAACACTTCTACCAAAAGAAGACCACTCCTCTGGTTCTTTTTTTTCAGTCTGCTCTACTAAAAAACTTCCCACAACAATGCTGCATGAGGCAGATCTTTGTCTTCTTCTCCTACACCTGTGCACTTCCCCAGGAGCGGCTCCTTCCCTTGAATTTCTAGCCTGTTTCTATAGCACCAACTCTTCACTGCTCATCTGTTTCAAGTCAGAGAAGAATCACATACAACTGAATTCATCAGCCTACCTACGGATTATGATAGGCCTCATATTTTCTAATCTAAAAATTCAACTGTGGCAGTTAAAACTAAAGCAGGTGATTATTTTTTATTCCTGGATTCATGTCAGGTGTCTCAGTGAACCACTGGTTCCACACTCAGTTCCCTGGAATGCCTCCACGTTCTGCCTCTTCTGTCACTGAAAGAGATGTGCTGTTTTCCACTTCTTCCCTCTAGTGAGTAGCAATAAGGACTCCTATGACATGATTTCCATTACTTGACTATCCACATCAAAAAACATGAAAAATCAAAGAAGATCAGCTGCAAATAAACAACGGAAGACGCATGATGCGCCATGCCGCAAGCAGACCCGGTACAGCTCGGTGTAAGCTGACACCCCCCCCCTTGTACCACCTGAGAAGTTTTGGGCTTCGCAAAGGCTATATTGGAGATCAATACTAAATGGTTAGAGACTGCGAGAAGTACTCAGTGGGCAGCGTTCTCCCTTCAGGGTATTGTAAAGGAGTGCTGTTCTCCTTATCGTCTGAAGGAGATGCATTTCTAGGGCTCTAGATGCTTCTGCTGATGGAAGATGCTACAGCATTTTTCACAAAGGGTGCACGTGCCCCAGCCAAGTCCCCGCTGAGTAAATGCTTTCAGTCTACCCAATTCCTTCTCACAACTTCCACAGAACACGGCATTTTTCACTGCCTCTCCGCAACCGTTGTGTAGCATCCTTCTGTGCTTCCAGATACCTGATGTGCCTGCCATCTCTGTGATGGATGAAAAGGTTCACACAGATCACACAACCTCTTGGAGGCTCCACAGCTAAAGTCTGTCTAACCCTGAAATTATAAAGCACAGTCTAATTTCCTGAAAATTCATATAAAAATGAATTCATTCTGAAGAAGAACCACGTTAAAAAGCAAGTGGAACTTGACTCCTCTGAGTGACTCAAACCACATTTATGCTTCTTCCACCCGAACACTATAAAGTTCCTCTGGTTTAAAACATTCAGGCTCTGCTGGACTACAGAGGCCTTGTACTCCCCTGGCACCTGTCAGGCCACAGTACAAAGCGCTACATGGCATTTTTGCATAACCTGGAAGGAAAATTCCAGCTTCAATGGCAAAAGATAGACAGAACCGCAAATGAGTCATGGAGGGAAGCCCAAGGGAAAGTGTTCAGGGACAGCTCAGAACCATAAGAACTTCCTGTGAAGAAGAAAAGTTTCCCTGTCTTCTCGATTGACCGCCTGGCTGGGCTACGAGGAACAAGACAGTAGGAGCACTAAGCATGCACCACTGTTGCACAGCTTCACTGACTGCTGGCACTGATGTGGCTTCTGTTGTCAAATGTCAGCTACTCTGTTTTGCAATTCTGTCTTTAGGACCAGGCTGGTCCTTACAAAACCTTGAAGTTCCCCAGAATGGGGAAGGGCTAGAGGAAAAAGAGAAAAGGAGAAAAATTAATTATTATGGGGGACAAAAATGAAATAAAGGATCCTGTAAGGATCACAGGATCAGACATGTATTAAGAGAGAACTGCATGGACAAAGCAGAGCATCCCCCAACAGGACCCACCATGTCATGATGGCATCTAAGCAGCTGGTGGATGCAACCCACTGATGCTCTGCCCAGAGAAGCCAGAGGATGATAGCATGGGCAGAGCTCTTACACCTTCTGGGATTTATCACCAAATTTCCTGCACCGGGGAGGTGACAAGGAGGTCTCTTAACTTTTTGAGCTCATTACAATTCCTGAAGCTACATATTCAAGCTTCACCCTGAAAACTTTTTACATTAAAGCTGAATAAAGCACATGAATCCAGAAGCTGGAGCTTTAAGAAGCACAGTACATACTGCAAAGCCTGTAATAAAAAATGCACCCAGCAATACTAGCAACCTTCCAGCTGCTAGTTAATCTCTGGGCTGCTTGGTGTAACAGGGTGAGAAGGGCCTACTGGGCAGAGGCAGCTTGCAAGCTGAAACAGGTCTGGAGATCAGGGTTGCTTTATTAGTAGTTTCCCTGCTTTCTCATGATGGTTTTAGAGAGAAATGCATGTACCATACAATCTAAATATCTAAACTGAAAGAGCTCTATTGCCTTTCTTCTCATCTTCATCTTCCTTTCTCTCCAGGTGTACAGTACATTCAGCACTAAATTTTGCATTAATGTATATTGTGTGAAATTGCTTACTTGAATATACAGTGTATACAAGTGCAGGATTTGACTGGCAGATATTTGTAAAATCTATCATTTTTATGTAAACAGTTGTAAAATCATCTCTGTACAGAACATTACATTTGACGTAGTATCCTTTGTCTAGCTCAGAAAACCCCAACAACAAACAATTCAATGCACAGCATATACTTTTTCAAGCTATTTCTTTCATTTTGCATAGCATATAGCTTTAGGCTGTATTACATGTTATATCGTAACAGTCAGTAACGTTACATTTTTTTCAAATGAATACGTTTTTTCTTACACAAACCCGTTAATATGGCTGTTTTGTGTGTGTGTCTGTGGATTTCCCTCATAAAGAACCAAATTGATCAAATAAAGCCTGACAACAGTAAGTTTCTGCATTCAGATTCAAGCTTTTGTCAAATTCTGGCATACTTTTTTCCCTTTAAAAACTGTAGGATTTACTCTCCTCTTGTTCATACCATGTTTATATTACGGCAAGTTTATTACTTCACTGAAGACACTGTCAGTGGATACCAGAACACATGAGATATTGAAATCAAGTCCAAAGGCTGTGCCTTAAAATACTGACATAACGCGCATGGCAGGAGTGAAACTGTGCATATGAAGGTGGCCAAAACTGGGGATATGCAGCAGGACTTGTAAAGTCATAGCGGCTAGCCTTTAGATTTCTGCCAGACAACAGAGAAACCAACTGCTGTAATGACAATGTTACTGCAGTGTTAACTCTGAATGAATGGCAAGCAGAAAGAGGACACTGTGAGTGGCGTTAACTTTAACTGTTCAGATGCGCCCAGGGATAGATAAACAGCAGACTACACTCCACATGGATAAATTAAATGAGTCAATAAATTTTGCCCCAGTTTTGGTAAGGCCCCATATATATAATGTTCCCCAAACTGCTGAAGGAGATCCTGCATTTCTTGCGGGCTGTTGGAGAGCAGCTGCCACCATTGCCACACAGGCAACAACACAGCACCTGGTCGGTTTAGCAGATCTGGAGCTGCAGTGGAGCAAATGCATGGATTCCTGCTGAAGTAACCTGCATGAAATTACCCCATATGCCTGGTGAAAGCTGGTGGACTTCCATGACATTTTTCACCAGACCTTAATAAAAGGTCTAGAGCTCCCGAGCTCTTGGCTGGTCTCTAATTTTATGAGGACTACACTTTGCATTTTTTCTACTTGTGCGGGGCCCTTTTATAAACATCTTTCTTTTTCCTCTTTCAAACGAATCATGTCCTGCTCTAAACACTACAAAAGAAATAAAAGAAAATACAGGAAAACATGCAAGGTTCTGCATTATGTGTGTAAGAAATGAGTGTTTATCACTGTATGAATACCTAATTAGACCAGACATGTAGCTCAACATCAAAATAGCAAAACTACGGGTTAAAGCATGCAGCATTCCACGGTTAGTACTGCAGAGATACAGACAAGAATGTATAATGAAAATCCTGTGAAGTAAGAACCGTTAAGGCGTCAAGTTAAAAAATCCTGCAGAGATGAAGGTGTGCCTTAGCTGGGCAGCCACTCTAATCTCTTCATTGCAGTCCTCCTTGTTCTCCACGCATTCCCAGTTGCGCATTTATTCCTTGTCGTCGTAGGGATGTAGGCCTCCAGCCTGAAAAGACATCTACCTGTCTTTTAATTGAACTGAGCGTGTGGGCGTGCGGTGTACTCAAGGCAGACCTCTCAGGATAAATGCTGACCTGGTGTGTTAGCTCAGACCTGGCACTGCACTAATGCGGTTACGCTGCTTCCCAACCTGGCTGGCTTGTGCTGGTTAGTGTGGAGCTCGGGAAGAGAAACCTTGTGATTGCCAGCACTCGCCCATATACCTAGGAGGACAGGTTGCTCTGCACAGAGACCGTCTGCCTACGTTTGGTTTTGGACAGAATTTAACGCAGCACATGGCAAAACGCTCACAAAACCTGTTGTTCACACTGACCACAGGGGGTAGTATCTCACGTGTCTTGTGATTTATTCTTCGAAGCAATGAGAAGAAAAGCCTCTGTCCAAGTCCAGACATCAGATTGGCCTTAAAAGCATTACCTGAGAGAGCATGCGGGTAACAGAGAACCCACGGTGCAGTAAAGAGTGCCACTGTGTAAGATGTGTACAACTTTAATACAGCACATACTTTGTATAGCATGCTACTTGATGGCTTCAGCTGGCAAAAACTTCCAGAATTTTCTGTCTCCTGGATGTCCTGTTCCTAATGGTCCCTATTCTGGCTCCATCTCTGTTTTAGCACTCCACCAACAGATAAAAGTGAGTGAGCAAGACTTCAGAAGCGGTCCTATCATTCCTGCCCTGTCCTTAGCCCTTTTCCTCAGAAACCTTTCTTCCCTTCTTACCTGCTGTGAATCTCAGGTGTCCATTTCTCCTCTCCCGTACTCACAATTTAGTTCCCTTCCTTCTTGCAAGGACTCTCTCCTCGTACCGCATCCGAACTCAACTGTTCACTTCCAAACTCAGGTGATCCCTTCCTCAGCTTCTGGAGTACCCCTCATCCCAGATGCCACTGCAGTTTGTTCCTCTCTCATTCTCCCTGGGGATCTGACTCACCATTTTTGCGATTGCTCCTTTGCATCAAAGCCTCATCTAATGCTTGGCCTCTCCTCATGAAAAAGTGTGGTTAGAAGAGACAGGACTATCTAGCAAGAGATAACAAAATAGGAGACAGGTTAAGGCCATCTATCCACTGCTTTCACTTTTTTTTTTCAAGTGACCTGAGATGGTCTATCCTGGCAAGAGCAGCAGCTCAGAACAGAACATGCCTTATGTTAAGAGGTACTGCGGCCTGCCCCAGGCTCTTCATCCGGTGAGGTGCTTGCCACGCACATTCCCTACTGCATCCTCGGCAGTGACAAGGTGTCCTGGTTTTCTCTGCCTTGTGCCATTTTGCAGTTGGCCCCACTTCTGTGTCTGAAACCGCTCAGCGCCCACCTGAACTGTCCCGTCAGGAGACTGCCCAAGCAAAGGAACAAAACCCAGTGTGTGCAAGGCCGGCGGGAGCCAAGCCTGCCGGCCCCGATCGGCTCTTCGGCCGGTTCACTGGCGACTGTGCTGCGTGCTTGCCAGCAGGAGATTAGCTGCCTTCTGCCACCATCCATTTTCGTGCTTCTCAGAGAAGCGTATTCTCACGTTTGCCTCTTTGAAGGACCACGCTGGGTGCATGGTAGATGTGGGTGCCTCCCCACCCCCCCTGCCGTGTTTAATTCTGGTTTCCGAACAGCGTGTGTTGAATGCTTCCACAGCGCGCCGCGTGCAGTTAGAGACAGTCCCACGGGGCAGAGGTGCAGGCTGCGTTCTGAGATACTCCTCTGCTGCGGAAAACAAACAACAGCCTCCGAGGCTGCTTCTCTGCCAAAAGAATTTTAGCATTTCGCTGTCGCACGGCGGGCGACCTGGGTGGGGGGGGAATACGCTGAGAGGTGCCACCGCACCAGCCTCAGGAGGCCGGTTAGCTTAAAATGCACCAGACAATTAATTAATTTTCCTTTAAAAAATGTTGCGGAAACGTAGCGCGAGGTATTACGCTTCCCCGAGAAAGTCCCTGTTATAAATGAGCCTCTCCTTCTCAGACAGGGCTGTAATTAGATTGCCTGCGGTGATGATGAATGGCCGAGGTGAATTCGCTCCCGGGGAAGCGCGCAGCAGCAACAACCCACGGCCAAACAGCAGGGCCGCCGGCCTCCCCCACCTCGGGCACCCCGCGGCCGCCGGGGCAGGGACGGCGCAGGCCGCGCTCGGGGCGAGCTGCCGGC
>Ga0065711_1026697_pt1 | contig 62083 bp, 24 predicted proteins | sample Hoacrofraction12_FD_59098 | JGI IMG/M metagenome (GOLD analysis project Ga0065711, IMG submission 59098) | Hoatzin crop microbial communities from Cojedes, Venezuela - Epithelial fraction 12 v2 (version 2) | ecosystem: Host-associated > Birds > Digestive system > Esophagus > Crop | place... | reverse complement strand
AGTAGTGCCCAGCGACAGGACAAGGGGCAATGGGCACAAACTGAGGCACAGGAAGTTCCGTCTGAACATGAGGAAGAATTTCTTCCCTCTGAGGGTGACAGAGCACTGGAACAGGCTGCCAAGGGAGGTTGTAGATTCTTTTTCTCTGGAGATATTCAAGACCTGCCTGGATGTGGTCCTGTGCAGCCTGCTGTAGGTGACCCTGCTTCGGCAGGAGGGTTGGACTAAATGACCCACAGAGGTCCCTTCCAACCCCGAACATTCTGTGATTCTGTGATTCATTCTGTGTAAACATCTAAATTAAAGTAAATGGCCTAGAGAAAACAGTAAAAAAACTAACCAGGAACTCAAACATACATTGCAGAACATATTAAAATGGAATATTTTATACAAAACATCGGATATATTATTCTGCTCTAGAGTAGATTAGTTGGAGTTGTGGAATTCCTGTCACTGGTGCATCATAAGAATGAATGAAAAGGGTATCACACAGCGACACCACAGGTACACTTCAATGTCCCTCAGATTAGTGGACTAAATCAGTCTTTATTTAGCTCACACTTCCGTTACCTTAAGTGATGCTGAATTCAGCTGACCAATGTTTAGATATTTAAGAAAAATGTATAGTAGTGAAGGTTTAAAAAAAAAGTGAATGTAAGACAGAATATAAAAAATATTCTTAGAAATCACAGCTGACTTGTTTCAAGTAGCTAACCACAAGATAGAGTAGTAAGATGTAGAACAGAACAGATAGGTATATCCATATGAATGGTAATGCTATCACAAATGAAGTTGGAGATAGGCAATATCATCTGGAATTATCTAAGCATGACTTAACAGATTTATATGACAAACTATCTGATGACAGTAAGTATTAGTAAGGATTTAATGTCTCAGCTTGCTAAACAAACAGTTGATAAACAGGTGTCTCCCTAACATGTCAGGTTACCTCAACGTGAGGATGATTTTTTGGCACATTGACAAATGTTGGTAAGCGTTTGCTAAACCACATAGCAACATCCCGGTTCATGTTGACAGCAAAAGGTTCAAAACCTTCTTGAAGGCCACACATTGTATAATATTTGAATGTACTGGCATCCATTCCAAGGTTCATACGACCAATCTGAGATAGACCCAGTGCACAAATCGGAACAAAACCTAAGGAAATAACAACAAAAAAAACAACAGTAATTTCTTTGGAGAACACAAGCATTCTATTTTGGATCCATCTAATATGAACTAAACTTTAGGTCCTACATGTAATGCACATGAAGTGAGGACAGTAGCAAGGATTTAATGCCACCTTAAATACTAATGTCTAAGTTCAATATAATTGCTTCCAAAAACCCTGAAGACTTAGTCAATGAATGGGCATTACACACACTATCCTGTTTATTTAAACACTAAACCTGTTTAACAATTGTTATTAGAAAGTAGTAGTAGATTTGTGCAAAAAACAAACAACAAAATGTCAAGTCAAGAGGTAATTTTGTGGACAACCAGATTTGAAAAAACAAGATTTGCTGAAGTCAGTTACTCATTTATTAGAAGAGCAGGACAAGGGGAGACAACCTTGGCTAGATCAGAGTTATTAACAAATGTTAAGTATGCGCTCTAAGGGCACTGAAGTTTCAAAACGACTTCGAGATGACGTTCAGGTATCTCAGTACATCTGTTTAAAATTTAGTTTGTCATCAGTAGCTATAAATTTGTTGCCAATCTTCATCCCTCCATCATTCATGATAGATAAACACACTTTAATGCTGGCAATTTTTGCGACCAAACTCTTTGGGTCTCCATTTACCTGTAGCAGCTAACAGATAGGGCTGAAAGGCTGTTGAATTATTTCTCCATCTCTCAAGAAACAGAACTTGGAGCAACTTCAGGGAAAAGCCAACAGTTCAACTTCTAAAGGAGAAATTTTCTTTCCTACACTTCAACCTTAAGCTTTCAGAACAGCTCTCTTAAGGCTCATTCAGAAAAACTGCACCAATGGTCAGACCAAAGAGGGACAGTGAGCAATTGCTAAGTCTTCAGGCAACTGCTAACAGGCATGAAGCTACTATCGGTTGGAGGAGATATGCTTCTGAACAAAATATCAATTACAAAACAGAATAAAACAGTTTGAAAATATTCCCTGCCTCCTTCAATACAGTTATGTGGATACTACTGTTCAAAAAAGCAAAAGCCAAAAACAAAAAAGGAAAAGTAGCCCAGACAAAGGAGAAATGCAGATCAGCTACAAATAGGACAGAGGAAAAAATATTACAAATCAGACACAATTTTTGTTGCAAAGATTTGATCTTTTGGTGCAGCGTCTCACCACATAGTACTCATTTTGTCCTTCACAGACAAGAACTGAATACGTGTGTGCTCCCGTGAGATCAGAGACTACATTTTCAGCTTTTGGGAGTTTTTCAAGGTGCTTGTTATGACCATTTCTTCTGAATGCTGAAGTTCAGTCCTGTGAGTAAGCCTAGCAAGGCTCGAAGAAACTTTACCCGTTCTGATTGCTGAAATCCCATTAATCTCTACTTGTGGTTAAAGGAAAAAAATAAATCAATTTGTGCCATATAAGCATTCTTAAAATAAATTTTTATGAAGTTAATGGGTAGCATAGTCTGAAGGCTCACATCACTGAAATACAATTTCTCAGGTCACTAAGCCATTATGACTGACTAGTTTTTATGGGTTTTGTTTTGTTTTGTGTTCTCATAGCCATGTAAGTATAAAAAGAAAATTACCACTTTCTATTCCAAAGTCAGCAAATGCGAGTTCTGAACCTTTACTGGTTATGAGCAGCTCTCCATTCAGAGTAAAGATAATTGATTTGTCATCCAAGTTTATCATACAACCAACCACGTCTCCTGGTTGCCAGCTTCGTCCAAAGAATCCACTGCCTTGATGCCAACGCTGGCCCTAAACAAAAAACAAGTAAACACCATGCTAAAATTAAAAAATAAAACACAAAATAAATAAAGTAAAACAAACAAATATTTTGCCTTCCAGGATCTCAAAACAATTTGCAAACAGTACTGATCATGGCTTTCAGGTAATTAATTTAATTATTTAATTAGTTATTTCACATAAACTAAGGCACCCTAACTTCAGTTATATGCAAACAGCAGTTTAGAACCTTTAAAAATGATAACCTCTGTTCACTGGATCCCGCTCTGCACGTGCAGTATCATTATCATTCTTCACGTCCATTAGGAGTCAAGTTTGGGAAGAAAGAATGTGCAGAAAGCAGAAAAGGCAGAAAAGGGAAAACAGAACTGTAGTTCTCTCTTCCAGTCCTTGACGAAAACTTTCTTTTATTTTTGTACAACACGATTTATTAAAAAACAAGAGAAGTGAATGCTGTATTTTGTTTATGCTTATGACAGACTTCTTTAGTCAGTTGTGTACATCCTAGAAAGACAGATATAAACCGACACACCTTTCTTAGCATAATTTCAGTGACCAAAACTGAAATGCAGATACTATCTGACATGAAACAGAGCTCAGAGATATCTTTATATGAATCAAAAATATTCCAGCAGTTCAACTGGAGTATACAGAGAAAATCCATACTGTAGTTCTCTGCCCAGCCTGTTCATAGGTCAAAAAAGATAAAGAAGTACTGACTTTGCTTCCTTCGAATACAAATGCTTGGTCATCAGCTCCCAACTCTACGTCAGGTCGACAGCCTAGCCTGGCCCAGCCAACACGCATATCTCCACCCGTCACAGCTTCAAATTCAAAGTACCACTTTCCAGACTTCACTGCATAAGACTGTTCTACTCTGAAAAATCGTATCTTGTCAATGCTGACTTTTTCCACTGTTTGGTCAGCTGTAAAAATAAACAGAGATAAAAACCCCAACTTTTATAATTAGATGAAAGTATAACTGCCACTGTTTAGCTTTTCATCTGTCCCCAGTATTTTCTATCTTTGAAAACAGCCACTATCTACTATCGCATGTTTAAGAACCTTCACAGTAAATGATAAAAAAGGAGAAACAGTAATCAGCATACAGAGGCTAGCACATTCTAATGCCATACACAACGAGTGATTATCTGCTATTTAGAATCAGAATATTTCAAAGTATCATTCATTGCAGAGCCCCAAACACCAAACTGACTAGAGGAAAGCTCAGAAGTGTAAAATCACTACATGCAATACAATCCAATGCAGTAATGCAGTATTACAATACAATAAAATACTTTCCTGTAGAAGTCAATGCATTTAGAACAGCTAAAAAAATGATCAGAAGTTTTGTTTCAGTTTGGATTTTTGTCAAAAAATTACAGTGGTATAGCAAATATGAAGAAAAGCTTCTAAAAACATTTATGCTCCTGATTTCAATTAAATAAAATTATTGAACTTGGTGTACTTCTTTGACTACTACTTAAGAACTGAGTTTGACTTCAAGTAATCAAACCCAATCTAAACACTACATAAAAAAATTATTTTAAATGAGTCCCGAATTATTTTCTTCTTTCATTATTTCCAACTGAAAACCAGTATGTCCCCTCACACTCCAGAATTTCTCCAATCTAAAATCATGGAAATTAGAACTATCGTATCATTAACTACAATCTTTAAAAAAATGTATCTAAGAAATTTACAAATTGTTTATAAAGTATATTTGCACCTTTCATTGAAGTCCACTGCAAAAATACACTACTATTAACTCATATCATATGTTTTCCCTATCTATTTCAGTGTTTTATGCTCTTTCCCCAGAATTGAGAGGAAAAAAGGTCATGATTCTTATTGAAAGTACATACCTATCTCTTGGTCAGGTGGCTCAATATTATAACCATAGCCCGCAAATGTTCTAACAGCTTCACGGAGGCTATCTCTGTTTGATTTTTTAGTACGTTCATCTAATAATGCATATGGCACTAGCCGAGGATTACGTTTGTTCTTAAGATCCTAAAAGGGGTTATACAACAGAACAAGAAGAAAACTATGTTTAAACAACAAAAAGATTTTATATAATGAGACAGAGTGTATTATGAAATAATGTTAAGAATACAGGAGAGAAACAATATTGATGAAGAACAGTTTCATGAATGCAAGTCCAATTGTTAATAAAATTAAAAACTTGAAGACAAGAATCAAAGAGAATTATGGAAATATATTCTCATATATCCTGCAGCACAGCCATGAAGGTCTGACAGTCTGACAATCTACTCAGACTTGCACGGGAAAACCTTCTTTTCCAGCTCCCCACCCCTCCTAACTTTTCCAGACATTACATGACATCCAGTATTTACCCTCTTCACACTGCCAACTGATGTTCTAGAAAAGAAAATCTCATGTTCTTATACCAAATACACCTAAAGAAACCCTTACCTGTTGAATGCCATAGGTCCATCCTTGCTTTATTCTGTCTTTTGCCCAGACATTATGTGCATTTTCTGCTAGTCTGTCAACTAGAAATTCTTGAGAAGGTAACAATTTCACTTCAGAAAGATCAAGAGGGGCAGGTTTATATCCATTTGACATCATGTAACTGTAGGTCAACAAAGGAAAACGGAGAGTCAAGATACTCCACTGACGGTACTGAAAGTTTTCTATGTGGCATTCATAAGGTGGGGTTCACTTTCTCTTTCCACTTTTCAATCTCCCACTTTCCTATTTGTTTGAAAAAATCCTGCATTGCATTTGCTCACTGACTAGGATATAAACTGTATTCTAGCAGAGTCCCATTTTCCACCTAATTCCACCCTATCTAATTAAATGTGACCCAGATCCCTATGTGCAACCCTAAATAGTTGCTATGAAAAAGTCAAATTGCTATTAAATGAGCACTCTCTACATTTTCACTATATTTGTCATTTAAACCTTTCAAGTAATTTATATTTTAAAGATCGGCATGACGACTTCTTATGAAATTATGTTTTATGCATTATTAAGTATGGTATTTTTTATATACTAGTTTGTAAAGATTGTGTTACCATTTTTCCAACCGAAAACATCTTTTAATTATTGTTCTTTCCACTTTTTCACTGAATAATTTTTTTAGTAGTTTTTTAGTAGTAGATATTGCCCTCTCCAACTCTTCCACATAGTATAAAGACTACTCTGCTGTTTTAGATATATACAGACTCTCTCTCCCTCAGATCAGACCTTTGCCAGCTGTCAGCATGATACATGTAGGCAGTACATATTTTAAGAAGAGTCAGAAACTAAGATTTATTTGTTCTGTTATTGAAGACAATAGTACCCAAATCACTGTTACTGTCTTCAAGTTTTGTTGCAGGACAGGACTTTCATCTGTCCCAGGATGACTACAGAATCCCCACAGACAAGGCTAAAATACAGATGTAATCCTTGATTAATCTTCACCACTTTTGGGGTGATTACTACTGATGACTTCAAGATGTCTAAAAAAGATCATTCAACTATTTTAGCTCCGACTGCCTTAGTTTAGCTACCAAATAAAAAATAAAGCAAAAACCTAGTTGTATTTTATGCAATAGTCTAGACATGTACATTTCCTAGAAATGTGCGACATTGTAAGAATAGTAATTTTCGAATTTTTTCTCTTCTTTAGAGCAATGCATTAATAATGTCTCTGGAAGTGTGTGTATATTGAACAAAACTTTTCTTGGAGGGGAGGGAAGGAGGGAAGGATTTTGGTGCAAACCAAAATAGAAGTTATTGGAAAATGGTATACCCTCTTTCAAGGAGATCAATTTACTGTCATGTACATATACTATTCTTTGCTATGTGATAGAAAAGCACTGAAATGTTGCTTTTAACTTTGGAATATCTATTCTAAGATCACATAACAGAGATACAATTGCATGTGGTGTAAGTATGTGACTATTTGTGTGTCTGTGAATCGCTCCACAAGGTGATGTAATACTGCACTATTCAGTCAACCACCATCACAGGCAAAGTAATGGACCAACAATGTGCTCTGTAAATCCATACCGGATACGTAGTTCATACCTAGTATTATTCAAATGACCTTACAATATTTTTGTTTAATTGATACCCTGTAGTTACCAGTAATATGTAATAGTTATCATAAGGTACATACTTTTTAGGAAGTTTGACTTTTTTAAGATCTTCCTCAGCGGCTGGGTGAGCATGAACAATGTGGCATCCAAGGGCCAAAAGGGTTCTGCCAATATAAAAAAATAGCAGTAGTGAAAAATAGCATAATAATACTCACCCATATTATACATTTCTTTTGGTTTTAGTATAAATACGCAGAACTAATGACATTTAAAAACCATGGAAGTCATTCAAAATAATGGAATTTCAAAGCCCAAATATTTTAACTTATCAAAAATAATAAATAAAACCATCAAAGTCTAAAACAGTACAAATCTGTGGCTTGGAAGTTATGCCACTTATTAAAACCAACAGGATATGGTGTTATATTTTTCTTTGTATCTCTGTAGAGGCAAGATTTTTCTAAATAGATTTGCACATGTCCCTGGAACTTCTAGCAAAGTTAGCAGAACACACTTTGAATCAGACATTCTAATGTTTTTATATCTTACAACAGTATGAAGTGCTTGAATAAAAATTTTTTAAAAACTCTTTATTTTCTTTTAAATTTAAAGCTCACTTGAGGGTTTCAGTTGACATTTGTAGATTATAATTCTTCTCTGTCTCAGGTAATTTTGAGAATTCCACAAGACAAGGATGATGCCTTTTATTATCATCCCGTATCTGTAACAAAGCAACAGAAAAGAGTGCTTTCCTGACACCAGATTCAACCCAGAATCAGAGTAAAAAACTAGCTAATTCTTTGCAATAATACATTGTAAACAATACCATTTATCTTTACTCAATGACAGTTATTCATCATATAAATGAACTTTCCCATCATTCATTTATAATGCACACCATAAGTACTCCTCCATAACTAACAAAACAAGAAAATATAGAGCTATTTCATGTGTTCTGCATAAATACACGAAACACAAGACAGCAACCCTGTAAACTCAATTAACATTTCTGCCGAATGCCTGAGCAATGTATGCTCAATAGAGCACAATCTGATCTATTGCACACATTCTCACTGAAACAGAATCATTTGGCAATGTTTTCCAAATTTACTGGAATAATAAAGCAGAGCTATCTTTTTCTGATATCTACATAAGTCTTTGAATACTTATCTGACTCTTAATTAAACAAGCTCTTTCACTCAAGGCCAAGTGCTCCTATCCTGATGGCAACTAATAGTCATGGCATTTCACATACAAAAACATATGTCAATTGCCAAAGCTCAGAAACATTAAAAAAGTTAGTACAACTCAGAATTTCAATAGCTATGACTTTTTAGCAGATAGTATAATAAAGTTAGTGAAGAAAAAGGTAAATCAAGTCCATAAGTAAAAAAAGCAGAAAATAAGAACAGGAAAAAGATTCTCCTGAGGTAGGATACAGTTGTGATGGGCACATGGAGGACTACCCCAGTAAATCTGAATTTGAAAAGCAAGACAAAATAATCTAAATTTGAGACAGAATACACTCTTTAGAATTTTATATTACTAGGGGAAGGTAAAATATAATAATATAATATTCTGAATATAATATTCTTGGCCTGCCCTTTTAACTGTTTTTCCTTTGGTGACATCCGTTGGGCAAGGAATGCCTTGTCATATGCATTAAAACAATGTTGACCAGATGGCCTTATTCTCTTCAAGCTGTAGGTTACACCACGCTATAAGGAATCATTATAATGAGAAGTTTTAACTGTAACTAAATAAAAAAACTGAGCTATGAGGAATTCGAACATTTACAAAAGTCACCACAACCCTGCCTCCATTATCTACAGAACTAAATTTCCACAACAGACTTTTTGCTTGTTATCTCTTTGATCCCCAACACTAGAGTAACCAAAGAGTTAGCTGAGGGGTTACTCACTATGTGTATGATTTTCAGTAGAATTCCATCTCGTTAGAGCTAGTATGTTTCTCAATTATGATATTTTTTCAAATGATCAATTACTTACAGTGCTGAAATATGTACCTTCTTTATATTCCAAATTTGCCTTCTAATCACTATCACTGTATCCTGCCAGCTTACATGTTCATCTGTTGTCAGTAATGTATAGACCACGATTAAATACTCTGTTCAACTTCCAAGTCCAGATTTTCTGGTAGGAGACTTAACCTAATATAGGTGACTGTAACCTTACAGGTCATTCAAAACATACCTTGCCATACGTCCAGCCCAGTTCTATTTTATTCATTCCCCACAGTTCATGGATATTTTCAGCTAGCTTGTCCCTGATCTTTTCAAGATGAAAAGGAAGAGCAATCTAAGAAAAGAGCATAACAACTCCAGAAATAAGAAAAGGTTCTAGTTACCACACCTTGTAGATCCAAAATCATCTAATTCAGTTAAATTCACCACAACACACAAATGATGACTTGCTAAGAAAGCGGGCAAGCTAGCTTAGTTTTTATATTGTGAATTTAACTTCTGTTAAAACATATTTTACAATCCCATTATTGGATACTTAACATACCTGAGTGGTGTCTATTGGACAAGGGATAAAGGAAGCTTGGGACAGGAATTGTGTTGTACCCAGCAAATCCCTCACTCCATCAGAATCTCTCTTATATTCTTTCACTGGTTCCAGTTTCATCTTCTCTTTTGGAAGCAACGCTTCATAACAGGGAGCATAGCCAGCAGGAGGTAGAAATTTAAACTCTCCATGACGTCCACCCAATAAGAAGCGAACCCTGCACAATTTTCAATGAAGAAATTATACTCTTAAATAATCCACATATACTAACATTATAAATACATCATTTAGAAACTTAAAACATTTATTTGCATAGCATTTACAAAAATGCAGGTATATCTCATACTTTGATAAACATCAAAGACTTACCAAGCATTCATGCTGGCAGATACTATCAATAACACCATCCACTACTCACTATTTTTTATTAAATATGTTTTGGTCAAAGCAAAACTAATAATTCAATGCAGTAGCATATTTTAAAAAACAACAACGTTTCTTACTTAAAATCAAATGGTTGTAAATTGTGAAATTTTAAAAGCATTGAAATGATTTGGAAATGCAAATCTAATTTAAATTGGTCTTTACTCTAAAAAATCCCATAAGGACTATTCATATACCACTTAAAAGTTTTAAAGTAACTTCTCAGTGCACTCACGCAGGCAGTTGGCACATGAGAAAAAAACCCAGAGAATATGGTGAAAAATCCCCACTATAATCATAATACATAAATCAAGCAAACAAAATTATACCAAATACTACAACTTGGAATGAGTTTCAGAAGCATAACTAAGGTTCCTATAAAGCCCCTAACATTTTCTGTTTCTCCTCAGATATGTATTCTTCATATAAATCTAAGAGTATACCAGGAAGAACAACAAAGACAAAAACTGTCCAACTTCATACTTCTGTCCTCATGTAAGCAAACTCTATAGGTAAACAACCACAGAAAATTAAGAACAATTGTTATCTCTAGGAAATAGACCATACATTTGTTGTGATGAAGTGACCAGAAGCAGCCTATATCACCATTTATATACATTTCTAGAAACACTAGAACTATCAGATCAACACATTTCATTAATAATACTAAAAGAGGAGTAAAATGAAGACACACAGTTTTTCTGAAACAGGATGTACATAAGCACATGTCACATATATCTAAAATGGTTCAATGTCCACAAGTAATATATTATTATTGATTCTTTCTATTAAGCTTGAACTATATAATTGCATTTTAAAAATACATTGTTTAAAATTGAATGATCCCAAGGCAGCTAAATATTTGAGATGCCAACTTTGAGCTCAGACTTCTCTTTATGGCAAGCTGCCACACAGATCAAAATACTTTAAAAATAAAAAGGAGGTCAATTTTATTTTAAGACCCAGAAGTCTAACTTCCTAAATAGATAAAAGTCAAAGAAAATCACAATGAAAAAACTCTCATGCAATTCTTCCCTTGCTGACCTCACCCCAGTAAATAGCTCCTTGCTTCCTGCCAACTTGGTCAATTTTTCTGAGTTGTAGCAAACCATTCAATCTCACCTGACCTTTATGATGCTCTCATTCCTTCCGAGGCCTGTTTTCTCCCTACTCTTCGCCACAGTATCTAAGCCTCCACAGAGGCTATATCCTCCTAATGCTGCACAATCTCTTTTAAAAACCTGAACACTCCCAAGAAGCTGTGTCTTTATGTCTCATTTTAAAGGAAATGTTCAGATCTTTCAACTTCAAAACTTGCTTTAATTTCTCTGACTTTAACCTTAAAAAGAATGCTCCTGAAAGTCAAGTATAAAGTAATATAACTCCTAAAAGACAGATAGAAGTAGTTAAACAGATCGATTTAGGTTAATTACTGCTCCTTTTGCTTCATTTTGGAGTTAGGCTGTACATAGGAAACAGCATCTACGTTCTAGCAATTTGCTAACAGCTATACTTCATTTTTGTAGCCTCAATGATAAGACTATGCTAAATATTTTTATGCTTACTACAAAGGCTGTCTATGAAAGACAATACCCCCATGATAACAGCATTTAATGTACCTCATGTTTAATTACTAAAAGTACCAGGCAATTACTTTTAAGATGCTGACTTTTCATGTCAACACATCCAGACCCCTAACTTCCCTAAAAACATGTTGGCAGGCTCATGTAAAGTTAATCTCATATTCCATTTCTTTATCTGCATTAATACCCTTTTTAAGAGGATGTTAAAAAAATCTGAATAGAAGAAAAAAAAAAAGAATTCTCAACGCAGAGTTGCTGTCTAAATTCCTTGATTATTTGAATGGCCATATTGTAGTACTACAAGCAGAGCTCATGACATCATTGGTAGAAGGAGCAAAAAATTGATAGATAGGGAGAAAATGCCTACAGTAAAAAACAGAATAACAGACAGTGTGGGTAACACCCCTAAACAAGGGTTTAGAGAGGAAAAACTGATGGAATGATGAAGCAGACCCAGAATCAGAGACTGAGAAAGTCACAGAAAGCAGAGAAAAAGCAGATAAGCCACAACAGAAGTAGAAACATAAGAGTTTGTGCCCAGTGCAGAACACTTTTCTCCACTGATGAACTCGGGATTCCCACATAATAACATTTCTCTGATATTAACAGACACAGAAGATGACATATAACCTGCTACTGCCATCATCTACTTTTATCTACAAGGGAAAATGCTCTCACAAAATATGTAAACAAAATGAAATAAGAATGAAGAAAAATAATTACACCAGTTTATGCAGATTTCTTACAAAAAAAGTAATCAACCTTTTCAAAAGCTCTTCTACCAATGCAGCTACATAGTAGGGTCTTTCCCAGAGAATAAGTGAAAATTGATTTATTAAGCCTTTCCCAGGCCTCCTTCATTCCTTTATATATCCTTTATTTCTTTATTCTGTTTGGCCTCTGTTAGTATTCTCACTTGGGAGTTTCTCTTAAGCATGAGATGCTCAAAGTATTTATGTATTGATCACAGAAGGAAAAGGCCACAGAGAACTAGTTGTCTGATATATTTCCCCTCAGAGAAACAAAGATTTCTCTTGTCTTAATTGCCAAATGTATGAACCGTTTATAACCTGAGCTTTCTTTCACTTATGAAAGCTATATAGTGTCTATTCTGGCCACATCGAAACTTTATTTCTCAAAAATTACCATGTGTAAGAGAAACCCTCCTCTAAATAAAAGCCAGCCCCCTCTGCATCTTTTCACTCCTTCACCACAATCTCTTACTCCTCTCCTGATTATTTCTTCTAAGTTTGGCAGTTTCTAGCAGCTATTGACATCTAGACCCTTAGCGTTTTTTCATGGTGAAAAATTTTCACAACTTATCCATATTTTATGCAGAAATCATTCCCCGCTTACAAAAGACAGAAAAATGCCAACCTTTCTTACTGAAGAATTGTTCTGAATTATCTTTACGTCCTTCCTTCCCAAAAACATTGCCTGTCAATACCAGCTATAAGATGAACTGAACAAAATTGGTCATGTTATAACAACAGTGCAAGAGCTAGTCTTTTGTTGATGTGTCAGCTTTGTAACATTAACACAAGTATTTTGGCCACTTTAGTAGACCAACATTTGCAGAAGATTTTCTGAACAAGTTAAAGGTAAGATAACAATAGAAGCCTGAAAATGGTTAGGTGAGAATCTCAGTATTTTAGCTACAAATCCGGTAAGAAATAGGCAATATCAGCAATGAGATTCCAAAACTGCTCATCAGTTCATTGTGTTTTCTACTGTGAATACAGTATCAGTTTTCATGATGATTTAGGTTTTTTACTTCATGCTGAGAAAGCCAGTGAGAATTATAATTGGTTCCAAATGTGGTGCTGTGTTTCTCATGTGCTTTTTTTTCCACTGATAATTGGAATGAGACAAAATTAATTTGCCCTAGGTCACCAAATACCCATAAAATTATAATTTTCAGATGCTGTGACTTGGTCAAATTGCTAACAGGCTCACATTTCACCTTTAAGTGAAGTCATCACTAAACAAATCAGCACTTGCCTGTTTTCTTCCCTCTCAGCTGCTGGTTGGGTAGAACCGAAACAACAACAGAGAACAAATCATACATAAATTTGGACAATATTTTGTGTGACAAGACAGCAAAGAAAACAACAATTAAAATTAAATTGTACTTACTTTACACCTGCTGATAAGCTTACAACAGGGAAGAAAAACCCTTCTGTACCGAAGTTCTCAAACATTCCTTGCACAGGCTGTCCATTAATGCGGAATGAAATGCTGGGTACACCTAAATCCAAGCAGCAGCTAACCACATCATCAGATGCTAATAAATGCTGATTGACAGATGCTACAGCTCGGGATACTCGACCTAGGATAAAAGTATTCTGTAATCAGAAGCTTTAAGTAGACTCTCATAGGTTTAACAATGAAATTATTTCCTCAAAAACACCATGAAGTATTTTGTTTGTAGTCATGAAGACATGATCTTGCCTTCATCTGTTTTATGAATGGTTCTGCTTTTAGAGACAGTGAGTCAACATTCTTCAAACTGTTGTGTGGCAGAAAAGTGCATAAACTAAGCAAATCACTTGAGACCTCTGACACTGTTTGCAAGACAGAACATGCTCAGCTGAAATCACGCAAGTTCACACTGTAGCCTTATGCAAGAGTACTGCGGCACAGTAAATGATGCCCTCTTTATAAAGCTAACATTTATATATCCTTTTTTTTTTTCTTTAGTTATTTGTGAAATACCGGATTCACTTCTCTGTGAATATTCATTGGTGAGACACTGGAACAGGTTCCCCAGAGAAGCTGTAGACGCCCCTCCCTGGAAGTGTTCAAGGCCAGGTTGGATAGGGCTCTGAGCAACCTGATCTAGCACAAGGTGTCCCTGCCCATGGCAGGGGGGTTGGATTAGTTGATCTTTAAAGGTCCCTTCCAACCCAAACCATTCTATGATTCTATAATTCTACTGGAGCTGTGATTTATGACCAACATCCAGGTTTACAGTATCAAGAGGCAGAATGGTATACTGAGTTATCAAAAAATGGATTCAGACTTCAATGTGCCAGGTTTTCTTTATCAACTACTGCCATACAGTAAACAAAAGGAGCTTCACTTTCCCTGCCTGGGAAGGTGAAACCTTACAGCTATACATAGGGCTCAGCAATTACAATAAAAATTAACTAGAGACAATATACCTGAAGTACTCTAACTATACACTTTTACAGATAACTGCAGTTTTTTCACTGCACTTGAGTATCTGAGTATATTTTTAGCCAAGGAATATCTCTTCAGAATTCCTTTCAAAACAATTCCCTTGAAAACATTGTATTTTAGCTGCAAAGCAAGTCTAATTAAACAGTTAAGCACTATTCCAAATTACTGTGTTTGGAACTTCTTAAGAACAAGTTAACTGTTCAGGACAGTTTAAGCACTCTGAATTTTCCCTTACTGCAGGAGATGAGATTTAAGAGACTATCCAGCATTGTATTTCTGAGTTTCAATTAGTGTTTAATTTCGTATTAATGATTTATTCAGCCATTCCTAATGGACTATGTTACAGATGTCTCCCAGCCTACTTCCAAAAATCATTATTTCTGTCATTTGAGATTTATTCAGTAGTGCTGAAAGAAAATACTGAATTATGTGTGCACACACAGAGAGATATTTTATATATTAAATCCTACGCTAGAACAATGCTAATATAATTGAAAAGTCAAACACACTCAAATCAGGAAATGTTAGAATTAAGGCCATAAAATTGTACATATTTATGCAAACTGTATTTACAACACACCTTTTAATTTCATGACCCCACACCATTCTTTTCCGAGCAATTAAAGAGTACTTCGCTATATATGGTGTTTCCAGGCGCTAATAAATATGGGGAAAATAATGATTTTGCCTACATGCCTTGAATAGTATACAGTAAATAAAGCACAGGCCACAAATTGAAGAAGCTAAAAAATAGCCTTCATTTACTGTACGCAAGAGAGATCTGGAAGGAAAAATAACATGCTACTTCATAACTAAAAATTTTACACACAAGGACTGAAATGTCTATTTTTCCCACAAACTTCTGAATGCTCATGGACAGCTACCCACTTGAGAAACAAAACTACTAAATTAAGACAGATCTATATAGTTTGCTGATACTGAATCTTTTTGTAAGTCTTATGAACAAATTTAAAAGGACTTTTACAGGAAACAGAAAGCTAAATTTCATAGAAAGCTAAAGGTGAAACAAATTGGTACAAAATGCCCTTTACAACAAAATGTTACATTCCCAACTCACTGTTTGAACATTCCAGAGAAAAGGTGGCCAGAAGTGTTTAACTTTGGAAAAAATGTCCACATCTCACTCCAGAAAACAAACTCAGTTTTCAACTCAATTCTATCCTGAGGCAGAGACCCAGCCAATACAGTTTGCTCTCAAACAATTTACAACTAACAAAGGTATAAGCCAGAGAAAGTACAATTTCAGACCATATTAATACAATGTTAATAAAAGGTTATCCTCCAGTTTCACCATATTCTTAACAAAATCTTCTATGTGAATGGAGGACCTTTATAATTTAAGATGGATTTTTATACATTTTAGGTACAAAACCCAACTGCCAGAGCTCTGTTTTAAATTTTTATGTAAGTAGAATACATTTTTAAAATACTCTATAAATTTTAGCAACTGTTCCACTTCCTATTGCTTTTCTTTGTTCTTCCATTATGCATTGATAGTTCAATTAAGAATGAAGTTACAAAGATAGTACATGATCTAATTAAGGGTGTACAACCAATTACCTAAACATTTTCATATTTTATAGCCTTATGCATTATTTCTACTCTGAAATGTTCCTTATTTAAAGAGCATTTAGGAACTTTAAGAAAGCAAAAACAACCATCAGCATTTTCTGACTTGTCATTTGATTCTTACAGTCCACCAATAGCACTTCGCTGCTTGTTTCTATAGGAACAAACACTGACACAGTGAAAAGCTATTCTGCTGTGACAAACCTGTCGGTTTACATAAAGTATATTCTAGTGCCCTTTCCCTGAATATAGTATTGGGGGAGTGATAACCACACAAAAATCCAACAGCCTTGCTCATAGCTCCAAAGCCACTTTCCAGCTAACTCTGCACCCCAGAGGGCTCTCACTAATTCCTCTCCAAAGCATCCTAAACACATTCTTCTGTTCTCTCCTTTTTCTTTAGTGGTTATTCTATATAACACTCTCATGGATACAAAAAAAAATTGAACTGCAACACTTCAGATGAACCCTCCTGTAAACTCCTTTTACTCTTCTAGAGCTCATACTCAAATCTACCCAGCTGCATAAGCGGTGACTTCCACTTTCTCATTAACTCAGCCCACTAACATTGTTAATGTGCTTGAACAAATAATGGCTAATAAGATGACAAATTTACCATCACTGATCCTTTAGTGACAACAAAATATGCATTTGCTGGCATCCATTAGCTCCCTTCTTTATAAACTGCAAGTGTAATCCTTTAAGTGCAGTAATAATTGAGAGTGTCCTAGATTATTACACACAGTAAGAAGTATTCCTAGAAAAACTCTATTTTTTTTCTGCTAAGCCTATTTTAAACAATATGAAAAATACTTTTTCGAACAGCACAGCAACTACAATTTTTCATTTTGATACTATACTACAGAAGTTTATGTTCTATAATCAACTGAAGTTGGTAATAGTGTAGCAATTCTTATGTCTAATTGCCAAAACTACCTTTTACGAAACTATCAATGTAGTAAATCTATCAAGAGGTGTGAGGATAATATAATTTTATTTCAACTATAGATACAAAGTGAAAGAATTATGCAAATGTATATCCACATACAATAAATTTGTCCAGAAAATGCCTTTTTTTAAATGAAAATCACAAAAATAGAAGCTATCTGCTAAAAAGCCTAAAAGGTATAATTCAATATTGACTAAACTCTCAGACAAGAAGTCTGACCTGAAATTCTAAACAACTTCACAGCACCCTGGTGTTCTGAATGTAGCTCACTACAGCATGCTATATGCACATATGTACTGCAAGTAAAGGTAGGTAACTCCTAAATGTAAGAATAAGTGGAAGTGAACAAAGAACTTACCAGACCACAGATGAAGACCATCAAAACCATAAGAGTACAGGTCATCACCAACACCATTGCCTCCCCATCCTTCCCCACCTCCAGGATAGGGGGCATAACCTGAAGTAGAAGCCCATCCAACTCGTAAATGGGTGGGTTCTGCCGTCAAGAATGGATCAACTTGGTCAATTATTAACTCGAAGTACCACTTCTTGTATTGTGCAGAGCCCTCCGCAACACCCAAAAATATGTTTGGCCTTATGCTAAGAAAGACAATGTAAGCCAGTTAGTGTATACATAAAATGCGTCATACGAATTGTATTGCTGTATTATCATCAAATCCGTTTTGCAAATATGGTAAGAGTGTAGATGTCCACATTTTACTTATCATATTTAAGATAGTGACTCATTTTATGACTTTATAAAGCTGCTGTAGAATCATATTCTAAAGAATAGGTTCCATGCTTTGAAAAACTTATAGTCAAAAGAAGAATAACAAGATCATTTTCTAAAATCAAAAAAACCGGAGTGAGACTGCCAGGAAATCAAATCCCTCTTAAAACAAACTAGTACTTCACAGTATGTTTACATTCTCCACAATAATTAGGTAAACCCATGCTCTGTTTTGAACAAGAAACACGAAACATTCATCTTTGCATTTCAGAACAGATCTTACGATTAATTAGCAGTTTCTATTTGAGCATAGTTTCCATTACAATTTGCTGTATTGTTAGTAAAACTGGGTTTTTCAGAAGCTAATACATACACACTTCCTAAAGAGTGTGTCTCAATATTGAAAGCTGTGGAACTTCTCTTAGGTTACAGTATTTTCTTCAATTAATTATTGAAGATGTGTAAGTTCCATCTTTTTCTAACATAATAAAACATGTCACTATACCTTGTCACATCATTAATCAAACGTGTTTGCAAGAGTAAATCTCTTCTAGGGAGTAGATTGTCACAGATCAGATTTTGATTGGCACGAACTGCAACTCCATTACAGACACAGAGAGAGCAAAGCACGTCGAGAACCTTAAAAAAAAATAATCAGAAGAAAATCGGGTAAAGGCAGCTGCATATAGTTGTCAGCTTAATTTACATTCAGCATAGACCTAAAGGAAGGAATACAATACACATTATGTTTATTGCTTTCTAAATACTTTTCACATATATGGACCGAATGTAGCCCGTACTACTGATAGAGGATATCAAACATTCATAGAACACAAATTCAGAACGCAGGGTTTGCAAAATGTCTCAAGAAACCTTCCTCTGAGATTCCTTATTCTCAGAAAAAAGCAAAGCTACAATAGCTGTATGTTAATTCTTTACATTTTTTTTAATTAAATATCTTACAAGATTTTAAATGTAAAATTAAATTATTTGAGCAATTTGCTGTAGCCCAAAAAACTTTCTAAGCCAAATTAGTGGACAATTCTCAACTGCAGTTCTCAGACTGCTTATGAATCTGTTCTGAAAGCATGTTTTCAGTATGAGAAGTAATTAATTTACTTTTAAAATGAAAAACATTTGAAAGAATTCACTATAAAGTAAAACAGAGTTTGAGAAAGGTATAAAATATCAGCTTTCTTTTTTTGTTTACAGTCTGAAAAGTGAAAGAGATTGACATAATTCTCCCACAGATTACTGGAGCAAAAGGTTTTGCAAGAGAGAATGCAGTAACATAGTGTTGTTTAATGCTGAGGGACAAAGTTGCACACTTTTGCAAAAAAACAGAGAAGCTGGAAGATGTGCTTGAGCTCCGACAAGAAATCATTGAGCAATAAACCCAAATGGTCTAAACTCTTACAGACCATTTCCAAGACAAAGAACCATCTTCACACTGCTGATTACCATTTTGGAAACTGTTGTACAACACAAGGAACAGCAGAACACATAATTTTTTCAGCCACTCCTGTTCTCTGCCCAGTGGATTAGTGCAAAACCACCCTCACCAGCAGTTTAAGCTAATATATTGTGAAGTTTATGTCCCAGCCCACGTATTTTCCTTTCTACAATCTCTGTTACTGGGCAAAAACCTACAGCAGAAGGATAGAGGTAGTAACTTCAATAGCTGGAGAAACTCTGATAAGTACTCCGCTGTCAAGTGTCTAATAACATTAATGATTATCAATAACTCAGAATTTATATATGAACTGTTTAAATAATCTCTATGCACTAGTTGACCATATTTCTCACACTAGACTTTTGATTTAAAAGTCCTTCAAATCAATAATTTCCAAGACAATTTTAGTTAACAATATTACTATTTCCTAAATCACAAGAGAATTTCTAATCTATTAGGAGAACAAGATACACTGTTTCCACAGTAACAAATAAATTCATTACTTCACAATACTTCATTACTTACTGATGTTTAGTCAAAGACATTACAAATGTAAATGTACAAATCACCCAGTCTAATTCTTCTTCTGTATACAACATTTTCCTTTTCTGCTTTAAGTTCTCACATGAGGTCTACATTCAGACGCTCCAGCTGAAATGTTCTCTTTGCAGGTGACTGGCACAGCACAATAACCTCACTAACAGCTAAAAATAGTATGCTAAACTTACCGCTGTAATTTCATCTTTTTTCTTATGCCTACGTATATCAGTTCTTACTCCTTAACCACGCTTAAAAATACCTCTCTCCTTTTCCATATCTGTAGTTGGTTAGGTTCTCCATATTACCTTCTCCTGTAAATCAGTAATTTCAGCTCACTAAAGCTTTCTTTATTCTTCCTCCAGGTTATCAGTCTTTCAAATAAAATTTTAATTGAGGAAGGAAACTCACATCAGAAAATCACACATAAAACTATATCCTCCTCTGTGTTGTGATGTCATCCTGATCGCAGCCAGAAACTGTGTTCACCTTCTTCTGTCATAATAAATTGCACATTGATGTCTAAATTAATTTCCATCATTATTTCTTCTGGTATAACTCAGGAGTTTTTTTCTTTCTTCTGAACACCTGTGTTTTCAGATATTTGGATTATTTTTCCAATTTCTCATATTATTTTTTTCTGCTACTATTATTATTACTCAAGTTAGGAATGACTTTGCAGTATTTAGTTCTGTCTTTCTACAGATACAACAATGGTAGTTCACTGCTTCTGCAGAGCCCTACATCACAAGGCAAGCTACTCTGTCCGTGTGCTTACAGCCACCAGAATGCTTCATTTTCTCAGCAAATCCAAAGTTCTGACTGGTTATCAGTATTTCTTTACTATTTGCTTGTCATACACATTTGCTGTATTTGAAACTGAAAAGCAATTCTATATTACACATTTTTTTAATCTCAGCAAAGCAATTTTGCAGATGTACTTCAAGGTTATTTTATTCCTTTAAAGGTACTAGAATCACACATTTCCTTGTAGACAGTCCTCCTTTTTTTTGTCCACAAATCATTGTAAGACTATCCATACATCCTTAGTTTTTCCAAACAAACCTTGTAATTACGCCCATGTTTATCCAACAATGAAATAATGGATTTGATGTGGTCCTCAGCTATTATATTTAAAGCTTCTGGGCTTTCAATCAAGATGCAGTGCAACACTTCCAGAATACCTGTATGATGGCCACAGAAATAATGTTGTCATTATATTATCTGCGCAACTGAACACAATCTAAAAGCTTAGTATAAATAAGAGTATCTTAAGAGATGCTCTTTCCTCCAGCCTAGCAAGAGAATGAAAACACTAAAGAGTATTGATATGACTATGATGTGAAGCACATTAGACATAAATGTATTATGAAGCTGTTAATTTCTGTTTTCTTTTGAAAATAGCCACATTTTTAAAGCCACTGAGAAAAATGTAAGTTTAGCTCCTTCTTTTCAATGAGAGTTAAAGGCTTTAGTAGGGAGCATTGTATAGTACTCTGATATTTCACTGAACGCCCCATAGTGAAAAACACCTTCTCTCTATAGATAAACATTTTATTTGTACTCGTGCCCACAAATGACTCTGGCTTTTGATAGGAATGGGACCATAGTCTTCATAGTGTCTGATCCAATCCATTAATTCACCAAAGTCACGTTCAACTCTGGCTACGGCATTGCACATACCAAATGTATGGAACCAAAAAATGCCACAAAAATGTCTGTCTAAATGTAATACTTTGCTCAGTTAAAAAAAAATGCAGTGTATTTGTTTTCCAGTGCATGTGATTTTCAAGGAAAACTGCTCTGGCATTATAATGTAAGACAGCTGTGTACGGTGCATTAATAGTTAATTTATATTGATAAGAGTGAGTCTCACCTGAGGAAGATTCTAATCTGTCCAATTTGCTTATTAGCCAATCGAGGTTACTGGAAAACTGAGTACAATTGTTTCTGTTGCCACGAATGAGAGCAGCTGGAAAAAAACCCACAAGGTATAATTTTATAACAGGAGATTTCCTTTTTAAATCATCAATATTAATTACATATATTTTAACACAATTTTTATAGCAACTTCACAAAACAATAAACACAGACAAGTCCTAAAGATACGTTATGGTAAAAAAGAATTAAGATTTTCATTAATTTGAATATTGGCAACTGACATAACTTCTAAAGAGCATGTAGTTTTTGAACTTGACAAGGGTCTATTGGATAAACAAGATTTTCAGTGAAAAAATTATGTTTCATTTATGTTTTATGTTATTGTTAAATTTAAACAGAAATTATCCACCACTCTTGTTTGATGCAAATGTCAAGCACTGTCACAATAACGAGGCTGAAATACTTCTTTTTTTATTTTTTCCTGTCATCGAGCGGGAAGATCATATGCAGAAGTTTAAGCTCAAGTGAGGCTGGGTATACTGCTCTTTAGCTCTACTTTCTGATTAAAACATGCTATGGAATGGAAAGCTTTCAGTCTTCACCAGCGCAGAACACCATGTAATTTGACTGCACTTTGAAAGTTGATCAGCATTCAAGTGTTCCAAGCAATACTGATTTTTTTCTTCCAGATCATAGAAAAAACAAACAAAAAAAGCCTTTTGTATATAACATTCTAGGACTTTTATTATGAAACATTAACTGAATATTTATTACATCAGAATAAGTGTGTTCAAGATGTACTCACAGAACAAAATCAAGACAAAACCTGAAAAGGCCTACACAGCACTAAAGAGGTTTTTGTCATCCTACTTTTCTCTAAACTCACAAGACTCCAGTAAAACGCAGGCAATGGTATCTCATTACTTCCTAAAGCAATGAGAAGATTTCAGCAGCAGCATCTGCGTGTCTGCGCCACGTGAATAACCTCATGCTTCAAAGCACTCCCCCTTGGTTTGTTTTGTTCTTGTCCTAACTCTCGACTTGTGTATTTTAATATGGTTCGGGACTAACTTTCTTTGTAATGAAAGTAGAATGTATTTAAACTCCATCAGAAGACAAGATTCTCCTGTATGAGGAATTACGCAACTCGTCTATCAAATTAGTGATTTAAAGAAACACAAATACACATACTTCTCCTGTTCTATAATTTTGGCCGTACTACAACACAGAAAGAGTTCACTTTAGAAAGCATGGCACTGAAATTAAAAAAAAACTTCTAATTTCTGTTTTCTGTAATTACATTTATAAACATTTAAATCTAAGCCTCAAGTGACAAACATGGATTCAGCAGACCCACAAGTTCTGACTATTACTTTTAGGCTTCTCTTCAGCTTCATATAAAAAGACTGTTTTCCAGTTTTCCTAACTTTTAAAATAATAATTCACACCTATTTGCATACCACAGGTACATTTAAATTTAAAAAAAAAAAAATCAAACAAAAAACCCGAGGCATTTGGCATGCTGCACCAATCTTTTTCCTAGCTGAGATTTTTTTTTTCCTGCTGTTATCGTTGGTCAATAAACTCTGTTCTCTGTAATAAATGAGTAAGTATATGCAAGAAATTCTGTAATTTACATGATAGAATAAATAACACAAAAAGTATTCTTTGGCAGTGAAGCAGCAAGTAGAATATAAAGAATACATATCCTTTTTTTTTCATTAGTAGATTATTGAAGAATTTACCTAACAATTTGTAAAGGAGATTCAAAATTTGTTTCCATGCTGTACCATGTTCTTCTCTTGAAATTCCTGCGAAATGAGCTGCGCTGTTGTAGTCATTTAGGCGATCAATGCAATTCAGAACTAATGCCAGCATTCCCTAAACGCATATGACAGAAAGGAAAGCAAACTGTACATGAAAAAGTGTTTGCTGTTTTTCTTTTAAAAGATTTTTCCCTGTACACATTTAAACTTTACATCACCTTAGATTAAAAAAACCTGAACTATCGTGCTCACAAGATTTGAATATGTATTTTCTATATCAGAATCATCCATTTTAGAGAATGACTCTATATTGTTCCTTGATCAGCCAAGTATTATAAAAAGTAAGAAATAAACAAAGCTGACAATAAAGGCTTTTAATATTTTTGTGAACAGACTCTTTTTTATATAAAGTATTCCTTACATAGAAAAAACCCCACACTTTAAATTGATATACAAAGGAATGTTTGTTGATTAAATAAGGTGGATATTTTGCTATCTAATAAAATATCTGTAAAAAAACAAGTTCAAATACTAGAACAGATTTTTAACTTCAGAGTGGTTAAACACTAAAATGGTATTGAAAACCTGCAGGCAATCCAAACATGTCTAAAAATATAAAATATATTTCCTATTTATACAGAAGTGTAATTATTCCCTTTTCAGAGAGGAGCAGTTCTACAATTATGTAGTACATATCTGTCTCCAAAACTAGCATTCTTCCAGTTTCTAAAGATAAAAAGTTCCTGTCTAACACCCTGGTGGACAGAATAGACATCAGAAATAACATCTATCATTGATCCAAATTTTATTATTCATTTGGGGTATCCAGAATATATAACTTCATAGAAAGAAAAAGAAATTTCTTGTCACAATCATTTCTTTTAAAAATGACATCTGTTTAAAGGTTCTCAGAACTATTAAGACCAAATTTTATGCGAGAGAGCTTGTGGCCTGTGACAAGCGTGGAAGCAAAAAATACATAACAACAAGTCGTCATATGATTTACAGCCTATTTTATATATATCAGCTATGGAACTTCACATTATAATTCATATGCATGCATCTAGATAATACTGTTTACTTTCTTCTCATTGTTTATGACATGGTACACTTAAAATTAAAACAATGTAACAATCCCTCTCTCTGTACCTCTTCTTTGAATAGATTTTGTCTGTTTTTGAGTGACCGAAGCTTGCTTTGCTTATCTTCATGTTCAAGGTCTTCTTCGGGAAGCTGGAAGTAAGTAATGAGGTCTTGCAGAGTCTGAGCCATCTCCTCAACAGGCAGGACAGTGAGTGATAGTGTTCTGTTGTTTCCACTATGGAAAACAACAATGACAAAGACTGGCAGTATTATTCACTTTCCCACTGTAATTTATAGTATTATGTAGTAGCTTATTTTCTGTGGGTGTCTAAAACAAGCCTTGTAATACATATGACATATGAGCAATAGCTGATCTCAATTGCAAATCATTCAAACATCTATTGTTTGGGCGTCCAGCGCTCAGAGCTTCCTGAAATGGAATCACGTTTCCCTTTCTGCACTGATGTAAAGAGAGAGAATGATTTAAAAAAAAAAAAGAAAAGCAGGAGAAACAATCTAATCTGCAAAAAGATGAAACAGAGATGAAAGATGTACCAAAGTCCTTTTTTACAGAAAATTATTTTGTTTAGATACTTCAAATCCTCATGATGATAGAGGTGTAATGTGCTGATGGACTAAAATAGTAGCAGTTATTGAGGTTGTACGCTCCCAGTCTTCTAGACAAAGAACACAAAAATAACCAGTAATCCTAACTATTAATTACATCTTCTGTATCAACTCTATATAGGAAATAAAGGAGTGATTTAAAAATGTAAAAGATTTCAAGGAATCTGAGTTGCCAGTAAAATAATGTCACTTTTCTGTTCAAGCACTTGCTCAATATTGCATGACAATCCAATTTTTCAGTGTCTGACTTGCTATTATAAATAGTGTAATCTAGGAGGAGCTGATAGCTGGCAGAGGTGGCTCTGTTTTCATATCCTCAGCACAAAAAATACAGTCCCTGGTGATACTGAAGAAGTAATGTTTTAAACGCAGTCTTATATGGTGGGTTCTGTGGAAGCAAATTCTTAATTATAAGCTCATTTTTCTTTATCTTTTCACCTATTAGGCAGTAATGCAAGGATGACCACTTGATCATCATAATTAAAACTTCGCCAAGCACTATGAAAAGATAGTTTCTTCAGTACTACACACATTCTTACCAGTTTCCTTGGTGTATTCTTATACGTTGATCTCAGCAATTATAAATGAATATCCATTGACACAGAACTGTATTTTACCCTAAAAATCTTCAGACAAAAACGTATCATATGGAAGAGCTATAGTGAAGGAAAAATGGAACTTTCACGAATTGAAAAATCTTTGTCTTGCTGTTTGTTAAAGAGCTATTATCACGTGAGTTTAGCAATGTAAAATAAATGTCATGAACAATTTACTCTAAAGAATGATGGAAAGTGAATGAAAGTAACAAAATAAATAGAATAAAATTATGCTTCAAAATGCCTCATATTTTCGAACTAACATAGCTAAAGGTATTATTCAAGAAGTCAAATACAACCACATATGTAAGACAGTTTTCATGATACTTCCCTTTGCTGTCTGAATACTAATGCCTTCATCAGAACAATCAGTTTAGAACTATTTCCATGTAAAGTCTCAAACTTATTGGTAATTAAGGCCTGTCAAAATTAAGCTAAACTAATAAGTGACAGAAAACATTCAGAAGAGTCTTGTACAAACTGACAAGCCAGATGATATAAAGCAGTAGCACAAACCTTTTTAAGCACAACACACACTTCAATAGAATTGGAAAATGAGTGCATTGATACAGTAAAAGCAAGTCAAATTTTGATTCATAAAATCTATTTCACAGATAAAATTGTTTAAATACAGGCTTAAATCCAGAAAACTGAACTAAGGATGATATATGATAAATACAGTATCTTTTCATGCTCATTTTGTCAATGGTTCATTAAGATTCCACACCTCCTGATAAGACAATAGCTCTTCAGTCAGCAACATACAAATTTAGATAAACCGATTTAAATTATATTCATGTCCAATAGATTTGTTTTGCTATTGGCCAAGATTGTATGTTTCCATGAAAAGAAAGGTAGTATGTTGCTGCATGTGTGGAGAGGATATTAGGCAACTACCTAACAAGTACAGACCCCTTTATATAACCTTCTCAACAAACCAAGATTATGACATAGCAAGTCTGGTGTCATATTAAATTGTTTCATCTCCCTGACTTCCTAATATCTTTTGTAGTATACACACCATGCCTAGGGTACTTATATATTGCACGTTTCACAACACCCAGGTATCCAAGGGCTTTGGTGTTTTGATCTGTGGAAACAGCCATCACTGTTTCCACATTAGATTTTGAGCTCTATTACACAATTAGTGGAACAGCCCAGTCTCAGATAATTCTTACTGAGGTATAATTACCAACTGCATTGTCCCCTAGTACAGGAAAGATTTGGAAGATAAACTATTCAGAAGGTAATTCTATTGATTCTATCCTAAAGTCTTAGAATCATAACTTGAATTATTCCTTAAAATCAGACATAGTCACTGTCTCTCTGCTGTTACTGACTTCAAATATCCATAAATCCATTCCACTGCAAATAAACGTGTTGGTTTAAACAGAAGATTTAAGAATGCTTACTTAAGAATTTAGCTGAGACACAGAAGTGAAGAAATTGTTGCTTTTACCTTCTGTAATCGATGGCCTTGCTGGATTTGTCAAAGCAAGACCAAAGACATGCTTAGACTGAGACACCAAGAGCCGAAGAGCTAACAAAGGCAGCAATTGACTTGTGCTTATCTTATCAGACAGAAGTAAGCGGGGATAGCCCATCACTGTAAACCCAGTGATCTGTGGGGTGCCGCGGAGGCTGCACAGCCAGAGATTGCTTCCAATAAGGAAGAGATGGCCCCCGGAAGTGCATACCAAGATGCCCGCTCCATAGGCGTGTCAAACTCTGCAGTCCCGCTTCTGACGACATGACATTCCATGCCAAGAGCCAATCGATACACAATAATTGACTTAGTCTCACCTCGCAAAAAGATTTCCAACCATATAAAAATTGGCACTTGAAAACTCTCTTTGGGAGGAGGAGCCAAACGAGAGCTTCACCTGACGGACGGGTCGATGGGCCTGAACCTCTCTTCCTCCCCCAAGAAGGGACGCCTTTTTGGTAAGAGTCGCGCCTCGGACATATCCCCGGGAACACGTTGTCAACTAAAGCACTAAACTATTGCCTTGAGTTCAACTTTTGCAGACAGTGCATTTATCAACGGCAATCCTGAATCTGTGATACGTGTCGCTTGAATAAATTACCTATTGTTTCCACTTTGCAAAACTGTTTCAGTGAAAGTCCTTGGAAGGGCTCTGGCAGGTTGAATCTGAAAAGTGGCTACACACTTAACCCTTTAGACATAAACCGTTGACCAAGTCTGGGAGACTAGGAGTAGATCCAACTGCACCTAGACTCTCCTCCAAGAGAGAGTTTAGAATGCAAGGGGGTCTGCACTGAACCTTGTGACTCAATGGGAGGGCTCTCCTTTTGCCACTTATCAGACTCCCTTACCCCTTTTAACGCGACACCTTCTCAGCTGACAGTTAGCCTTCTGCTCCAACTGTTGCTACTGTATATAATTTGTTCTATTCCATACAGTTCAGAAAGAACTGCCTCTCCTCAAATCTTTACATCTTCCAGCATGATCAGAGGGGTGACAGAGAAACAAGAAGATCAACAGGGTGGGTGAATAAAAAGGTACAGGTAAAATGTTTTAGCCCAGATTTTGAAAGGAATAAATCAGTATTCTCTTCCCAGACATGTAAAGATCTATTTTGTACTTCCTTCTATTGTTCACTTGCATGGACTTGGGCCTACTGTGGTTCCCCATTGTATTTCTGATCTAAACAGTATCAAGCATCAATATTCCTTTCAATTACTTTGACAAATTTGATCAGAGTTAGCCATAATATTTGGTCTACCAAGAAAAACAGAAAAATACTAACTCTTTTACAAATATTGTGAAGTTCTAGCTACTGTAGAATACTTACTAATGAGTTATACTAAGATCATTTATCATGTTTTCTTCAACCTGGATTATGATCAAATTTGCTTCTGTCTTCGAGGTATTAGATTTCATGTAAATAATCCTAAAGAAGTTATTTAACCTATTTAATGGAATTACTCATCAAAATTACAAGCTTAAGTCAGTAAAAATATATTTCTAATAGTTTTTAAATACAAATACTTGAAAGCAGGAAATAAGGATTCTCTTAGACAAATTCTTATCATTTCAAAATACTTTGAAAAAAACAAATAAAAAATGATTACATATAAGATGGTAACAACTACCTTATAAATTGGCTGAATAAGCTTGTAGTGTTGCGAATGATTCGAGCAGCCTGGGATTCCTCATTCTGACATCTTTGTAAGGTTAGACCATCATCCATATGGCCTTCTTGGTGTAATATAACCTATTGAAAGTCAGTAATTATCACCATAATTACTTCAAAAAATGTTTGTGCTTTTAAATAACTTGTAACTTATTGCAATATTGCACTGAAAACAGTTATTGCATATATACTGAGCTACTACTTGTTAATCACTTCATCTGAACACCTGTTTATTAATTTATTATAGATCTGTCAGTCTCACATAGAAGTTATTCAGAGAAGACATTTTAATGTACTTTTATTCTCCCACAATGCATCAAACATAAATTCTCATCAAACATTTTCCAACTGAAAAAAAAAAGTCATTATTTCTACATTCTGGCTGCCGGTGACAGAGGATCTTCACTATCTTAGGCATCATCTACTAAAGGATACACACATGAAGAGACTATTGACAAGAAAATCAAGCTGGAGTGACAAACACCATAAAAATTAGAATGCAGCTAAAGGAGCAATAACATTTGTGAGCAACATCTGACTCATTTAACTATTCTTTACACATTATGCTGGATTCTTATCAGAACCAGATGAGAACATCATATGAATTTCAAGCAATAACAGAGATTCTTTGGTGCATTTATAATTTTTCCCTTTAAATAAACACCAAATTTCACAAAAAGTCAGCAAAATTTTTAGGTATCACCAAAACAAGTCTTGCTCATTTTGAGTCATTAAAATCCTAAAGCACTTTTGTAAAAATTGAATGTGAGTTATCCTGCTTCTTTGCCCAAGATGTAACCTGTTGAATTTTCCACTGAATAATGTATTATTTTAGCTCCAAAATAGTAAAAATTTGCTGCCCAAATTCCCAGTTACCTAAGCAATTCTGAAGGCACTGAACAGTTAACAAAGAAACTATTAACATTATACAAGTGGTTACTGCCACAAATGGGAAGGTTATTTACCAACAGCTTTCTCTGCATACCAGCATACAGGTATACCAAAGCACTGGAAAGTCATGTTTTTCTATAGTTGGCAGGATCCAAAGTACACACGTGCTCTGTTCCTTCCAACCTGCTGAGGAAGTGCTTTTAAAAGATACAAACATCACCCTATGAGTTTATTGGGACTCCAGAATCCATGGAGATGTGATGGAGAAGACTAGGAAGACATTTCTGAATTAGTATATTGATTATATTATCTTAATGGAGACTAGTTTACATATTGGTCATCTTTCCTCTTTGTTCTTCTTATATAAAGTCACACTGTGGGTGACTTTGTTAACTGAAATATCACTTTCCATAAAGAAGGGTCCTGGGTTCCCTTAACTGAAAAATAACTAAATCACTGTTCTTCCTGTCACAAAACTAGTAAGGAAACATTTGACCATCAGGTGTTTCCTCAGGCCATTGCATGTAGCTCCAGAATTTGGAGCTACAGGAATGAAAACATTTGATAGATAGGATATTAAAGCTGCCATGCCTTGAAAGTAATTGCTCTTTCACTACTGTGTAGCAGATATTCACTCTTCTCCCTAAGTATGAAGTAGATCAGGGAAGACAGAAGTCTTTTAGCAGGACTAAATCTTCCCTATTTCTCTGACTGAAAAAAAAAAAAAGAACCCAAAACCTCAACTGAATCATTCAGAAACACCACAATGCCATGGAAGGGCTATTTAGAACTCGAATAAGTAGATCACAGCCAGAAGCACCCAGCACCGTCTACTCTGCTTCCTCAGATAAATCACTTCCCTGTGTATAAAGGGGCATTTGGCACTGCCTTGTTTGTTGCGGTACAGCAGGGCATTGGAACTGACCAACACCCTGAGCAATGGTCTCCAGGACAGGAATCCAAAACACGTAGCATAAGTTTCTCAGTTCTCTGAGCCCCAGCATTCTGGAGCTCTGCACCAGTTCATAGCTTGCACAGACGCAAGCTCTCAAACTGAAAAGACAGACATCCATCACTCACACTGGATGGTGGAGGAATGTTGAACAGAATATTGATGTTAACATCATCACTACCTGGCAAAGTCTTGAACCCTTGGTCACCAAGATCTCAGAGACAGAGAGATAAAACAGATCAAAATTCTGGCAGAAACTGGCAACGGAAGTCTCATAAATGATGCCAGAATTTCTTACATATTTGTGTCTTGCAAAAACAGCATGATACCTAGATAAATGAAACTACACCAAAGCCAAACAAAAGTAATTTTTACTTGGCATTGTATTTTATAACAGATCTAACCCCACAGTTGTTTTCTCCTCTCTACAGATTTGCAGCAGCTGTCAGCAACAATAGCTAGGTTACGTGTCACAAACCACCCCTTGCCTCTTGCAAAACCAAGGTATTTCTCAATACTCCTAGGGCTACTGAGGCATGTTACAAAAAGTGCAGATCAGCTTGAGAAGGATTACAGCGACAGAAAGTGAAAATCTCCTGACAAAATGATGGTGGATTACGCATACAAAGCTCTGACTTCACTTTTACTGCAGAAAAATAAATTTGAGATTAAATTTAAGGGGATCTCTATACCTAAACTTCCTTACAAAATTATAGTCTACTACCGTATTTTGCAGAGGATAAAAAACTGTTTCTTGCCTCCACAGGAATATCAATTATAGCAAGCAACATTTGGGTTTTCTTCTGTTTGAAGGCACTTAACAGGAGCAAATTCTCCAGGTGAGAGGGCAACAAAAGATTTGGAGTCTTTGAACATGAGTAAAGCAGTTTGAAAGGAGAATAAAAGTGACAGGCAATTATGGAGTCCTTTGCTGCTGAGCAGAAAACTGGGGAAAAAATATACTAACATTCACAGGAAGGTATTGCACAATTCATCATTGAATACAGAGGAAGTATCTACATGTTGCCTTTTCAAGTAGTAAAATTGGACCCTCTGAGGAAACAGAATCTCATAGCCAATACAGGCATGGGAAAGGAAGAGGCCATCACTGTGTGATTAAATGTCTTATTGAGAAAATACTGAACGACTGGCATACAAAAAAGAATTTCTCTGATCAGCAGGTTGCTGAGAAGAGGAGAAGGGGTTGAGCACTCACTGCCCATTTATGACCATGTGTGCTGCATAAATAAATGAGATTGTGCGAAGGGTGTGCTGAGGAGCTCATTTTTTGTGTTAGAGTGCTTGTGTATGGTATCCTCTTGTGAATGTACATACATACATGCAAGTAATTAAAGAAAAATTCCAACTTTTGTTCAGTAATGAACTTTTTCTTTTCTTTTGTCATGTTCTAACAATAAGTTCAAATTGTAAAAATCTATGAATACATAATCAAAGAATCATTTGGTAATAATGCAGTTATGCGAAGCTAGTACTAAACCCCTTAATTCTGAATGAAATGTAAACTTAATTTGAAGAGATAACAGGTCATATGGCCCTGATTAAGAATATACCCATACCCTATAATCAACAGGCGGAGAGAAAAATATTCTCCATGCCACATCACAATCACACCTAATATTTTGGCAGGAAACTGTTCACTAATATCCCTTAAGAAACTTCAGGAGTTTCTAGGGCCATTTCTTAAGTAACAAATTTAATTGCCATTTCATACAATGTGCTCAAATAAAAAAATCTAAAACACCAATGAATGTAAGATGACTTACAAGTTTATGCCCTTAAACAGTTAAATGTAGATTTTTACAAAAGTGATTTGACCATCCAAATCAGGAATTTCTATAGTTTACTAAAGTGTCAAAAATAAAAATTGAGCCCAAATTAATAATTCCTTCTGGGAAGAAAAATAGCTAAATAAATTTCTTAGTGGTAAAGTTTTTCTTCAGTTACATAGTTCTGTTAATAGCCACCATTGTTTTAATTTTTAGAATGAATCATTCACACCATTTTCAATAAAACAGCACAAAATAATTAAACCCACAATTACCACATCAGCAGAATGGCAAAAACCAGGGCAGACCAAAACTGTTATCCAACTAACACTCATTTTACAAGTACTTCAAAAAAAATCTCAAACATTACCTTTCTTTTCAAGGGACCTAAACGTGCTGATTTAGCATCTTGTGCTTTGTAAGTCAACCATAAGGCACTGGCCACATGCTGGACAAAACAGATCGAATCACCGTACTTTATTTCTGGGACGCCCATTCCATCAATGTCACGTTTAAGACTAGAATCCTGCTTTTCTTTTAGCTCCTAAGAAGAGAAAATAGAAGCTGACATTTAGACTCTGTTCTGGAACAGGATAGAAATCTAAAGTATCATTTTCACTGAAGCAAGAAAAATCAAGTAAAATCCATTACTATGTAAAGACATACATAAAAAAAAATCTTTAAATATTTAACATAACCTCACCAGTAATTGAGTAATTGATGTAATTAAAGTTTCAGTTTAATAGTGTCTGTAGAACTCTATTTTACTAAAATTTTCAAATTTTAGCTCAGATATGAAAAAGAAAAATGAGCAGAAACATGTTTTGAAATTTATTTAAAATATTTTGATGGTAAATAATTTTTTACTTATAAATAGTATATGCAGATAAAACCTTCACTTGGAATAATGCCTATGTATTGCAACAACCAGCAAAGAAGAATATATTAAATTTTAAAATAAGCAGAATTTGGCTTTTATATTTGTTTAACTTTTGCATTTCTTAGCTTTTTAATGTTTATTTTCTTTTTCCATTTATCCTCTTTGTAACAGGAATTGGATTCTTTCAAATTTCTTTCAAAGACATTGCTCAATGCTCAAGCTGGAACACCCAGTACAAATTTTAAGCCCAACCTATTTCTTAATCCCCTTATTCTTCATTCACAGCAGAGGATTTTAAGTCTCCAGCACAAAGGCAAGTATCTTTTTCTTTAAAATAAAATAGTTTTCTGTTCAAAATTGAATTCAGGAATAAGAACAGAAATATGCAGCAAATTCTGTAATAACAAATTACTGATGCATGTGCATGTGTGTTATTAAACAAAAACTCCAAGTAGAGTTAATTAGATTATATCACTTTTCTACTATTGATGGATTTAACAATAATTGTAGATAGCTGCTCATTTTTTGCTAATTAAAATATGTTAAACATTGATACATAGTTTAAATTATTATGTGTAACAGGTTTTCTTAATTCATTTCTCTTTACTGAATGTTCAACATCTGTGGAGTAATGACAAGTTCTGTTTTAACTATGCTAATCTACTCTCATTTATACAGAATTTAGCTGTCACATTTCAATAATAATTTTAGTTGAAACAGGTAGCATTATAATGCCAAGATGAAGTAGAATGAGACTACAAGACATTCCTTGGGGATACCATTACAATATCAAGACTATGGGGAAATCATGTCACATTTTATTTACACAGACTGCACTATCACATAAAGATTAACTCTTTTGATACACGTTTATGGTGAGGCCATTAAATGAAAAATACAATAAAATAGCACAAATTCATTAACTGTCAGCAATTAACTATTTGGCTTTACATAGCACCCCAAAGATTACAACGTTTTTCTCAAATGTTACGTCTGTGTCTAGATTCAAGCATCAACAAAAATTCCAGTGAAAGAAATCACAATGTCGTAACAAGTGATCCTAATTCAATTACTGTTTTAAAACCATGAAGCAATACTGATCCTTTTTTGATGACAGTAAACAAATTAAAACCAAGATTTTTCAAATTTCAGAATTAAAGCTTTAGAATCATTTTGGAGGCTTGAAGGCTGTTCTCACTTTAAGCAATGCAGTATAAACTCCTCTTCGTGATGTTCTGCTCTTTGTGCTCTGTCCAGTTTCTCTAGGATTTCAGCCAAGTCATTTGATAGCAGTGTGCAAAGAGGGTGTATTTGCTAACAGCTGAAAAGTATAGTCAAATAAAGACTACCGGGGGAGAAAGTAGAAAAAAAAATCTATCTAGATATTTGTACAGATCTTGGCAGAAAAATATCCAAACACTTTCTCCTTCAAAAACCTCTTTTCCTAACCTATTCTGAGTTTAACTCCCTCAGGCCATGAATGAATCAAGTTGAAGAAAACAAATCACATCATGGCTCTGGAAGATGGCAAAGGAAAAATAACAGTAACAAACAATAAAAAAAGAAATAAGGAATGAACAAAAGAACTTGAGGGCAAAGCTGTCAAAGATGCAATTTTCACAAGACATTTAATATACTAGCAGAAGGGCGAGATTCAGAAAATGAGAGAATTAATAGAATCAAAGATTCCTACATGATAAAAGGAAGCTAAGGAATGGCAGTGTGAACAGGACAAATAAATCCAACTGTCTTAACAATTATTTTTCAACAGTCTTGTAAAAACACAGTACGGGAAGAAACCTCTTGGTATCTTAAGGGCTTGTTTACGTACCCCTAAGAATAGTAAGACAACCTGACTGCTAAACTCTTAGTAAATCAAACCTACATAAGCTAATTAAAATTCTATTTTTTTGGTGTTGCACACTGTTATTGCATTAAAAGTACTGCCATAGGCTACCCCAACTTAATAAAAGAAAAAGATAAAAGGTCTACAAATATAAGATCAGAGGACTGATACATTCATCTTACCTATCTTTCTAGTGGGCTTACTGAACTCTGTATGCTTTGCTGTACACGTTTCTACACCCCAGTAGGCAAGAAAAAAAAAAGTGATTTTAATTTTACCTCCTACTTTCTCCTCCCACATAAAACAAGCAGAAAAAATAGCTTAATACTGTATTTGAAATGCAGTGCTTACTGGGAAATGATAATTGTAAAATATGAACTTAAAAATAAATGAACTTTCAGAGACAATTGTAAGCACTCTGTAACACCTATCATCTTATTCCAAAAACGAATTAAATTTTATGATTACCACTAAACTATTACAACATCCTAACATCACGTTGAGCCCCTAAGATAGCTACACGCTGGCAGTAATATTAAAATGATATCAAATCCTTCTGCATGAGTCATCTGTGACTTTTGAATGTGTCAGAATGTTACTTACTCAGGCTACACCAATAACTACTTCATTGTCAATTGTATATGCCACTATGAAAATAAAATATCAAATCTCAAATATTAATTCTGGGCTGCAACAATTTTTAAATAAATATTTTTAAATATACTCTTGTTCTTCACTGTGTTTATTCTCCAAGAACTTTATAAGCAGAATCAAGGTTCTGGCTCAGCTGAGTATACTTAGCCAAGTACTGTGCTGGAATGAGAACATCCCATTTCAAAACAGGATTCCATCTGCTGCAGGGAAACTGCTGTCTCTGTGGTCACAAGGCACTGCAGAACTGTTGCCTTAAAATGTAAAGGCTGACATTTTAAAACTTTGCCAAAAGTAAGATCCATCTTAAACCCAACAAAAGGCATAATTTGGGTTTTTTTCTGTCAATTTCTGATGCTTGTAAGCTTAGTTTGCAGCAATTTGCAATAGATAGACATATACTGCTTATGCTGTTTTCCTTGAAATCAGCACCAAAATGTTCTTTAGCATATTCTTTCATTTTTTAAAAGCTCCCTTCTATTTTCATTTATGTAAGGACATATTAAGGAAAACTCTAATTCCAATTTCGTAATTCAAAATATCCGTTTCCATTTCCAGCGTTACCCATCAAAAGGGAGCAAACCAGTTTAAGTAAATACATTATGAATGCAATCACAGGTTTTGAAAAGCAAGGAGCACACAAGACTGCTGAAGTGGTGTGTAACAACACTGAGGATGAAGCTGTGCTTTTTCAACAAGAGGGTCTCTAAAACAGTTTCAGCAAGAGGGCTGGAAAAAAGACTTTAAGTTATGTGTTACAGGCTCCTGGGAAGCCTTGGGGATTTGGTATACTCCACACAGCGCTGCCTACTGGCAAAGACGTCTTTTTTCCACAAAACTCCTTTTGCTGGCTTCCAAACTGGAAAAAATACCTCAACGGAGAAAGGTTTTATTTCCTTTTGGATACTCCACAGCAACGCACATTCTGACCAGTCTGGTCTGAATTCAGTGCTGAGCCCACTTGGAGCAGAAGGCTGGACTAGATGACTTCCCAAGGTCCTTTCCAATCAGAATTATTCTGTGATTCTAAAGGACAGGACTGCTGTAAACAACCAGGTATTACAGCACCCTATTTTCAAGGATCTGCACACAGCTGGACACAAAGGTATCAGAGAGTCATGTTGAAATTTCCCTTAATTCATGCCAAATTAAGGTCCAGGCAAGTGAAAATATTTCTTTGAGAAAATGAATGAGAGAAAACAAAGGTTTACAAATACATATGTGGAGAAATTAAGATAATCACACTTGCATCTATCTAGTCTAGCTACTAGTTCTACAGTTCTTTTTCCCCTCAATCTGTACGCAATCAGCACTTGGCTATAAGAGTCCTTCCCTCGTTACAGTCCAGATCAATCTTTGGGGTTTATTCACTTCACCTTTCTTTCTTCAGGAAGAGTTGTCACTGCTCGTTCCCCTCACCTTTGGAAGCACGAATGTCTCTAAAACCGGGCCAGTGCAGTTCTGACTTGCCCAGACAATACACATCTACTCTTATTCTTGGCACAGGCAAAAGCAAATTTATAACCTATCGTAAGATACAAATATTCTTTTCTATACAGGACGGCACAAATCCTAGGATGATGAGACACTGAACTTGTATTTCATATAAAAATGTACATTGACAACCACATTATGCACAAACACAGTAGAAGGGATGAATGCATTCCAGAGTCATTACTGACTTCTGCATAATCAATTACTACTTTACTTCACCTTAGTCATTTAGGGGATTGTAACAAATTACACTAATGTGCCTTTGAGGCACATCTCAACAAAAAGAGTAAGAAAATACAGTATGTTTATTCAATGTAACAGAAATATGCTTATGTATGCCTATGCATAAAATAAATAAAGATTTATATACTTAAATTTATACTTTTTTATGCATAGATTAAAATACTGAGAAATTGCAGGACAGACAGTGTCCAGTTAGACAGTGAGTATGTTATAGGAATTTGAACACAATGTTAAGCCAGTACATGCAGCATTCCTGGCATACTCACCATCCTTAGCATGATTTGCCAAAAAAGGGAAAAAATTACAGCCGTAATAAATGCCCCTGCACAACATTATACATACCATCTACACTGCACAGCCTTTACCTGAAGGAAGAACCAAAACCTGTTTGGTGAGCATCTAGCGATCTAAGGAAATTCCCTGATAGTTTTTCAATTATTTTGATTGGTTAAAATAAAAATTCTGGGCATACCATGTGCAGTCACACTAATAAAACAACCACTGTTATTTTAAACATGCTAAAAAGAAGTATTTTCTTTATTATGCTAACGAAAGTCTAGCATCTGTCAAGACCCTTAATGCTAGATTTTATCTAGTACATATCTAACTTTAAAGACTCTTTTTCACTGCCCTTCAGGGACCATACAGCATTCAGAGTAGCCCAGAACATTTAACTGCTCATACTTCATAAAAAAACTCTATTGCAGCAGCTATGGCAACTATTTATAATATCACGAAAGCACGTAGAAACTTTTCACCATCTTTGGTGTAAAAACCTTTAACTTTCTCAGAGAAAGTCATTAATTTCACCTACCTCCCTAATCATTCTTCATTCTCTCTCACTTGTACTGTTTTTCTCAGCTGGAAACAATGGAAAAGCTAGTAACATGCAATTAGCAGCTCACTAAAGAGCACAGTTTGAAAACATATGGTTTAGAAATAACTGACTACATTTCCCTTGCAATTCACCAATCAACATACAGCACAAAGAATATTAAGGGCAGAATTTTGCTCAACAGAATCAAATTCAATTGAATTCAATTATGACAAATCGAGCTGGAATGAATAACATTCTAATGAGATTCTGTCCAACTAAAATGATTCTATAATGATTAAAGCATTCATATTAAACTACCGTATCTTGCACTGTGTTGGTTTTCAATCTTGTTTTTTTAAACTCTTAACTGTTCAGCTTACTCTAAAATTTATTCATCATCCCTATTTTTCCTCAAGGAAGCCTTTGTTACTCTCGACTCAGGTTGTTTACCTTTGTATTTAAATGCATAATCCCCGCCAATCGCTTCAATTTAGAAATTACAAATAATTTATAAAGTTGTTGAACCAACTCAGATCTAGTATTTGAGTGCTCCACACTTAAGACAAATTTGCATTCATGTTATTTACCTTTGATGCTCTAAAACAAAAGGCAGTGGATGTTGTGTCTGACTTTTCTCTGTCTAACATTGCAAGTCCTTCATCTTCATTCAGAGCCAAGTACCTTCCTGTTGTAATGTGTCGAAGACGGAAAGGCTGTCCCCATCTGATATTACTTCCACTCCAGCTAAACGTATGAGACATCAAAAAATAATTTATGAAGTAAGCAAAACTAACATTTCTATTTGGGGCTTTAAAGGATGTTCAGAAAATAGAATGCGCTGTATATATTCCTTTTTGCTTTTGACTTCAATATTTGCATTAAAACAGCCGCAAAACTGTTAATACATTTGCAAAGGGAATCTTGGAAAGGAGCATAGCTTTAATTTCCTTATTTCTATACCGTCTCTCTGATTTACTAGGGTGTTACATACTGTGTCCACAAAAAAATCCTATGTGTTAAAAACACACAAAAGTGTAAATTAACTGCTGTATTTCAGTTGACTGCCTAAACAAATTGATTAAACTGAAGTGAGGCCTTAACTTTCCAAAGAACTATCCTACATGTCTGTTAGTTATGAGGGTTTTTCATTTGCAATCACAAACACACCAAAAGTAATACAAGTATACAGTTCAGAAGGCCATCAAAGTTAAAACATGATACCATTATGGTATATATTGAAATTTCACTTGCAACCTGGGAGGGAAATAGAGTCAAAAAACCAACAAAAAAAAGACACCCATGAAGAATTTTACTGTTGTGATTTCCAGATGTGCTTCGAAAATTCCAGGTGAAAACTAGGAAAGCATTTTACTTTTGGACAGAAGCAATGGCTCAAGCAGACATATCTCATAGGCAACAGTGCTTCTGACACGGTACACAGACTAAAAAAAAGTCTTTAAATACTGACATTCCCTGTATGATTATAATGGCAGATTACTTTTTATTATTGACAATGAACTTACTAACACATATCATACAGCAACACAAATCTATTACTCATGTTCTGCCTTAAGGGTCTGTAACAATAGAATTGCTGTTAACATAACAAAAGTTGCTAACAAAAATGTTCAAAAAATGTCAGTACCTTATTCGAAGGGGTTCTACTCTCCACAAAGACCTTGCTCGAACACCAGCTCCTCCAGTTTCATAAAGTACTTTCCTACAGAAAAGATTCAGAACATGTTCCTCTTGTGCTTATTTGTGCTACACAGTATTTATAACCTACTCCCCTGTATAGGACTCACTTATCCCCAGCTAAACAGAAAAGATTTGTTTACACCTCACAAAAAACCCCAAACAAACAAAATCTAGGAGTACAGTAGAGAAAGGCTTTTGATACTTAAAAAAAAAAGGGTTCTGCGTATCCTGAGTTTCAAATCAAGACCCTTCCTATTATCCAACAGGCTGCCCAGGGAAGCGGTGAGGTCACCATCCCTGGAGGTGTTCAAAAAACGTGTGGATGTGGCACTTCAGCACATGGTTTAGTAGGCATGGTGGTGTTGGGTTGACAGTTGGACTTGATGATCTTAGAGGTGTTTTCCAACCTTAATGATTCTATGATTATATGATTCATTTTATTTACTGTATCCATTACATATGAGATTAGTTATACAAATTCTGGCACTTGGATGACAAGATATGACTACTGAAAGAAGAAAAACCTTCTTACATGTATTCCTGTGAACAGGACTTATCCACCCTAACATGCACGGGAGCTGGACCTACACGAAAATGTCACAACCTAGCTACTACACAGTCTGTTCTGAATTAAAGTAGCATTTTGAAATTCAGAATTTTAACTGGCTTTTCAGATTGTGTAATTCTTTTCTTTTTTCAGCACTTTATAGGGAAAGAAGAATACATCTGTTCAGTATTGTTCTCATGCAGCTATGTGACCTGGAACTCAACTCGTGAAATGCAAATTGTGTTCTTATCTGAGCAGATGTTTCTACAACTTCCCTTTCAAGAACACTTCAGGTTTTAATTTATCTGATATCCTGCTTCTTGGTCAACACCAATACATTCCAGGAAGAATCTATATATAAACATGAAGTACACTAGAGTGTGACAAACCATTTGCATCCAATATCCAGTAAGATCATGGACTTTTAGATCTACACCTGTACATTTTTTAGGATTAACATTTAAGAACACACATGCAATTTCAGAAATTTCGAAATGACGATGCACCACAAAAATAAGAATACATATCCCTCATTGCAAAGGTAGTAGCATTTCCTACACATCTTGTCTTCTGTAATAATGTTTTTGATACTCTAGAATCAAAATACAAAACGACAACAAAAAATCTGGCAATAAATTCATCTTAATTTCCAGACTATTAATATGATCTTTCGAGGTCCCTTCCAACCTGGGATGTTCTATAATTCTATGAATACACTGAATACACAGTAACTCTCTGGAGTTACAATTTTCCGTTTTCATCGTAGGTCCTCTTTGGTCCCATTCACCTCATTGATGTTACTTACGGCAGACTAATGACCTCTTCCTAGCTAAGCTCAAAACTAATAATTCATTTGCATTCTCTTTGACCTCCTTCATTTCTCCTTGGCCCAACTCAGCTATTCCATCACTGACGGAATACCACAGATATGTCTCTGTCCACCTTTTATACTTCTAAAATTCCTATACTACTTAAATTGTCTAATCCTTTTCCAGCTTTTTCTATATGCAACACTGTATTAGCATTAGTGACCTGCTCCTACAGTAACAAAACTGCAAGTAAAAGAGAATTGCTGTTTTTTAACAACAGGATCCACATAACATTTTCTTGCATCTTCTCCTTGATTCCTTCCATCCATCCATCCATCCACCCATCCTATTCTGAGTTTTTGCCAAGCCTGCATTTTCATTTTTGATGTTCAGTACATCCATTCCTTGTATTTTCACCCGGCCTGTAATAAAAGACCTTAAATTTCTTGGCAGAGAATGGTCACTGTGAGAGATGTTAAGGTGGATTCTCAGCAGAAACCTTCAGAAAATGAAATGTCTGTTCTATGAAAAGAGATATTAGCTCTCTTGTCTAACTTAGCTTATTAAATAGTCCTAATGGAATGCATAGAACTGATGAAACAAGGAGATGGAAATAAACACATCCATTTTCTACAGCTCTTTCTCCTGTTCCTATTACTATTTGGTCTTTTTCATGTATTCATTTTGTTTTCATAGAATCATAGAATGCTTTGAGTTGGAAGGGACATTTAGAGGTCATCTAGCCCAACCTCCCTGCAGTGAAGAGGGACATCTTCCACTAGACCAGGTTGCTCAGAGCCTTGTCCAACCTGGCCTTGAATGTTTCCAGGGATGTGGCCCCCACTACCTCTCTGGGCAACCTGTTCCAGTGTTTCACCACCCTCACTGTAAAATATTTCTTCCTTATATCCAGTCTAATAGTTATGTATAATGTAAATGTAACTCCTACAACTATGACATAGTACCAGCTTGGCCTTAGGTCTATTATGTAGCTCACAGATCCAAAAGACAGGACAACTCCAAATCATCAATCTTAGCACATTGTATCACTCTCATACATTTGAAAATGTTCAATATAACATTCACATTATTCTCATTTTTCAGGAATATAAATACACAGATGTCATCCAGAAAAGTAAACATTTTTTAATTTTACCCTTTTATTTACATAGCTGTAAAAAAATGGAAGCAGATCTTAAGGCAGTAACAATATACACCAAATGTATATTAAGAAGAACATCATACAGGGCAATAGGTCTCCACAATTATTTTTTGTTTTAACTGTATCTGAATAGATAAGCAACTGCAATGGCAAAGCACCATTTCTGAACATTCTGAAAAGGCTCGACATCTATTCTAACCTTGCTAAGACTGGTTGTTTCTAAAATTTGTCCAAATATGACATTCGTTCCACACAAGGTATCTAGATCCTAGGATTTTTGCTAGTATTTTTATACTAGGTATGCACATTTTCACACTCAGTGCAAACTTTGTATCTTTTTTTCTCTACACATATGAAGAGAACAGTAATAAAAAAATTCACCAACAAGTGAAGTTTTCTGACATTCAGTTTGGGTTTTGTTTTGGTTTTGGAGACATTTTCACTCCACAGAAATATAAAAATGGAAAATCTAGAGCTGAAAAGTTTACTTGACGTAACTGTATGTTACTTGTGGTATCATTAAGGAAGAAATTCTTTACAAAGGAAGAAATTCTTCACAATGAGGGTTGTGAAACACTGGAACGGGTTGCCCAGAGAGGTAGTGGAGGCCCCATCCCTGGAAACATTCAAGAGCAGGTTGGACAGGGCTCTGAGTAACCTGATCTAGTTAGTGGTGTCTCTGCTTGCTACGGGGGGTTGGACTAGATGACTTCTAGGGGTCCCTTCCAACCCCAAACTTTCTATGATTCTATGATTCTATGATCATATTATCTAAAGCATAACTTATTTGCCACAATGGGTACAGAGATCTTGTTTGTTGAATACGATTATTAATGCTGGGGTTTTTGTGTATCAAAATGACTATCTTGCTGTGCTTTCGATTATCAGCAAAATGAAAAGTTAAATACAAACAATAAATCAACGTAACATACATGTTATATGACATATATAATATTATATAATATATAACATCTGTAGATTTAAGTTAAATACAAAAGTGATTTAGTTTAGCTAATATGATATAGTTATCTTAACATATTCACCAAATTTTAGAGCAAGAACTTGCAAAAAGGTGCAAAACATACAAAATACAAAAGTCATTCTAGAGGCCAAATTTTCAGAGATCTTTTTAGGGCTTTTTTTTTTTAAATTACCATCTTCCCTGCTAATGCTTGCTTACCTCTGCTTACAGTAGTACACATTAAAGACAAACAACATAGCAGGCTTAAATCTCAGTGGAAATCAACTACTTGAATTTCAGCAATAAAAGAACTCATGACTGATTTTCTGCCTAGGTCTCAACTTCTTGTAACAATGTCACTGCCTGTAAAGAATGTTTAACCTATCTAACCTCAAATTCAACCGACAATCAACAGTCTATTTCTCTTCTGAGAGAAGGAAATGTATAAAAATGCAGCTCCACTTACTTGTGCTGTGAATCATTCTGATCTGTAGATGGAATTGTCAAACACTCATCATGGCCATGGAAAAAACGTACTACATGCCCACCAAGAAGATATCCTGCAGAAGAAGCACATTTACTCCTTAGCTTAAACATTGACAATATGAAAATAACATTCTCAAAAAAAATTCAGAATAATTCAAAAGACCTAGGTGAAAGCTGTTTTCCAAATTTTCACTCATAACTGAAATTAAACAAGAAGAACAAATTCAGTATGACAACATACTATTTTTTGTATCTTTTTCAGTTAAAATTATTTCTTATGAAAACAAAGACAAAAAGAAAGCAATCCCTTATGGTTTAAAAATCAAAATAGGATTCTGAGACCGAAAAGGAAAATAAAAACTTCTGCAACAATTACCATTTGGAAAATTAAATCCTTTCAGTAAAAGTCAAATCAAATATACAATAGCACAGTTTCCTCCCCTTTAATACAATTTAAATGTTCTCAATACAAAATAATTTGGTGAGTTCATCAGTTTGTTCTGACATTTATAATTTGTGTCACAATCAAAACTGCACAGCAGCAGCAGGAGACAGAGGGCAGAAAAACACTTCGCAGTTCTGAAGATTAAGTTTAATGGAAGCTAACTTTCCAACCCATTTAACACAAAGACTACAGGTCAAAACCAGGCATTTTACCCAACAGAAAAAAAGAAAAAAATTGGTGTGGGAGGAGAATGATTCATCAGACCCTCAGTCCAAACTGTTCTGACCTTCTAAGTGAAATGAATGCATTTTAAAAGAACAAACGCATATAAAGGAGGAAGGGTAGAAGGGAACTTTCATACTGTGTGGCTGACTCAATGTAAATTTGTAAATTACGAAAACGATAACTGGCAATTATCCTGTTGCCAATTAATATAAAGGTCAAAGCAAAGAAAGAATGTGAAAAAATATACTTTCTTGATATTTATGTTCCATCAAAAGCACTTCAAACATCACAAAAAGTACGTTGTCTGACTTCCAGTCCAATTTTAGACTCAGGAAATCCCACTTTCTCAGTCTGTCCATTCAACTCGAGCTAGGCTGCTAAGTCTTTCAACACACGATCATCCCTCGTGTAAACCATTCTGAGAAGTGTATATATAGCTAAATCTAAGCCTAAGTAGTTGGGAAAAAACTGATCCAGAGAAAAACTACTTCTCTGCTTACCTCACCCTATCCTGTTTCTTTGTTTATTTTTTGATTATGCAATTTTGGATTATGTGTCCAATTCTAAGCTACACAGTACAAGGGTTCCAAGTACAGCAAAGGGCCACAAAGATGATTAAGTCTGATGCATCTCACACATGAGGAACAGCTGAAAGTACTGGGGCTGTTTGACCTAGAGAAGAGAAGGCTCTGCAGGTGATCTCATCAATGTAAAGAGGACAGTCATCATCTCTTCAGTGGTGCCCAGTGACAGGACCAGAGCCAATGGGCATAAACTGAAACACAGGAGGGTCCGTCTGAACATCAGGAAACGCTTTCTCACTCTGAGGGTGCCTGAGCACTGGCACAGGTTGCCCAGAGAGGTTGTAGAGTCTCCATCCTTGGAGATATTCAAAAGCTGCCTGGACATGGTCCTGGGCAACCTGTTCTAGGTTGCTCTGCTTGCGCAGAGGAGTAGAGCAGGTCCCTTCCAACCTCAACCAATCTCTGATTCTGTAAGCACTTAGGAAATTAAGCTGCCAACTCCCTGCTGTTACAGCAGTCTAAAATATACCACTGATCTTCCATGCTCTTTCTGTGTAGCTCATTGTGTTTCTCATCTGTACAAGTTTTTAATTTTACTACAGGATGGCTTTTCTGTTTGCTTGCTTTTGTTTTACCTGTGAAACCTGAGAACACAGGGTCTTTTCCAGAGTTAATATCTTTTCTGTTTAAGACCCATGATGGCAGGGGACCAGACAGACATTTATAAATATGGCTCCAGAATAGCACACTTCTTGCAACAGAAAGCAATCATAAAGTATTACAAGGAAAATCTATATCCCATTAGCTCTTAAAATGAAAACCTACAAACACTCTGAGACAAGTTGCTTATCTGCCAGTTCACAGAAACACTGTGGGATGCTGATTTAAATCACCTGGACCCAACCACAGCTCAGATAAGCCTAGTGATTCTTAGTCCTTAGCACCAAGGTAGTCTACTTCTATAAAGACTTACTATAGCTGATCCCAGGGAAATGCAACTATCTCTTTCAGGTCCCTTAGAGGTCCGCTTTTTCATATGATCCTGTATATTATTATATCTTAAGCAATTAGTTTTAAGGCAAAGTGATACAAAATGATGCTGCCTTAAAGACATTTACCATTCATGAATGTGGAGTGATGATACTTCGAACAGGGAACAGCTAAGGTAAAATACAACGTTTGTTACGACAGTGTTAATGACAGAGTATGGCATTGAAATAAGGAGCAATATTAAGGGGATAAGCCCTTCATTACAGAACAAGACATTGCCCAAACAGAGTAAGGTGATGCTTCTCAAATATGGTTGTAAAGTGCAGTCAAGTGCCTAGAAAGAAATCCTGACCCTGTGGTGTGGGATTTAAGGCTGATTAAGAGGTTGAGTTTAGAGAGCTTATTTTCATTGACTATTACAGAGAGACAATAAGAAAGCACGGCTGTGAGATCCAGAAATGATATTGAGCAAATATCCTTAAAAACACAACTAAGAGACTGAAATAGGAACTATGAGAAACCTGCTTTCCATTTTGCATGTACCTTTATCTCTCTTCTATTATCTCTGTTACAGGGTGATTGAAAATCCTATACAAAATCTAAGTTTACTGGCTTTAGTCATTCCCACTCCCCAAAGCTAAAAGGAACACAATAAACTCATGTGTTGCTTTCTCAGTCTTCATTTCTCTTGCAGCTGTTTATGCTTTGCTGTTCTAAAGTTACAGCACTTCTTTAGCTTTTCTTCAGTTAATTCAGCTAATGTATCTGTATTTCCTTGTTTTCCCTTCCATTATTCCTCTCTCTCATGCTCATTTTCTTTATTTTCATTAAGCTCTTTGGTTTGATGTTCTGAGGGTGGTGTTTTGTTTTCACTCCTTATGAAAAGCAATACAAAGTCATCTAAACTATATAAATTTCTAAATAAATAACATGACAAACCTTCTGCAATATTGCTTCCTGAGCATGTAGGATGTACATTCCATAGCGTCTGCATAAAGGAGGCATCCACCTGAATACTTCCATTTGACATGGAGAGATGCTGAAATAAGATCACAGTAACAGGAAACAGTGAAATTTATGCACTTAAAAATACTTAGTAGATTAATTTCTCAACAAAACAAATATACTATAATATACAAAATAAACATACAAATATTCTTTAAAAATTACTAGTCACTTGCTTTTAAAATGAACTCTTCTAAACCTAATCAGCTGACTCCAGCTGCAGGTTAGAAATATCCCACAGTTACAGAAATAAAAACTTCCCAAGATGAAGAATGCTGGTGCATGGAATAAAGGCATGGAAACAGCCTTGTTTTAGGGGTCAAAACCCTTCACTGAGAAAAATGCATTACAACCAGGCATCATTTCATAGATTATCAAAAGATTCATTTGTAAGAATTGCAATCATTTTCCCCAGCTCCTCAGAGTACTTTGTATTTTCCCACCATATATCCACTCGCTAAACAAACAAACCTACCAGGTATCTTTCAGAGGACACACTGACCAGGATAAGATCATCACCTATTCGAACCTTTTCTCCTTCTGACCTTTGTTTAGAAGCAGGGTGTATCGTCCACCAGCATGCCTCACCTAAAGGACAGAGATACTTATCAGGGGCATACAAAACAGACAACTTCCAAGAAATTTAAGGATATCTTTATACAACATTGAAATAACACTGAAGACTTGTGTCTTATAAGACATTCCCCCTACAAAACCACCTCATTCCTCTTTTCAATCCATTTGATTTTTTTTTTATTTTTCCTTGAAACTTTTTGTCTACCAATCTTTGTCATCTCTGAAGCTGGTATTTCTCTTTTCATGTTATTTTAAAGAGAACTTACAAAACATCGCTCAGAACTGCTCTCCCTTGAAGGCTCTCACTACCAGTAAATTGCTGACAGCTACCTCAGTCTTAATTATTACCTTTTGTGTCTTCTTTTGCTTAATGTTCATATTCAGTTCACAATCTTCTGTATCATTTCCACTCTAAACTACATTTATGATGTAGAATACAGAATTTGAAAACAAATACTCCATAACTTTCTAATATTGCTACGCTATAAATACCTGTTCTGGGAGCAGTTCCATTAGCACTATAGACCACACGACTACAGGATACCCATGCCTAAGGGTGACAACCACAGAACGTTTCCTACACATTAAATATGAGATAGTAGATTGCCGCACACACGCACAGACACACACCCTGATTCTGGGAAGATTATCTAATTCATTCCACATCTTCACACCATTCAGGGTTTAGTTAAGACCCTGAAGAAACGGAGTTGGATACGGCTTTCTAACTGGGCAATGCAAAGTGGGAGAAACTTAAACAAAGGCAAAATTGGTATCATAAGACAAAGCACAAAAATCTGTTTGATAAACCAAGAAATTTCATGTAAAACCTCCTTAAAACACAATTTGAAGGTTATGAAAGTAATTATGAAGACGACAATAAATAAAAGATACATCCCTGAATAGTGTAAAGTGCTAAATCTTTGAAAGAGAATAATTTTAAATATCCAGTGGCTTTTCACTCAGTACCTGCTAGGCGAAGAATACTTCCTGCAGCTGAAATTGATTCAGTAGGACAGTGTCATGGGTGGGCTAGTAGGGCAAGGGAAATTGGTATTACGATGTTCGGTTTATCAGGTTTACAAGCACTGAACAGTTATCAAAATACTCTGTGCAGAAACACAACTAAGCATTCCTTTCATGTGTTGCTTTTTATATCTTACCTATGTGTACATGGGTCTTTCTGTATTTGTACAGTTAAGTAAACACCAGTATGAGACAACTACAGACACTTATTACAAAACCACATGGGCACAAGCAGACACACGCAAAATAACGCTGAAAAAAATCTATTAAATTATAAAGACAGATTTCATCGAATCTATTTTCAGAGAGCTAGAACACATACATTCCTTTTATCAACATGCCTAAAGAAAATTGTCTGCATCTAAGGCAGCAATCAAAGACACAATCAAGTAACAGGTTGCTAATATCTTTCTGTATGACTACAAACAACTGAAAGACAAACTTCACTCACTCAAAACAGACAGTCATGTAGATAATCAGAGTCACCTGAAAAGGAAGTTTCAAAGATCATGGTCCACAAACATTTTAACACCTACATTGGTAATGCCTCTCCATCACCAATTAGTCTAATTTGATTTAAATTTATTTTCAAAATAATGAGAAAAACAACAGAAAGCATAATAAGACCAGCATTTCTTTATTTGAAGCTTCACATTAATGAGGTATGTACACAGGTACTTTGATTTTCCCTTCAAGGTATATACGTCTGGGCCTGGGTACGGCAGGGTCACCTGTTACTTTCTGATGAGTATCCATCACTTGCAGTAACCATTAACAGTACATATACAGCAGCACATAAACCTATTTGTGCCTCCTTGTGACTGAGTTGCTTTTAAATTCATTTAACATAGCTCCCAGTGGCATCTCATAATTTATATGTGATTTCATGGAAGCACAATTTTTTTTTCACTATATTTCTGTCAGCAGCACTGTTACTGGCAGTACTCCCGGGAATCTATTAATTAGATTTTAAAACTTTCTCATCATTTCTTATTTGTGTTGTATCTCTTCCACTCTGTCCCACTATTATTTTGCTCCAGCTTATATTTCTATTTTTCTTCAGCTCTTTTAGCAATGTACGCTTTACATTTTTTCTGCTTTCTTGCATTACAAGTTGCATACTTCTTTTGCTGCAGGGTTACAATGTATATTGTGAATACACTGATATACAGCTTTTCTATACTCTAATTCTATTGAAAGTGCCAAACCATACAAATAGAAAACAAATGCATCAAATTTATTTTATTCAATGGAAATTTTTTACATTGACCATTATCACCAGTGTTCTTGCACTTGTGGTAACTCAGTTTCATTGCAATGCACTCTCACATTCTTACACAAAGTCAGTTATTTACTGAAAGTCATCATTACTGACTGTCATTATTTACTTTCAGTCATCTTACTTCTAATGAACACATAAACATGACATTCATAGGCTTACAATGCCATTAATCTCAACGCGTCTTCTAAAAACAGAAACGTGCCATGTTTTCCTTCAAAAATAACTTGCCATACCTGCTGCATTTTCTCGTAGTCCCACATCAAATGCAAGTTTATCAGTCTGGGATCTTGATGATGTTAAACACGTCAAATACTGCACAACAGTGAAGTTATTGAAAACAAAAACCCAACAGTATCCATTAACACACATGCCAAATTAATACATTCACATTACTGCATCTTACTATCAGCCCGTGCTTTTTTTTTTAAAATTAGTTAAGAATGTTGTCATTTGTATAAATGCTCTTCCTGACTTTGAAACATCTTTGTGCAATTCAGCTTCTACCTTCCAAAATTCCACATACATCATCAGATAGGAATGGGCAAACATCTTACTACAGTGTTACTGTAATAAGTTTGCCTCATGAAAACACAGCAGACATACCAAAAGGCAGTAATCGTACTTGCACCTCTGGTATACCAAGGCAACTACAATTGGTATGGTTCATAAATGTAAATAACACTGTTTAAAGATTAATGTAGAGTCTTCTAGTACAGGAAAAGGGAGGGAAGATCTTTTCTTTACTTCTCATTTTTTCAACCTCCTACTAGGTATACTTGCATGGGCCCTAGTAAGTCAAAGATCCAGAACAGTTAAAATTTTCCAGTTGTACTACTTAGTGAAACAAAAGTCTTACAAGGTAGCATGCTTGTGAGCATAGTCTCTGGGAACTATGGAATGCTAAAAGGAACACTTTACCTTATAAAACATGATGGAAAAAATAACACATATCACAACAAATTCATTTGCAATACCAGCAACTCGCTAATGGAATTATCATTAAAATGGAATACTTAAGGACACAGAAATAATCCATGGCCAAAGGAGCTTTTCAGCTACATTTCTGAGTGAAGGGGATTGAAGAATCTGAATTTTAACTATAAGGGCCACTTCCATCTTGTTGAGACACCATAAGTTATTCAAATCTTTTTATCTAGTGCGGAAGAGAACTTAGAAAGAACATTCTTCCAAATTCATAATTTTTTATTTTGATAAAAAAATGTTTATTCGAGTTTCATGCTACTCATTCTGTGCAAGCGCTCTTTCACTTACCATTTCACTAAACGAATGTCGTAGTAGTACAGCGTGGCCATACAGCAGGGTTCTGTGACCACCCCCTTGAGCTGCCTACAGAACACGACAGAGAAGGTCAGAACTCCACTGCACTGTGTGGACTATGATTAGAATTATGTAACAACATCAACAGCTACTACAGTTCACGTAATAAGTGCAAATATCCAAGCAAATTATGAAATGTATATACTGGGCAAAAATCATAATAATGAAGTGGCTATAGCACTATACAAACATCTGCCAAGCAAACAAATGTTGTTCTTGGTCAAAGACTCCTATTGTGACCTAATTTTTATTATAATTAAGTAGAAACACAGCATTTTCAAAAAAATGTTTTAAATTAAATAAGATACTGCTTACCTTTCTTATAAACTTCACAGAAGCATTAAAAAATAATAATAAAATAAGTATATAAACACACAAATAAACTGAAATCTGAAAGAGGAAAAATATACTTATTGCCCAGAATAGTTTAAACATATATTAATGATATCTACTTACTAGGATTAACATTATCTGAAGCATTTTCAGATTTATTACAGCAACTGCATCCATACTTTCAACTGAGCAAAGTTACTAATTTCAAATACAGTATTTTATGACAAGATCAGGGAAATAATTTAACACATATCTTTTGAGCTCCTTTTGGTGACCAGAAGAAAATAAATTCCAAGGGAAGGATCTTAACAAGAAAGTCACCTATGGAACAACAGACAACAAGCTTTACAGGTTTTCAAGTCTGCCTCTCAGCCTTTTTCTGCATCTACCATCTTATTTCCTAGTTGCTTATAAATAACAAGTCTATTCAAACTTAAATAAATTAAACACAACCAAGAAATTAAATTGTTGATTTAGTGTAGTGCTTTCCACTGAAACAAAGATATTTTTTTTTTTTTTTTTCATCCTCAATCCCAGATTGTATGAAGCACCTTTTTAGGAGAGTTGAGCTCCAAATTTTGCAGAATAATGGGTATCATGATTAATGTTAATACTACTTATACTATGGTGGGCAACATTCATTTTTTCTCTCAGTCCAGATCATAACATTGGCACCCGGTAAGTCTTGGGTAATAATAAAAGGTCTAACATCAGGATCCTGATAACAAGTTACAAAAAACCCCCCAAATCCTACTTCAGTATTCCTAGCTAATAATAAAGATATTAAAAAATAGGGATTTGCGACCTGGTTGTGCTGGAGCTTAAGGCTGTTAACAGATAGTTGACAGTCTTACATAATTTTATGTAGTAAATTATATTGAGAAGTTTCTCAGAATTATATGGATACTATGGATAATCTCTTTAACAATATGATCCATATAATTATGTAAAATTTCTCAGTACACTCAGTAGCAAACTGAAAAAAAACAAACTCTTGGGTAATGATTTTTGGACCCACACAGAAAATGTGTTAGATTATCGCAAAAAATTGGAGACTAATATAAAGCAGTTATTGCTGGTCATTCAGAGAACACAGCATACTTTTAGATATGATTATAAAGAGCTTATGAGAAACAACAAATCAAAAGATTCCAAGGGCTCCTCCAAAATATATCATCCATAAAAAAATGCTTTAAAAATATATCGTGCAGGAACTTATCACCACTTGGGGAAGAAAATCAGAAAAACATAATGTAACAGTGTATATACTACTTCTTTTATAAATTACAACTCTTTTTTAATCAACAAGGAAAACCTTAACAGCAAAATCAACTGTAATAACAGACAGGTTGTCAGAATAAAATTACATGTAGTCAGTTTGTAGCAAATATACGAATACTGACAACAAGCAACGAAACACCTCATGCTATTTTTTTTTACTGGAGGCTTTTACGTGAATCACTTATAAGAAACAACAACAACAAAACCCCAAAAATCAAATAAGCTACGTTCTTCTTCTGGAAAAATCTGAAACTAAGAGCAGAACTCTATTCCAGACTAAATTTAATATGGAAAGCAAGCCATTCAATGGAATGATAGACCAGTAGAACCAACAAAAGATTAATGTTAATCCTATGAGGCCAAATTCTATTCTTAGCAATGCCTTTGTATTGAGAACTGAATGTAAATGAACATTTTAAGATGTGCATTGCTCCATTTCATGCTGTCGTTTTTCTCTACATATATAACGACTACTAAAGAGAGCATTTTGTATAATTCACCTTAAAAATAGCTTTTCCTGAAATCTATTTTAGAAATTATTTATTACTGTATCAATTTGCTTTCATAGTGCTAAAGACAGTGCCTCATAATACAAAATATTTGATTTGTACTTATGACATGTTTCAAAACATAATCAGTTAATTGTAACTTAAAAATTAACTCATTCATTTTACCAATAGCTTGTTGACAGAAGCTAATTCAGAGTCCGCCTTCTCTGCCTGTAACAAATCCTTGTGGTCTAGAAAGAAAGTTTCTTTCATTATCGTTCAAGCTTTCATTTTTTATTTCATCCTTGCTATTTACAGGAACTGCTATGTTCCTATTACAATTTCCCCAATGGATGGTACCCAGCTTCAAAATAAATACAGGGCAAGGTAGTTTTGACATAAATATTGCACAACAGACTGCATTTTTATTGTCCGCTCCCCCAGAGCAACAGCATGATCATTTTTTCTGAAGAGATTATTTTTCCTCTACCGCCAATCCCAAATAAAAATATTCATATATTACTACTAATCTCAGATCAAATGTTTTCGCTAAGTTTTTGGGTGAATATTCTGGAAATGCTAAAAAAATGTGTTATTGCTTAGGAGTCCTAGAGATGTTTAAATCAATCTTACTTTCCCTAAAAAAACGCTTTTTTCAAGAGTTCCATTTTCTAGAAAGCAATGTAACTGCAAAAATAAAAAATTACACTTTAAACTGGAGAAAACAGTGGAAAACATGAGGTCATTAACAATGATGTCTGAAAATCATGTATGCAAAGGCTGACATTGCAAGATTGGAGGTGACAGAGCAGAACTCCAGCTTCTCTGAGCTCTGCCATGACACGGGTCAGTTAAAAATCTGGAGTGCAGAATAAGCCAGTAGGTTGTGGTTATCCTGTTGCTAAGTTACAGAGAAGAATAAAGGTTCTTCTACTTTCCAAAAAGTCAAAAGGGAGGAAGAATTTAACACCTGTGAATCAAATATCAGCATAAGTAAACATTAACTGAAATACTGAAGTCCTTCTGAGTATGCATAATACAGTCTTTCCACGGCACGTATCTCATCCCCGTGCAATCTAAACGAGAAAGATAGCTACCAGAATGACAAAATCATATAGAATTAAAATAATGAGTGATCATCAGATATTAATTTATTTCCCTTTATCTTTTCAAGCTGACATATTTTTGAAATAGAATCCATATTTGTTATTTCAGAGAATCATAGAATCATTAAGGTTGGAAAAGACCTCTAAGATCCTCAAGTCCAACCGTCACTATCATCTTCCTCTCTTAGATTGTAAGATATAAAAAAAGATAGAAAATATTTAGTGGATTTTGATTTATAAACTATAATAATATTTGTTTACTATGGTAAAGGCCAAAATTTGTATCCAATAATTTCATGGCTATATCATTTAGCCTATACTCTATTTAGATGCTTTCCCGATTTTGTACAGAACAGTTAATTCCTGAGAGGTATTCAAGAATTTCACAATATTCAAAGTTACTCTATTGGCTATTTATGCTGATGTATCACTACCACAGTTTAATACTGTACTAAGAAAGAATTTTTTAAAATAGCAAATAAAATAATAAAATCATTGGTTTCATGCATTTGAAACAACAAACTGATGGAGGCCTGCTGGACTACTGTCACTGAAGTTTTGAGTATTAAACGCGTGAATCAGCAACAATTCTCTCAACAACTAAGAAAATTTCTCCTTAGAAATTACTTTATTCCACCACATATACTAGGCAGTGTTCACAATGTATACAACACCTCAGGGCATTTTAAGACACTTTCTGTAGTTTATCCTAAACTGAACTCCTACGGACTTACGGCCACTATCCGCTGATAATAATACAAAATGTGTCTCATTGTTTTAGCCTGCTGAACTGTGCCTTATTTAGAGGAATAAAGGAGAACAAAACAGGCAGTAAGAATGCTCTCTCTGTGTGTGCATACATATATTTCTATATGAATATGGTTTATACACCTTGGTGCTACATGTCATGAATATACATATCTCCTAATTGAACTGATATGATTTCCACACATAAGTAAAACAGAAAAAGCTTACAGAAAATTAGTATTCTTTAATAGAACGAAAGGTAGGTACTGAAGATGGCATTATAAAATCATGAAAGCATAAAACTGTAAAGTTTCACTCTTTCTCCTCAGTTTTTAAAATTTAAAATTTTCACTCTTTCTCCTCAGTTTTTAAAATTTAAATTCTGCTGCCACGTTATTCAGATAAAAAAAAAATCTTAGTTTTGAGTCATTTAATACTTACTGAGCTGCATGAAAACATGTCATTAGTGCTATTTGCTTTGAGATGACATAAAGCTTGGGCAAATTATTTGATTTCAGGTGAACATTTTATAAATTACGATACATATTTGACCACATTTATTTTTGACCTTTTTAAAAAATAAGAATGTTTTCAAAAACAATTTTTTTCTCTTCCTTCTTGCCTAGAGCATACAATCTATTAAAAGTTTCAATAAGCAATCATTGAGCAGCCAGTCACAGCCGGAGTTATACTTAGATTTCCTCTGAAAAACAAGACTCACTGTTAGGCAACAAATGCTTAGGTAGTGCACCTAATTTACAAATAGATAAAATTGAAAAGTGTTTTAAAATGGTGAATTGTTGCACAACAATGAAAAGACTGCACAATGAACGGTAATTTATAATTCAAGAGAAAAAAATATCAAAAATTTATTCTATAGACATTTTCACCTTTAGAAAAATAATACACATTTGAATGGATCGCTTCTGCACAGATGGATATGACATTCAAAAAATTAGACTCAAGTAAATAAAAGACCCTTTTGATTGTCCCTCTATGATGGCATGGTGGTGATGGGTATAGTAGGCATGGTGGTGATGGGTTGACAGTTGGACTCCTTCCAACCTTAAGGATTCTATGATTCTATGGTATTTACTTAAATCATAAAATTCCCCTTCTCCCATATATTATTCTATTTTATTTTCTAGTATTGTACTAAGAAAGGAAGAAAACACTAAAACTGCACGCACAGTATAAGAATCCCAGAAAGAAATCAAAAGAAATCTCTCATCATGAAACAATTTCAGCACAAATTTCTACTCGACCAAAAAAATATTATAGTAAAAAGTTATCTTTAAGTAAATTTCTTTAAATAATACTGAGATTACTTGTATTTTTATGTTTGATTTCTTCCTCAGACAACTATTTTTCTTTTTACTTAATGTGACAGAGTCTTAATTCTGTGTGTAAGTACAATAAAAAGAAATTACAGCTCAAAGAAAATACGAGTTTTCTACTTCTACATAAAATAAATATGAAAACTGACAGACTATCTAGCTCTGCAGAGTCTTTGCATCATAATTAGTTGCCATTCAGTCTCTTAAAAATAAGTAAAACCACAGTTTTATCATGCTCTGTTTGTAAGACAATAAAAGTTAAATTAAATTCAGTTCAGCTGAAGTTGGAGAATTGGAGTCAAAGCAATCAAATTAAGATAAGTCTTCCACTCAGGCTTTTGGACTATGCTGGGAAATCAGTTAAAGCACAGCATCACAGAAGATAATAGCATGCTGATCTGGTCAGGCAGCAAAATCTGAGAGGTATTGTAAACATCAATGCACTGAGGTTGCACGCAAAAAATTTAAGAGTTTAGTCAACCTTAAGAGACATACATGTGACTATTACCAAATTTAACTCTAAGTGAGAGTGAAACGCAGGCAGTTTTTATTGACACAAGTTTCATGGTTTCATGGTGCCAGAAAGCAATTACAGAATCTGTCATAACAAATAAACATTGCAATGTCTTATTTTATATTAATTTGTTACTAATACTCCACCCCATACATTAGGAAGTAGCATATCCACTTTTTTTCAGATTTCAGTTGTTCACTGAATAGAAGAAAACAATAAAGATGAAGTCACATTTTATTTTAAATTGCTAAAAGTTATACACGTGAATATAACAGAGCAGTTACCAACAGAGAGGAGATCATAGGTCAATTTCATTCACTTTCAGAGAAACAAAAGCTCTACCTAAGTACATAGAACTAGACAACTTACCTAAATTATCTACTTAAAGATTTCATAGATGCAACAGCAACCAGAAGTATTAGTGCATAGATGAGAGGTAAGTCCGTCTCATCTCAACAACTAGCAATGAGGTTCAGCTGATCATTGAAAAATGATCATTGTTCATGCAGATCATTGACAAAACAGGCAAATCTGTACCTGGGGTTTGGATTTGGCTTAATTTTTCCTTATAACACCATCACCTTTTGCCAAATAATTAGCTTAGAAGTTCTATGAAAAATACAGTTCTTAAATAACTTTGTCAATAAAAATTAATGTATAATAAAGTGCACAGGGGTTTTTTGGCATCCTGATCACTCCAGTGCGGAAGTCCTCTTTCGGTCATTCTTAGTATATCTTAGATTTGAAGTGATAATTTAATTGAAACTTTAGTAATATGAAATGCAAGCATAGTTACAACATTTCACTTTACTGCAAAGTCACTTTACATTGTACTGTAAGCATTCCAGCAAGTATGCTTGTGCTAATACAGTAAAAGATTAAGAAACCCAAAGAAGAGAATTCTGAAATAACTACTTCTATACAACAGTTCTTGCTTGTTACCAGAGATTAAATAACTTGAAATTATACTGAAACAGTTTAATTACAGTAGTACAAAAAAAAAATTTTATTTTTATATCTGAACTAAAATAAATTATTTTTTTTCACTTTGTTTCATTGCTAGGACTGTTAATTTCATGTGAGGATAAATCAAATTAAATCCAAATACCTGAAACACTTTCTTAGCTTAGTGAAATGAGATGGGATATTGACATGATGAAAAAAATATTTTGCTTTCCCCCTTAATAAATAGTACTATAATACAAAAATGCTTTTATGGCAATGATTTATGTTTCAGACAAAACCTATCTCATATACTCTCCTCAGGTTCACAAAAGCCAGACTCAGTGCAAAGGTTGTTTTACTCCTTCTTAAGCATCCAGCTCTGGACAGATGGTAATAAATGATCTCTGAAGATGGCGTTTCTGTAAATATTTCAAAAGACTAACTGCACCTGCTCCTCAATGCTAAAGAGAAATGATATGATTATAGTAGCAGGAAAACAAGAAAACTGAAGAATCTGCTATGACATGAGGCTCCTCTCCTAGAAAATCCTGAAGCTAGGAAAGAAATGAGAACAACCCATATTGAGAAATTTTAATATTTACTTACCCCTTCACTAGCATTATCACCTGTGTTGGTCAGCATTTCTTGAAGGGCTCTGACAGATAGGGACTGTTCAAGGACAAAATTACAGATGCAAAGGTCCGGAGGAACATACTGTAAAAATAAATTAAACAGCGTAAGAACAGATCAGTAAAGCAGGTGAAACAGGATGAAAAGTGTGTTTGAACACACATGTATTTTAAAATCCATATCTGTTTACTCATTTATTTTTGAGACATGTTATTTCCCTTTATGAAAATAATATAAATCCATTCTTCATGTGTTGTCCATGCAGTAACTTTAGTTTTCCTAGAGCTGTATTCCTCACAGTAAAATAAAACATCTTCGGGTTCAAAAGTAGAAAGTTTTTCTTTACATATTATTGCTTTCCTGTCTTTTAGAATTACACCATGAACATTGTATTTGTTCTCTAATGACATTGACAGAAGAGGTGTATGATCTTACTTGCTGTATAAGGTTGACACTCTGAACATATTTATAGCTGTCACTAAATGGAAAAGATTCAGAATCTAGTACTGTGAACTTTTAGGAGATCTTCTCAGTTGTTGGATCAATACGACTGTTGGTTTTGAAACATGAAACTTACATTCACTTCAAGAATAGCAGACTTTTTTTCAATTCATTGGCACTGATGTGTCCAAGAAAAAAAGTCTCAAGGAGAATCGTCAATGTATGTAATATGTGACAGGAGAGTAAAAAGGAGACAGAGCCAGACACAAATTGAAATACAAGAAGTTCAATCCAAACATGAAGAAAAAAACCCCTTTCTTCTGTAAGCATGGTAAACACTGGAACAGGTTGCCCAGAGAGGCTCTGGAGTCTCCACCCTTGGAGATATTCAAACCCTGACTGGACAGCGTCCTGAGCAACCTGCTCTCGCTGAACCCTATCTGAGCAGAGGGGTTGGACTTGATGATCTCCACAGTTCCTTTCCAACCTCAATGATTCAGTATTGTGTGATTTATGATACAGCTCATGGCTATGAGTGAGCTTTAAAGTAGATATGCGCTCCTTTTTCTTTTTTAAATCAGTGTGACAGGAAGGAATAAAATTCTTGACAGTGCTAAGTTTTAAGCTGGTGAAAAGGTAAATCATACAATTAAGAGATTGCTAAACTTGCTGAAGTTCTTACAGCAAGGTAACCAAGTACGGTCTTAGAATTCACACCCTTTGATCCCTACTATAGACCCTAATTTTTTCTTTTTTTTTGTGGGGGGGGAGGTGTTTAAACATTTTGGAAAGGACTTTTAGGCCAATGACTTGACAATGAAATGGCATACGTTAGAGAGAGATATATAGTTATTACATAGATTATTGTGGTGAACTCTTGCATCTTTCTTATGCAACTAAATAAATAATGTAAATAAATGTAAATAGTAAGCAGCTGATTATTTCATTAACTGCCACAGGAACAACTTAAACTGTAATACTTGTCATCAGTCATCTCTACTAAGGGGTATTATTTTTTTATCATTCATTAACAGCATCTGTGTACATATACACACACAGAACAAACTCTGTTATATAAACACATATTATACATGCATATGAGTGTGTTCGTGTGTGTATGTAGCATCCGTTTACATGCTCATATGTGTACATGGATTGTAAATGGAAGTTTACTCTTTAACAGGTTACATTCAAGGCCTCTTATATAACCAGACACAGGAAGATAATGTAATTTCTCAGTGAAATTAATTACAAACAAAACTAGGTTAGATTTTTTGTCTCCTATTTGTTAGTTAAATCTGGACAGATTTTTTTAGAATATTTTTGTGCTATGAACATAAAAATCTATACAACATTAAAAAGTCTCTACTTCCCAATGAACGAGACGCGTAAACAAAACTTCTGAATAATACTTCACCCATTACTTTACTGCCTTTAATTGCACCCAGCAGGCAAATAAGCCACATTATTATCAAAAATACCCCAAAAAAACCAAAAGTCCCAAAGAAAAAACCTAGATATTTTTCTGTTGTCAGCCTGTGGAAGCTTTCAGATTATGCAGCACACATTCTATTGACATTTTGAGTCTCTATTAACCCATGCTATCCTTAAAGTACATTTGAATTTAAAAAAAACACAACAATTTTTATAACGTCCTTCTATTTTCAACATGAAACTTAAATTCAGAAATTAAACTGGAATTTTATCCGGGAAAAAAATAACATAGCTGGTAATCTAGTTCTAATCAGCATCAGAACACCTCTGGCACTTAATCCCACTCCAAACGGAATATGGCATAGTCAGTACGATCCAACACTTACTAAGTGAACAAAAGAACACCCATCTGTTTCACTGGCCACTGCTCTTGTGCCTCACAGGCTGCATTTTGATTTGAAAACTGTAACAGCTCTTAACTTTAGTGCTATATTAAGGAAAGACACACTCTAAAACAATGTACTCCTGGTCAGTTTGTATAAAATGTACACCTTAGGTTAACAAAATTAATTTTTCACTTCTTTTTCATAGCCTATGGAGCTTCCAGTTTTATCTAAGAATATCGACGATGAGAACTATGAAATTAATGGTTTTTCCACCCATGACTTACAGCAGCTAACCCCTCTTTCAAACTCGCAGTGTTACACAATAAGCTAACACATGCATGCTATCACATATCCAATTTCTGCGGATGGACGGCAAGAAATTATTTTTCAAATTCCACTGACCTGAGAAATACCAACAAAAGGTAATTTATGTGAATGGTACATTACTTAAGTAGCAACTAACCTCCTCAATTACTCTAGATTGCTTCTTTTTGTAAAAAAAAAAAATTAAAAATAACTAAAAAATTAACCATTGAGTCTGTCAAGGCTCATTTGCTTTCTGGTCTTCTTGCAAACAACATTGTTTCCGAAGTTTGATATTCAACAATATCTGTTTGGCAGATCATTTTACACTCTTAATAATTACACAGATAAAAACGGTTTAATAAAATCTTGGACCATCTGCTCATCTATGCTTTTTTTTTCCAGTTCTGAGCAATGTTGTATTGTAATGGAATACCACAAAAAAAAAAAAAAAAAA
>Ga0065711_1000554_pt1 | contig 62086 bp, 9 predicted proteins | sample Hoacrofraction12_FD_59098 | JGI IMG/M metagenome (GOLD analysis project Ga0065711, IMG submission 59098) | Hoatzin crop microbial communities from Cojedes, Venezuela - Epithelial fraction 12 v2 (version 2) | ecosystem: Host-associated > Birds > Digestive system > Esophagus > Crop | place... | reverse complement strand
CGCTCGTCCCGCGGCGCAGCGCGTGCCGCCGGCGGGGGGCGCGTCAGCCGGAGCTGGGCTGCGGACCCTTCCGGTCGGCGCTTCCCGGTTCCCCCCGCCCCATCGGGACATCTCTGATTGGGGCAGAATATGATGATTTAAGAACTGATTGCTTAGATTTATTTTTATTTGATTGATTAGGTTTAAGATTTCGCACAGTTGTTGCCTTTCTTTAACGAAAGGGAAGAAATATCCGTCCCTTAAGCACACCGGGGAGGTGGGGGGCAGAGAAAGATAGCTTAATTCTGTGACAACTTTTCCAACTTTCAAGCTGAAACCCATCACAAGATACAGGTTACTTCTAAGTTATTCCATCAGTCTATAATTGTCACCATTTCAACAGAAGTATTAAACAATAGAAATAGTTAAATAATATCTGCAATAGTTCTATCTTACTTAACACTGGTTTTATTACTTAAAAATAGTGATGAAAATTCTTGAAATATTTTCACTGGACAGACTTTTATTCCTAAGCATTCCAAGAATCACCTCTGAAAGTCATGGTCGCATAATCTTGGAAATAGGGACACAGGACAGCTTTTCTCTCTCTGAAGGCTGAGAACAGCCCATTGGGGTTTGGGATTTTTGTTTGGGGGGTGGTTTGGGGTTTTTGGGGGGGGGGAGGGTAGTGGTGATGTTTGGGTTTAGTGGGGTTTTGTTGGTTTTCTCTGTGAAGGTACAGGGATTGGCTAGAATTGTGTAACAGATTGCAACATCTTTAACACTGTGAAGTACAGGGAGTCAGTGTGAACCCTTGCAGGTCGGGTTCTTCAAGGCCAGCTTCATTAACATGTGAGGTTATTGGCAAGTAACCGCAAAACAGAAAATGGCCCATGTGTGCAGACTGCTCCTTTGTGTTCATTTACTGAAGGCTACATAGATGCCTTTTGAAGAGGCACAGTAGTTTCTTTCGAGCCATTGGCTTACAAGCATCTGGGCTACCAGAACTGTGAGAATTTTGGCTACTGCACAGAATTAAAACCTCTGCTCATGTATTTACTATAGAAAGTTCTTAACATTGTGTCTATGTGAGGATCATGTAAACAGAGACACAACATAACTTTGTTGTGAAGATGAATTTAGGTAGCTCCAGTTGCGAGTAATTAGTGTGTATTTATACATTAAACTAGATTCTTGATTGGTCAGTATCATTACAAGCAAAGTCAGCATTTTGCCATCTTACTCAAGTTGGACATGTAACTTTAATTCCAGGGCAGATAAGCCATAATTAATTCTGGAGGTCTTTGGATTGTTTTCTGTTTTGGTTTGGTTCTGTTCTTCCCTCTTAAATATCAGTTGAATGATATATTTGGCAGACCAAAAATCCCTGCTTATGTTGGGTTATTGAATAAGTGGCTTCAAACTGAAATATTCAACATCTGATAACAAAACAGATTAGTATAAACAGAGTCAATATGTAGGAACTTGCTTGAAGATGACAACATTGATCTGAATGTTATAAGTTAACATTTGGAAACAGTTTTTTATTAAATGACAAAACCTTATGTTTTTGCAAAACATTCCCAGTATTTACTGTTTTTACTGTCTCTAGTCTCAAGACTATTTGCTAATCTTGATAAAAACCCGATTTATTTCTGTTGTATTTACTATGGGTGGCCATGCTTGATTAGGCTGCCTGACTTTTTTTTTTTAATCCTTGCATGGGTAGTCCTGTTGATTTTAAGAGACTTTATTGCTTTTCATGTAACTTGAACTATATCGCTGAGTATTGGTATCCGTGGAATATTTCCTATTGTGCACTTATGTAAAAGTTTTACTGTATTCTTTGTGGGCATGCAACGTGGCAGATTTGAAGCATCAGTTTAAGTTTAGACAAACTATTAAGTAATTGCCGCAGGCTAATAACTACAATATATTTGAATAATAATGCATTCATTCCTCTGGTTCTTAACTATAAATGTAATTAACAACATATTTATAAGTTACACTCATTTCAGCAGGACATAATAAATATGATGGCCAGCAATTATTTTTACAATTATATACAAAAAATCTAAAATATGAATTTTTCCACTATATGCAAGAGATTTTATTCTATAACTGTTCAATTTGTAAATTGTGCTTAAAAAGCATTGTATCCTAAGATCTCATTTCTAAGAATAATACAAGGATTGTAGAATATAAAAGCTACAACTAGTAAGCTTTAAATAAGTATTAATAGAAATTGTTAAATACTTTTAAGTGCTGCCTTTTTTTCAGGGTATCCTTAACACATTTTTGAAGCAAATAACCAAATTACAAGCTTCTTTGTTACAAATGTGTTAGCTATTACCAGAAAGTCCAAAGTTTTGTTTATTTTTGTACAGGAAGCATACATAATTTGCTAGCTGAAAACTGAGTATTTTGTATGGTATTTCAGTGCTGTTATCTCCCAAGATTAAAGGGGATAACAGTATACCTGTGGTTTTATGCATGTAAAGGTTTTGTGAAACTTTTACATTTAGAGTATGTGTATACCTTTTATGTAGAATGGTTTTATATAGGATCATTCTGGATCTATTTCTGAGGCTCTTTGTGTGTCAGAGTTTTAAATATATTTTCAATATATGTAAGGTTAAATGTGGCCCTACGCTATTAAATCAGTTAACATTTGAAAAAACACCCATTGTATTCTGTACAGGATAATTTACTCACTGCATGCACAATATTAATCCATTCTGCTATTTGAATCTCAGTAAACAAATGACTGAGTCCTACTGTCTAGGTATGTATTGGGAACATACAAAACACTTCTCATGGAAGTCAGAGTGATATGCTGCTTATTGTCTGGAGCATCCTTAAATAATCATGAAATGATAATAGTTATGAATCTATTTAGCAGATTCATTACCAAAAATGATCAACTGTTGATGAAAACACAGCTGAAAAAAATAGCTATACAATTGTTTCTCAGGGTCATGTCAGTCTGATAGGTAAAAGGTTAGGTGAAACATGGCCCTACAAGGCAAGAGATACTATCTCAGTGTTATGCTTGTGGCCACTGATGCACCTGCTAGATGTCACGATGCACTGCATGTGTTGTTTCTCTGAGCAAGGGTTCTCAGTAAGCCTGTTTTACTCTATTCGTGAAGCAGAGGGGCTGCCTTCCACGCAGGAGGGCTGTGGCTATTGCAGCGAATACTGCATTTGGAAGCGGTGGCAGGAGAAAACAGCAATGGGTGAAGTTACCAGCACATAAACCACCAGGATGATTTCTGTTGTCTCATGCTGATTTTGTATTTGAGCGGGAGTAGGACACTGACTCCCGTTTTGCTATCATAGAGGAGAAATAAAGCTGAGCTGCAGAACGAATTAGTAGCGAACACCGTGATTATTCTTAGCTGTTAGCACAAGTTGTAGGAAGGGGGGAAAAAAACGGGAGAGGAAGGAAAAAAAAAACCCTCCATTTAATGCTGCCTAGGGAATACAGTGGAATTTAGAACAGATACCGTTGCGGACTGACAGCATGCCTGATTGCACTTGAGTTGAATCACTGAGAAGCAGCCTCATGTTGTATTGTACTGTTTTTAAGGCTGAAGGAAGAATAGTAATGGAGTTGGGTACAGTATTTCTGCATAAATGGAAAATAATATAAAGATGGTGGTATGTAATTTGTATTTTATTTTTAAGAAGAATTTAATCCAGGTATGTATCCTCTTTGTATTTTTGTATCTGGTCTACATATGTTTTTCTGTTTCCTTTGTTTCCTTTCCTTATTTTCATTCTGAATGTACCTCCCACTGTTCTAGTTAATGCAATGCATTGATTTGTAACTGATTTGCTTTCTAATGCTATAATGTTGATAAAACTGTCTGGGCTTGTGCACTTAAGAATCAACACTTCCTTATAAAGTGGGGGGTTTATTTTGTAATGCTGGTAAGTTCACAATGTTAGTTGAGTAAGACAGTATAGTATTTGATTTCACAATCAGTTGGAACATTTTAATTGGTATAAAAAGATAAATAACTTAGATACATGAATACATGGTGAAAATATAGTATGTTTGGCTTATATCTGCCAGGACTTTTTTTGCTAGTTCACGATAGGATTAGTAATAAATTGAGCTTTACAGATGCTTATGTATTTCTGGGTCTTGATTAATCTTCAAGATGAACACACTGCAGCTTCCTTTTGAAAAGGCAGCTTGCTTAGACTACATGCTTGATTCTGTTCCACAACTAAACCTATGTCTGAGAATACCCTCCCCAAGTCCACAGCCTAAAAAACTGCTGTAGCGATTTAATACTTTTTTTTTTGTTCATGCTTTTAGGTTCAAGAAGATAACATTAGTATTTTGCCTTCTGCAGTTTCAGAGGCCAAGTAATAGTAGCTGAAACTAATTTCTTACTATGAGATTGATAGTTTATTTTGCTTTAAGAGGAAGAATTATGCAGATATAAAAATCTGACTGTATTCATTAGCCCCCAACTTTCTTTAGTGACCTCCATCCTGTTGTATTTTTTGTATTATAGTATTTTCTTTCAACTGACTACTAATTGTACATAAGAAGTGAAATACAACATAAAGCTATGTGCCCTTAAACTAAGGACAGTAATAGTTGTCTTATAATGGGCATGTCTAGTAAAAATGTATTTAAAACATTTAAGACATTAGAAATAATGCTCATCTGATTGTTCAGTAGTCCTGAAATCTCTCAAAACATTCTGTTGCATTTCTAATTTGGATGCAGTCCAGTTTTAAGTAAATTTTTTTTATAACATGTCGATACAAAAAGGGTTAATATCAGTTCCAACATCTTAATGTTGACGTTAACCCTTGACTGACAGGAATTCTCATGTCTTAAAAGCATTCATTAATGTAACATTATTTAATTGCTTTCTGTCGTGAAAATAAACTCTGATCATAAAGTTGTAGTTATTTTTCACAGAGGAGGTGATACAATGCTTGTTTCCTGAGTGAAGCTGTTGTTGATTATATAAAACAAATGCCTTTATTTTCTGTGATACACAGGTATGATTTGGCAATTTAAAATGTAAGGTTATTTGACACACTGGAGTGTTCTAAAAATCAGTACTATTTTTTATCATACAAATCAACATACTGAGAAAAGTATTGAGAGAATACTGTTGAGTCTAAAAGCATTAAGAAGAGTCAAAAGTAGTATTTAAGGTTAAAACATCCTTTGTTCATCATAAATTACTTCTGTAAAGGATATTATGATACAAATTATGGTTAACTGTCATCTCAAAGACGTCTTGTATAGAAAGAAGTAATGATGCGAGATAAAGGAGTCTTTTTCCAGTGGAGTTTACACAACCTGAAGAGAGTTGTATAAAGGTTTTCTGTCACTATACCATTTGCTTGATCCTGCAGTGATGTCAGAACGATATTATCATAATGACTGTATATTGCTGAGGAAGCACTTTGGAAATCCCAGGTTAAGTACTGGGATTTCAGAGTATTATCAAGAAAGAGAAGACTGATAGCTCAGAATGTCTCCCAATTCATTAAGGTATCAAGGAGGACTGAAAATTCCAAATTTTCTTGTAACTGTAGTGTTGTGAAAATCTAGGAAGAATGAAGTAGTATACTAGATTCTGCCTTGTGAGACTGTCACCATAAAACTGAAGCTTTGAAGCATAAAAATTCTTTGGCACCCAAGAAGGTTCTTGTACAGGTTTTGTTTTTCTCACCTTATCTGTGTCATTCAATTAGGTTAATAGCTCTACAGCAGAGGTTTTTACTTTCAGGTGGAAATCTAAGTATCAGTCCATAGTTGTTAGTATATTGAAGCAGAGAAAGCAGAGCATTTTTTCTTATACAGTTTCTGCAGCATATTTAGAATTATGTTTCATGTCTACCATTCTTATCAATGAATGTTGTTTCCGGTGTTTAGCAAGCAGAGCTCCTATCTGTCTGTGCCTAATCATCCCAGTGTATGTTGCTGTCAACAGTAGTTGTAGTGGTTTCTGCTTGTGGCATTTTTCATATGTCACAAGTGATTGCTACCATTTATTGAAAGAAAGACCTTTCTATCAAAACCTGTCCATTTCATAATTCTGTGTTCATAATTCTGTGTTCTAAAAATTTAATGGAATTATTAGTGAACTACATTTTAGAAAATATTTAAAACCTTTTTGTGAGGGAAGGATGGAATCGGGAGGGTTTACAAATAACATTTTGCCCATTTAAAGTTGTTCCCTTAATCTAAACATTTCACAGAGAATTTTTGTAAGTAGTTTGAAGAAAAAAAACAAACAAAAAAAATCCCAGTTTTCTAAAATAACCTGTGTTATATAGAGTGATGTAGTGCACACAAGGTCATAGACTCCATGGCAGTCTCTGTTCAAAACAGATCTAATGTAGGGCAGAGAATTGCCTGTGCCAAGGCTCAGGTCACTACAATTGGAGGATTAAAATTCTATACCTGGAAGAAAATTGAGGGATTTTTTTTTTATATATATTCTGATGGAATGATTGTAGAAATTGTTTAAAGTTGCTGAAAAGTTTGAAATGTTAATATTATATGAGACTTTGAATGTACACTTAGTATACCGTAAATATATTCTTTGCAAATGTGTTATGCTTTAGTGTAGATTATATCACTAGGGCTCTCAGGGTATAACGCTCTAAAGAAAACTTCTGATTAAAAACACAGACATAATTAAGGACAGAGCTGAGATTTGGTCAAATGCATGTTGATGCTTTCTATTTTTTAAAAGCATTAAATAGGCTCTCATTATTCTGTACTCTATACAGTAAATCTATTGAGTATTTGTGGCAATCTGACATAATAGCATGCATGTAATAGTCTCAGAAGCTAATATGCCTGGTACTTAGAAATATAATCATCACCATATTGTCAGAAAATAACTTTTCCCTCTCCAGTTTTTCTGTTGATTTTGTAGCCTGCATTTAAATAGGAATGCACTATTAAGTGGAATTATCTCTAAATCTTAGCAGCTTGTGGAGTGAGAGTATTGACTAGAAATAAGTTCATGTAGGACAGCATACATCATATATACAGATGTAAAAGGGGAAAAAAGGGGTCTCAGATTCACTATTGCCACCTTCTTTATATGCTACAGTCTCTTTTTTTTCTTCTTTTCATTTAAAAAGTTGAGGAAACAACTAGAAATTTTAAAGAAAAAAAGGTTAGTACGTTTAGCCAAATAATATTGCAGCCATGTTCCAAGTAATCTGCAGTCTTTTAGCCCTTGTGTCTATTAACCTATTCAACTACACTATACTAAGCTATCTACTACTCTCCAAATGGAGCGCATTTTAACTTTACGAATCTGTTCAATAGCTTTTCACACTTAAGTATTAATCTACAATATTTGACAAATCTCTCTTTTGTTGTTGGTTCTAGTCAAGGCCATGGTCCTTTAAGGACAGTGGCTGCAAGTATAACTTTCATATTTGTAATATAAATACCATGCTACACACTTGTTTCTAAAGAAATAAATAGTGTTCGAAATGTCTTCAACAACTTTATTAGTACTTCATAAACAATTGATAGGCAACTTTAGCCTCTAGATGCTGTAACAAGACTTCTCAGAGAGAAGTGTATATTACATATATACACATATATATAAGGTGTGGAGAATAGCAAAAATTTTAAAAAGTTAGAAAAATTATTGCGAAATAGATTTTATTTTTTTTTTTTCAACTCATGTCTGTCTGCAACAGTAATTGAAGAAAAAAACATCTTTGACGCTGCAGAAAAATCCTCTCTTTTCCCATAGTGGTCATAGCAGTAGGGGAGCAGTGAAGTCAACTTTTGTCTCCAGAATAATTACTCATCCTAGCTAGCTGGGAATTTACATTTTCTTCTAAGCCGTTCAGTAAACAATATGCTTCTATATACTATACAGTAATTTAACTGCAAATAATTGTTAAACCACTGAGTTAATTCAGTAATACACAAAGTTCTAGATATAGTTTCTGTTTCAGATGCTGCTCTAAATCACAATGATCTGATATCAGTTTTAAGCATGTGCTACTAGCATCTGTTGTTATCCTTAAACTGAGGTTGTATACTGAAAGAACAGAGAAGTCAAGTAACAGCTGTGAAAGACCAGCCATGCTGCATGACTGTCAAATATTGAGATTGGATTCCATAGTGTACTTGATGAGCATTTGTACAAGCTCTTCAGGACAGCAACAGGCCTTGTGGGTTAAAAAGTAAGCATCTTGTAGTCTCTTTAGGCTGGAGTTTGAAACATCAGTTTGGTGGTTGGTTGTATTGGTAACATTCCCCATAAACAGAAAGGGAGTATGTTTCATGATGCTTAGATACATTAATAGCAGGATCCATAAAGAAATATCACCAGATAAATAAGAAGATATAGTGAACTTTCCAAATGATATTGATGGTCAGGAGGAATAGCTTTCGAGCCAAAAGGAGAGTGTGGTGATAGCACTCCATGCTCTCATGTGAATGTTGGAGGGGGTGATAGGATAGGGCAAAACTCTGCTGGTGGAAACCTGAGGAACTTCTGGAACAGAGAGTAATTATCCAAAAGAGAAAGCAGAACTACTTTCTTGCTCTTGTCCCTGTCTTTGCCAGGGTCTGCAGGCAGGTCATGTATGTAGCATGTGCAGATTAGGATGAGTATCACTTCACCGTGAGACACTCGCCAATAACACAGTTCAAAAATGTCAGTATTTAAGAATGTAAGGAGAATTTAAGAAGAATATAAAGGAGCAGACAATTGTTCCAAATTAAGTTCTTCTGAATTAGGTCATGTGAGATGACTGTCAGTATAGTGCTGCTGTTGTAGTATACACAATTATGCTTATCTAAAGAAAGGTAGCGTAGGTTTTCCCCAACAGACATACATTGATGGCAAGTACCATTACGTCAGGATAAACTTATTACCAGGTAACCATAAGACTTATACCATACTTGACAAATCTGTAGATCTGAATTCTAGTTATTTTACTACTGATTCCTTATGTTTCTGATAGTAAGAGAAGCTCTCTTAGCCTCAGTTTCTGTGGCTGCGAAGTGCACTGCTTACACTTTTTCATGTGTAATTTCTGAAGCATTTTGCATATCACAAATAGATGTTGCTGCCTAGCCTTTTGGTGTTACAAACACGAACTGCTGTATGCCTTTTTACGGAGCGAGACTGCACTTTAGTCTCGTATTATTCCCTGTCCCCTTTCAATAGACATAGGCCCCTTGTAGTTGATTAATAGTGTAAAGGTTAAGCAGGGCTATGGTTCTGCCTGTTTCTTGCTTTTTTGGAGGGACAGTCTGCATCCACAAAGCTGCCTCTGAATGTGGAGGGCTGCTGCTCTACAGCTTCGTTTATTGTGATCCAAACAGAAGGTCAGCAATGATCTAGCTATTCTTTTTGAACACTGAAATTATTTTTTTTAAGATGAATCAATTTATTTATATAAATAGACAGCTGTATTTGATAAAGTGAAAAACATTTGGGAATCTATGAGGATCTGGTGTTCAGACATGTAACTAAAATACACTGCTTGCGTTATTTAAAAAGCTATCATTCTTAACCTGGCCCACTCTTCCCGCCTTCTACCTGACACATTAGTTTTAGACTTGGGAATGAGATCCTTTATACCTGATGCTTCCAATGGACAAGTTTTATTTTGACAATGTTTTGTTATCAACTGTATACTCGAAATCAATCCAAATTACCTGTTCACTATCAAGTTGATTGACAAAGGTCTATATTCAGACTTGCTATGGGTAAAAAGTTGAAGGAAGTGTCATTGTGTCCTTTCTTTAGAGAAGGAACTCATTAGCAATTTCTTTTATAGCTAATCTCACTATGCATAACACTTTCCAGTTTTCTGCACTATAACCATCTAGCATAAAGTCTGTACTTTACCGCTGTAACATTTCAATTTGATTCCTTGTGCTTAGAAGGGGTTAACCCATCTGTGTTCAATTTTATCATATAAATTGGTTTAAGTCAATAAACAAGCAAAGTGAAAATAAAAAAATGGGATCATGATGTTTTATTGGGAGACCTGGATAAAACCAGAAAATCACTGAATGACAACTCGCAGCTTATTCAAATAATTTACTTACTCCTATGTGCTTCCCAAAAGACTGTTCTGTATTTCCCAGAGTTTTAACCCACACTGGTTTAAAATGGTAAGAACAACCCTATGCAAATCTTTGCAAAAAGAAATGGACAAGACCTATAATGACTCAAACTTGATTCCATGTTTAGATATACGATTTTAGAAAAGGAGTATTTGACAGAGCAACAGTAGGCTGTAAACTGATAAACAGGTCATGTGACTAATGTAGCTAGGATGGAATGGAATTCACATGACAGAACAGAAATCTGCTCCATTTACCAGATCTCTGTGTTTGTAACAGTACAACTTTTAACTTACTATGACGTTGTCAGAAACTGGGTTTAAATAAAATGAGTACTGAATTTGCAGCTATCTATAATACCTTCAACTATCTCTTATAAAAAGCATAGGTTAGGCATTGAATAAAACATATATATGGCTGGCTGTGAAATCAAGATTCTTCTACAGAGAATTAAACCTTATTTAAAATGAATTAAATATTCCAGATTCTGATGATAACTTCATTATTTCTTGAGGTTTTGTAGGCTGAACCAGTAAACAAGCCTTCTAGCTTGTTTATACATTGTTGTTTTGAAGTCTTTTCAATGAGAAGGATGTCCAAGTTATCAGAGTAAAGTTTGTATAAGAGGGCACTTAAAAAGCAGTGGTTGTGTGGGCAGACGAAGCAGGCAGTCACATTTCAAATCTTGTTCAATAAAGGGTTGCAAATATTGAGTGTAAGAGCTGAAATGTTAACAAGTGTTTCTACATCTAGAAACATGCATTTGATATTGAAAAGTGTCCCAGGATGATTCCTTCCTCTGCTAATATGTGAAAACAAGGCAGCCTTTGCTCTAGTGAGAGCTTTGCAATATTCTGAGAGATAGCATTTGCATGCCTTGAAAATTGCGTGCAGTCTCATTGATCATTCTTTTGCTTCCAAACATTACTTGCTCTTCATTCACTCTTAATACTCTGACTTCAGGCATAAGCCTGGAAGAAAAAAGTTACAAGAGCTATGGTGGTGCGGATATGTTAGTGATTCATGTTCCACAAATATTTCACCTTTTATAAAATAACAGTGACTTTGGGAAGGATTAAAAATGTTGTCTATTCTTGTTCTGCTTGCTCTTTGGCTGCATCCCATTAACTGGAAAAGAAAGAAGTCTATTTAGATCCTCTGTTCCAGGATTCCAGAAGTCAACCAGGCTTTTACCAGCTTTGCTTGGGCTCTATTCAACACAGTGCATTTCGCTGCTGTAGCATGAATCAGTAGTTAGTGTTTGTTATTGACCACAACATGAGTATAATAGTAAGGTCAGTGAAGACAAACTCTGTAATTAAAAGACCAGATCTTGAGGTGAGCGGGCCATAATGTTTCATACAGTGCCATGCTGTTTGCAGACAAAGACGACAGCTCATATCCTTTATTACTCTTAAGACATCAGAGAACGAGTTTTAAATTTTCATATACCCTTTATCTAAATAAACATCTTATTCTGCCAAAGAATTTTTAGCTGGTTTAGAAAGTGAAATGGCCATTTTGAGAACTACTCCTTTGTTGGATTTTTCTGAGCTATTTGTCTTGTTTTTATTTTGCAGCTATGAGACTGGGAGGTGAATGATATGCTGTACGAAAAAGTACATTTATATATTTAAAGTGCATTGACTACATTTCTATAGAATGCAAGCTATTGTTTTATGGAATAGAAGCTTCCAGATACCTCATGAAATCTTTTTACTCCTCGATGTTTTAGAGCAAATTGCTTTCCTGTTGCAAAGACACCTGTTTTTGTCCTGAGACTTGTAAATCTTATTTGTTTCTCCTTCTTTCTCTTGTTTTGTGTAGGGTAGTAGGGGTTTTTTTTTGTGACCAGAACAAAGTAAAACTACTAACCTCAATCAGAATGTTCCATCAGTTGTCATTATGATTTTCTGTTGTTTTCTGTAGTATTTTTTTTCATTACTCTTAAAGAAGAGAAACCAAGAAGGTGTGCCCACTTTAATTCCTGGCTAACCATAACACGTGTTAAAGTCTGGTAGAAAAAGAAAGCACCTATTTCTCAAACCACAGTCACGTGCATAATTCAATCTCAAGATAGAACAGTACTTCGTGGATACAATACTGATGTGTTGCACAGAATCCTACCTTGCTTCAGAAGATGAACCAAGAGAAACCTTTCTACTTCTATTTTACTGGCTAGCAACAAATTTTTCCTCTGTCGGTTTTTTGACTACTGCTGTATATCATATGGATATAAACTGAAAAGTCATTACTCTGGAAGAAAGAAGACAGCATTAATACCAAATCTCTCAGTTAAAGTCAGAGAATTAAGCTGGACAAAGAAGCCTGTAAATAAGTATTTCTTATTCATTTATGTTAAAAATATTTGCCTAGAAGTGCTTTCAGCTTCAGTTGTTCATGAAAAATTCTATTCAGATAATTATGGGGAAAGTATAAATAAATACATAACTCCTCTGTGTTTCCATTGTAACACAGTTAAAACAACATTAGTATTATTGAATGATAAGTTTGTTTGGCAGCCATTGTAATGTCATTCCCTCCTTTTTAGACACTTCAAGAAGCCATGTGCAGCAGAGTGAGATTTTGCAAGACATACAAAACCCGTTCAGGATTTGGTTTTGAACAAGCAGATGAGTGATTGCATTTTCTTTTTTTTTTTTTTTTTTCCCCTCATCAAATGATACTGGAGCATCAGTAGTTTATATGTATGTAGCCTCTGTTGATGAAATATTTGCTGATGATCCTGTTGGAGATACAAATACATGTCTGCATCAAAAATTGTGTTTTGTGGAAACAGCTTAATATAAATTACACTCCATGGTTTCTGCCCTCTTAAAGAGCCTGATCTTATCTTACATATATAAGATTTGCAAAGGAATGTTTACAAAGAAATCGGGAAATAGTACAAAAAGGAAAGAGAGTTGTCAGAGCAAAAAGGAACAAGACTTAACACAGATTGGACAAACAAAGAATCCAAAATTTTCGAATACTTTAAAAAGCACTGTTAAGAAGATTGCCAAGTGTCCATCTGCTCGCAACTTATCAACTGAAGAAGAGGAAAATAATAGAGAATTTTCACTTTCTCCAACGTTCAGTTACAGAGTTGCTATTGCTAATGGACTGCAAAAGCACATTTTTGTAACAAACAACAATAGTGAAGTTATAGTTCAAGATCTGTCTTCAAATGATAGCTCATATTCTGAGTCATTAAGCGAAGTAAAAAGTAATAGCAAGAGAAACGAATACTTATTACACACAATGCCTGTGAGACGCAACAGAAAAAGCGTAAGCAGCCTTGCACCATCTGATGGAAGTTCTGATGGAGAACGCACTTTACACACACTAAAGCTGGGAGCTTTACGAAAACTGAGGAAATGGAAGAAGAGCCAAGAATGTGTCTCATCTGACTCGGAACTAAGTACGTGGAAGAAAACATGGGGCTTAAGAAGTAAATCTCTAGACAGAACTGGCCGTCACCAGAAATCAAATACTCTAGAACCTGGCTTTAGTTCGACAGGTTGTATTAGTCAAACCCATGATGTTATGGAAATGATCTTTAAAGAGCTTCAGGGAATAAGTCAAATTGAAACAGAACTCTCTGAATTAAGAGGGCATGTTAATGCTCTGAAACAATCCATTGATGAAATTTCTAGTAGTGTAGAAGTTGTACAAAATGAAATTGAACAATTGCGAACTGGATTTGTACAGTCCAGAAGAGAAACTCGGGACATACACGACTACATTAAGCAGATAGGCCATCCAGGAAACAAAGCAAGTCTTCGGTTTCTAAACGTGCCCGAAGAGAGGCTTGAAAAAACTGAAAGCATAGTTTACAAAATATTAGTAGATAAAATGGGGTTCTCAGAGGCACAAAGTGCTATTAAAATTGAGTTTGCCCAAAGACTGGGGCAACAAAGAGACTGTCCCAACGCAAAGCCAAGACCCATTCTTCTTTACTTTGAGTCATCACAACAGAGAGATTTGATTTTAAAAAAGTCTTACAAGCTTAAGGGAACTGGCATTGGAATTTCTACAGATATATTTTCCCATGACATAAAAGACAAAAAAGAAAGAGGATTACCTTCCTCTCAGACGTATGAGAGTATGGATATGAAGCTTTTAACTGTGGAGACAAAAACTAAAATGCATGACTGGGAATCACCTGACAGTGATAAAGACTTGGAATCAGATATAAATAAGAACAGTTATGCAAAGATATCTAAATCAGCACTTCAAATAAAAGCAAGCACTACAAAGGGGAGCATTGAGTCCCCAAGTACTAATAGAACTGCTGACAATAGCACCTTTTCAAATAGAAGAAATTACAGCAACCAGTCACCAGAATTTGACAACATGGAAAACCAATCAAAACCCTATTATTCAGACATGACTCCTTTATGGCATTTACAGAATGACTTTGCAGCACCAAAACTTAGCCGTTCAGAGTCAGATTTCTCAAAATTGTGTCAGTCTTACTCTGAGGATTTTTCAGAAAATCAGTATTTTAGCAGAACAAATGGCAGTTCATTATTATCTTCCTCTGATAGAGAACTTTGGCAGCGAAGGCAAGATGATTCTACAAACTGGTACAGCAGTTCCCAGGAACAGACTTTTGACCAAGATATGCAACAGTATCCAGGGCAAAATGAAGTGGAGAACACAGAAAATGTTGACAGTGGAGTAAGCAATGGAATATGTGCATCTGGAGACAGAAGCCACTATAGTGATTCTCAGCTTGCTTTACAAGATGATCTTGCTCTATGGAAAGACTGGAACCAGCTGGAACCAGGGGTGGATTTGGGTCTAGACTCATCCACACAGGAAGTTTTTGTGTATGATATGAGCAGCCCTTCAGATCAACAGACAGATTTTGGAAAGTGCCAAAGTTCTGACCTCCAGTATGATACTGAAAGCTACGATTTTACGCTTGATGGTACTTCTCCATCATGTCCAGGCCTTGACAGCGAATCACAAAGTCAGTGGACTGGTCAATATGATGATTATCAAGAAACAAATTCTATCTCCCCCTACGAGAATCAAAACAGATTGCCTATGATGTACCGGAGTCAGAGTGAACTGCCAAGTGACGACTCAGAAGAAGCAGCCCCTAAATCATGGCATAGCCGATTAAGCATAGATCTTTCTGATAAGACTTTCAGCTTTCCTAAATTTGGATCTACGCTTCAACGTGCTAAGTCAGCTTTCGAAGTAGTCTGGAATAAAAGCACACAAAGCTTAAGTGGTTATGAAGACAGTGGATCATCTTTTATGGGAAGGTTTAGAACTTTATCTCAGTCTACTGCAAATGAATCAAGTACAACACTCGATTCTGATGTTTATGCTGAGCCTTATTGTTACAAAGCAGAGTATGAGGAAGACTTAGATCAACCACCTGATGAGAATGAAACAGATTATGTAGAAGTAATGGAACAAGTCCTTGCCAAACTAGAAAATAGAACTAATAGTAGTGAAACTAGTGAGCAGATCCAAGAATACGAACTGGGTCAGTCTTCGTATGAAATTCCATATGCAGTACTACCAGAGGAGCAGTATGACACGCAGTTTGACAGTGTGGTCAGTGAAGAGATATTGGTAGTTGAAAATGATATGGCTGCTGATATAGAAGTAAGAGAAGATGAAAATCAGAATGTCCCAGAGATGCTTACTGAAACTCCAAAGAAAAAAAAAATACGACCATCATTTAAGGAAGCTGCTTTAAAAGCATACAAGAAGCAAATTAATGATATGGAAGACAAGATCCTTGCTGGAGGTAATGGTATGTTAATATTGTCTTTTCAGTAAAACATTGTTCTTACTAGAGTTGAACATTAGTTTCTGTATGGTAACTTATCCTGCTTCTCTTGAATTTGGTGACAAATATTCTGCGTATGTCTGGTTTTGTTCATAAGGTGACATAGTCCCATGGAAGTCAAAAGGCTAAAATTTTAAAAGTTTATTTTGAAGGAATTTTCTGAATATGTTTAGTCAAAAATGTTTGTAAGGAATTGTATTGTTCTGAATTTCAGTAACTTGAAAATTAGTTTTCATGATATTTCAATCTTATAAAAATAACTAAACAGTACACCACTCATAGTTTTCTTATAACTTTATAAATGCATTCACAGGAGTAATCCAGAGTGTTCAGATATTATAGTGCTTTCTTTAACAGTTCTCAAGGCAAGGTTGGTTCTATATTCATCCTGATGAGCATTGTTCTGCATCCTGTATGCAACCTATAACTTGTTATGTTATTGTGAGAGTGCAAGTCTAAACTGATTTTAATTCTGTCCATAGCTGTGCTCCCATTAAGCCCTCAAACAAGTAGCCAGTGCCCAAAAAAAGAAAGAGAAGGGTGTGGAGGAAAGAGAAAAGAAGTGTAAATGATAGTATCCATGTATGAAGATGTGGTAGAAAGGAGCTTAACTCAGAGGGTATTGACATAGATTTATTCACGATGTTTGTTTTCTGTGTTAACAAACTTTAAAGCAGACAGTCGTATACAGAACTTAATACCTCTAGTAATACACAGATATGATGATTTTCAATATTAACATATGCTGTAAGACTAACTATATTATTGCATGTGCATTTAATTGGGAGTACATAATTACTATAGCTAGCCAGATGGTAACTGTCACCTTGACTGAATCTTTGCTGTCTTTATATGCCTTGAAGAAATAATCATCTGATGCATTAATTTTACAGATGAAAAATTGTGGCCTTAGCCAAGTATTGTATTTGGTAGTAACGAGCATCCAAAGCTTGAGCTACTAAAAATTTTCTTTTGTACATGGACAACTACTTTTACAATAAACATATGGCGAAGTTGAAAGTGCATTGCACAAGCAACTAAATGTTGCTAATATGGAAGTTGATTTTAATGCCCATTTTTATATTCAGACAATGACACTAGATTGTATATTTGCATTTTGTAGATATTTTTCTACAGTTATGTGTTAGACATTGGATGGTATATATATGAAGAAGCAACTAGCAATAGCTAGTATTTTCATTACTTTTTCATGGTTTTATGAGGTATGGAAGAAGAGGACCACAGTCATTTTACATAGTTGTTGTTGTATAATAGGAATATAAAGATCTGAGGACCTAATTAAAGAAAGAACACAGAGAAGACCTAAAATAGTGAAACCTAAATAGGTTCCACTGTTTAAAGTCTGTGCATTTGTATACATTATTGGATAACGTAGGCTCTTAGAAAATGAGAACTAGCTTTGATATTGCATCTCATGTGATCGGTTCTATGAATTATATGTATTTATTCTTCTTTTAACCTAGCAGGTGAGAGACCTCTTTCAGTCTCCGTCTGTTGAGATTATTTTCTTCTGAATTACTGAAGCATTTCTTATACTATATTTACAAAGAAGCCAACTGATACTAAGGCTAGTTTATGAAAATATGTTACTGGGTTTAGTCTATGGGTCGTAAAGAGTCTGCATGATTGTAAGATGTCATGCTAGTGCCTTCATTTTTCTTTCCACTGAAATAAAGGAGAAGGGAACATAGCAAGAGGTTAAAAGGAATTTGCATATGAACGGCTACAACAACAACACTGTTTCTCAGATTATTCTGACAACAGTATGCATTGACTCTTGAGTAGCAGTTCTGTTTTCACAACTTGTCTTCCTCACCAACAGGGAGGACATGTTTCAATCGGGAATTCTGCCTCAGCAGTCTCTAACTGGTTTGTTACAAATGTATCTTTGGGTCTTGTACTGTACCTGGCAATACTTACTAACCAAACGGTCTTTCATGTTTTATAGCTAATGGATGAATATGATATTTTACCTTTTAATGTCTTCAGAATACCTAACAATTCTTCAGAATTTAAAACTTTCAATATATATTTCCTAGCTGAAGTAGTCAATTAAAAGAATACATTACCTGAAAAACTTCTTCTGCTGAGTGACATCAAGTATTATTGGACTCAAATCTTTATTGATTTTGCTTTCAGAGAACTGGATGACTGATATTATAGACAGTCTGTTCACAGATAATGGAATCTCCATTCTTGGAGATATTCAGAAGCTGTCTGGATGTGGTTCTGGGCAGTCTGTTCTAGGCGACCCTGCTTGAGCAGGTTTGTTAGCCAAGATGGCCTCCAGAGGTCCCTTCCAGCCTCAACTGTTCTGTGACAAGCTAATACATTTTTTGAATCCTTTATATACAAACTTTGAAAAAGGATGACTTCTTAATATCAGTTTGTCCTCGAAGACAAAACATGTTAAACTTCCGTTTATTACTTGAATTGCACAGCAATTGTATTAAATTTTGTAAATCGGTTCTTAAAGGAGTTCTACAAAACACACAAAACGCACAGTTTGTAGCCTCTCAGTTTTCACAACCTGCCCTCTCGTCTTTATGTGTGGATTCATGCGTGTCCAGAGAATACTTATTTATCATTTAAGCAAATAGTAGTTTGGGGTATTGTATCTTCTTTCTAATATTTGCAGGAGCAGTAATAACTTAAAGTGACTAATAGCTGATCTAGGGTTTATATGATTTTCATGAACGTATTGGGGTTTTTTGTCCTCTTGCCTCTATAACTGATTCAGCTTCTGATTTCTTATTTGCAGATGGAAAAGTACTAGTTGCATATCTTCATTATATAACCAAAGCGTAACTTATTGTTTAATGAATTGATTCATCTCTCCAGGTAGCCAGGAGCAGATAGACAGAAGTCTGGCCAACCAGTGATACAGACAGATAATACCGTAGTGTTTTTTCTCTGATTTAGTACAACAGAAAGGTTTAGAATGCTATTATTTTCATTCTAGTAACACATGAGGTAAGGTCATTGAAACTTTGATACATAAATAATTGATTAGTTCACAAAAGCCCCATTTGATAGTCCTATTCTGTGTCTCTAGCTGGAGAGAAAAAAATACACTGTAGGCTGATTGCTTTTGTATTATTTATTACAACGTGCATTTGGAGACATACTGGAATGAAAGTATAGAGCATATGGATGAGAGGAGATGTGAGCAGTACATGAGTAATTTAAAGTTCTTTAAGGACTTAAAGATTTAAAGTTCTTTAAGGACATAAAGGCATTGTGACGATGCGTGTATTTTAATGAAAGGATTGATGGCTTTTTAGAAAAACATCAGCGAAATGCTAGTCAGTGGTTTGTTTCTTTGTATGTCGTAACTGAGACCAACTCTTATCCTTTTATTTATTGTTCCAGTCCTCACTTGTTATTTTCTAGCTTTGTGTTCCCCTGGTAGCTTCTTTCATTCTGTCCCCATCTTATTAGCTTTTACAGGTGCCTTAGAATAAACGCCATTTGCTCTCCTGATAAAACTATCACTCTGGATAATCTTCCAGAGTTGTGTGCACTCTTCAGAGTTGCTTTTGTTGATAACATAGACTCCTTCTATGAATGGTAGTTTACAAGCAATAGCTTCTTGATCTAGTTGATAAAGATTGTACTGATCATTTAGTGACTGGTCAGATTTTAAAAAGCCTTTGGTCTGAATTTTCTGCCACAGAATAACCTGTAGATTATTTACGGTCTCAGGGTGGGTGAACTCATCTTACTCTGTACGTAACATACAGTGGCAAGTCAGATTTACAGGGGCCAGGGATGGGAGCTGCGTTTAACAGTGGAAGAAGATGGATTTTCTATTGTTTTACAGGAACAATATGTATTACATTTAGTGGTATCTGACTGAAGAGCAGAACATAGAGATAAGTATTGATACAGCCTTATTTTGTGTATGCCTGACAAAGGAAATATGATGCTAATGTTTGAAACCGAAGGAACCAGTCATACATTACCACACTCTGCTTCCGGTGTGGTCGCTTGGTTCCACAGCGAGGAAAGCTGTCAGCAAAATAAGTATATTATTAATGCATATTTCAAACTCTGTCTATTCAAACTATGTGCTTTTGCAACAAGTATATATCTTCTTATTTTGACAGCTTTTCTAGCCTTTTTACAATAACTATATGCAGGAACTGCCTGTCAGCTTTATTTTCCCAGAGTATAGGCTTTAGAAGCTAATCTGACTTTGTCATGTGGTACTCAGGCTTTTGTTTCCTTTATGTCTTACCGCCATCATGTTTGTTTTTAATACACTTTTATAGGTGCACAGTTACTAGTAACTAATAGTTATGGTTAATGTTATTGTACCAGTTTTGTTATGTGAATATAAATCTTGGATTTGGACTTGAAAAATCAGTGCTGTGGCCCAGATGAAAATCAGTTGATCTGGTATTGTTTAGTAAATGAATCAGTCATTTTATAGCTATTCGGGTGGAAACAGGATAAATAAAGCCATTATCTTGGTCACGGCAGTTGCATGTTGGTTGGTGGTGACTGCAATGGGGAAAGAAGCCTGTTAGAAGATAAATTGCTTTTAAATATTAAAGAGTTCTCCTGCACTTGATATTGTTACATTAGCTGTGTTGGGAAGTGGACTTTAAGAAAGGATCACTGTTTAGAAAGAAATGAAAAGTAGACGTATATTCCATCTTATTTCCTAATTGCTTGAGGTAACTGTGTTTACTGACTAAAATAATGTGAATTATCTTTGAGTTTGTGGGTTTTTTTCCTTAAAAATAAAGGCTTTCTTAGGCTGCTGTGTGGATTAAGGGAAGGATATCTAGTCAGACGACAGAATTCTAGTTTAGTGTGTAAAATACTACAGCAAATTAATAAAAATAGGACTTGTATATTTGCGTGTAGGATGACAAACTGAGCTGCTAATTCCTTCGTTGACGGGTAGTAACAGCTAATGGCAGTCAGTCTTGTTCATCCCACAGTATAAAAGAGACTGTTGATAACGGTGGCCTTTTCTCCCTTTTTAGTCAGTCTGCTATTGTCAAAACAAAAGTAAGTCTCGCAGGATTTCTTTGAAATGTATAAGACCACTTTGTTGTCATTACCACCTCATTTCTTCAAGTATTTTGTTGTTAAAGAAATAAATACAAGCTTCAGTTTATACTTATCCTTCAGTGAATAATGGTGTTGTGGCACTATTGAAGGCTTAGGTGCAACTAAATCTAAACAAGCTGTCTTGAACTAATGCAGCTTAAAGTTGATATAGTTTTAACACACTTTATACGGCTTTAAGTGTACTTCCCTCTAAACACTCGCCAGAAGACCCACTGGAAGGCTTGAAGCAGAACTGTGGCTACAATTTCAGTTTCCTTTGAGTTTAGCATCACCTTGTACAAAATAACAAAATTTTATTTTTCACATGATCTCTTTGAGATGCTTTTCCGTCACTGAGCCCAATGGCATTTCTCATCTTTCTAATCTCAGCCGTAGTCTAATTGCAAAAAAAAAAAAAAAAAAGTTGTTAATGAATGATTATACTGCAGTTAGTCTTTGTATCATTGTGAAAGACTAGCCCAGATGGGAACACTTTTAGTTAATGAAAGTTAACAGCAATACCAAAATTTTCTGTTCTGTTTCAAAACATTGAAACCACAGTATTCGGTGATAGAAGGTTTTGTTCGTACCATATCCCTAATTGATTTATTTTTTATTCATTAATATAAGGGCTGATTGTGTATGCTATGTAGCTGATATAGGTGATCTGCAATGTTTAAAAAAAAATATATTCACCTTATGTATGAGGTATAAAAAGCTGGATTTGGGGACACAATACTTTTCAACAGAAGTTGATTCATCATTACTCTTCTCTTTGTATGTGAAGAACGTAAACAGGTAGATTACAAAGACTTTTCATCAGTGTAAATTCCCTTCCATATTCACATCAGGAGACAGTGACAATGGAACAGATGTATTGTGTAAACAGGCTGGGGAAGAAATGGATACCCTTCCTATACACTTGAATAAATAAGTGGTACTGAGTAATCAAGATTTATTGCAAGTTAAGGAATCTATTTTGGTGCTGTATTGGGGATGACAGTGAACTACAGAATTTAATAATCCAGTTTTTCTATCTGTCTTTTTATTTTTTTCTCTTTCCTAACTTTATGTTTGTGCCTGCCTTTTCATCAGGTAAACAAAATTATGGATACCTTTAACTTTTTTTTTAATGGGCTAAGAAGCTGAAGTAGAGGGAAACTAAACACATTTACAGATGATGTGGGTAGGAATTGATAAATAAAATATAATCACGCACTTGACCTGTTCAGCTAAAATTCTAGAGAATCCTTTTTCCTATACATATGTGCACTCTGGAAATCTTTCAGTAATATTACAGGAAGTAAAATAGTGTTCTAAAGAATTATAAACCACTCCATGAATTCGGTCATGATGTTGCAGATGAACCAATGTATAATGATTTCACTGACTCTTTCTTGGATATGTTTGTGTTTCATGAAGAATCTATGCATTTTTTTTTTCTTGCCACTGGTTTCACTCTAGAGTCGGGCATACATCTTTATACCCTTCCCTTCCTGCTTGTCTGCTGCCATTTGATGGGGAAGAAGAAATATCAGAGCTTTAACATAGTAAATGGCAGTTTGTTGAGCTTGAGATTAGTAGAATTGTAGAAAGGTTGCTGCAGAAAAATTATGTGAGGAAATCTAATCAGTTAACGACAAAGATGAGACATCCATCTTTTGTCTGTGAAGAGCAAGTAGTTAGATTCACCTACTCTAAAGTTAAGATTTCATGAAAAGATGGTCTGCATCAGTTGCTTGCTGCTATTATATGCTCAGTCCATCAAAAGAGGTATTAGAGTAAGGAAAATTGTACTAAGAGTAGTGATCATGACCTTAGAGACTTTTGCAATTCAAATAAAAGCAAACCCTTATTAACAAGAAGTTACGGGTTTTTTCCATGATCTGTTAAAAAAATAATCCAAGTTTTAGAAACCTGAAGTGAAAGAATTTTTAAAAAAATGTTTAATATGTCTTTCAGGAAGGATAATAGTATTCTTGTGGCTGATTGTATTTTACTTCTGTAGTTACCGGCTTCATATTTATCAGAAAATCTTAGATTGTAATGCTGTATCTCTATGAAAATCTTCAAATAAACAGATCAACAGTGTAATTTAGCATAGTAACTCTTACTGAATCAGTGCGTATTACATCATGAAAATGTGTGTCACAAATACACTTGTGTAACAGTCTAGGAATTAAAAAAAATTCTATTGTTACCAGATGCTCTTTTGCTGGAATAGCTCTACCTATTCTTTAATCATCACCCTCACACACAGACAAACAACCCCAAACCCAAACCAAATAAAAAAAAACCAAAACCCTGAACACAAAATCCTCCACAGCCTTAATCAGTAAGATTTGGTAGATATCTTCCATATTTTGACTGTAATACAAACAAACAAAACCCAAAGTGAACCACCCAAAACCACTTCTGTTTAGAGAATGACTTCCTTTTTTAGGAAAGGTAATTTATTAAAACTGCTAGCTTCCTTCATAAAAGAAGAAAGTCTCTACTACTCCATTCCTTATGAGAGCAGGAGACGATTTAACACTGTTTTCACTGACCTTAGAATTAATGTAGATTGATTAAAATTCATGCAATTTGCCTGCCCTTTTTGCGCTTAAACACATTTAAAATAAATTTCCTAGAGCTAAGAGAAAACCTGAGCATAAATGTGAGTTCCAAGGACTTATTTATACTGGTTCTGCTGTGGAAATGAACTCAAATCAACATTTTATTATGAAGATTAAAAAATATTTTCTATTTTTATTTCTAAAACATTTAAACCTTTTCTTTAGATCATTGTATGTTAGAACCAGAAATAACACTGCATCATTTTATAATACAGCTTCATGTTAAAGGAATCTTGTTAAAGCAAATGGCTGAAAAAATATCTAGACATGCATATAAAAAATGTAATGACTTGGAAAATGTGAGTTCATAAATATGCTCAAATCTTCCTCAGATCTTTTTGGGGAAGTAGAATATTACAATAAAATGTGAAACTAAAGGCATTCTATGTTTTGCTGCCAAAGCAAGCTTCTGACTAACTTCATGGGACAGGTACCAGACTACTTCTTTATGCACATTTTCCAGGTGATCACTGGAGCACCTACACAGTTGTGCCTCCCTGGGCCTCTAAATAGGACAAAATATCTGAAACCTTTCCAGTTCCTGCTAATGCAAAATTATTGTTGAAACTGATGAAACTTTGTCAACCATGAGATTTGTCTACTTAATCAGTAGAAAGTATTCTTAAGATAGTTTAGATGATCAGAAGCTTTGGTAAACATGAAAATAAAGACAAGATTGATACATAAATAATTCTAGCAAAAAACATAAATGTATATATACAGACACCTGCACTTTTATATTGTTTAATACATACCATTTTTGTAAGAGAGTTTTCTTTCTGCACTTGCCTCGTGTAAAACTCTTATTCACTACACTGAAAATTTTACTAATTTTCAGATTAAAACCTATGTAAATAGAGGGTTTTCCAGGTAGCCCATGTCTTCTAATTGTGTTGCTGATAGAGCTTTTTAAAAATGTCCTTGATGCTATGATAAAGTATATAGTGTAGAAAAGTATAGAAATTAACTAGAAAAAAATGAAAACCCTGTTGAACACAGGAAAGATGGTAATCTGTTTTCACTAAACAAGTAGTAGTAAAGAGCAAGCTGCTGACTGATATGCTAGTAGCTTGTCTGGAGTTGACTGCTGAAATTAGTTGGACTTGTTTATGTTATACTGCAATCTCAGAGATGTGATGTGGCAAAACATCTTTTTGACTCTGATTCTTCTCTTTGAGAAATGAGGTTTCTTGATCAGAGGCCAAACAGCAGCAAGTGATTTGTCAACGCTATCCCAGATTCATAAACTATGTATAGCTCTAGGTATCAGCAGCGTAATTGCAGCCTCACCAAAGGAATTCTTGTCCATCAGCTGCATATATACCAAGTTGGAATAAGGAGAGAGAGACATGATGAACTTCTTATCGAATGTAAAATAAACCAGGAGAGAAGAATATGTATAAAAAGGGTGAGTAAGGACTAAAGCAGTTTTTAACCTTAACCTGTAGGTCGTCTTGTTCTATTTAGCACAAACAGGATAGAACTGATGCTTCTCTGCATCCATAAGGCAGGGAAGATACTGTAAACATAAAGTAATGGAATTTTGTTTGGGAACTTTAAAAGGCATGTTGGTTGAAATTTTCTTTTACAAAAGATAAAAGCAGAGGACAAGAAGACATGCGTATTCCTATTAACTATAAAAATGGTTTGTGGAATTCGGAAGGATTTCTGCATGTCCTATCAGGCAGAAAAAGTCCAATAGAACTAGAAGTCATGATTTGAATTCTAGTGTACTGTCTATAGCTCTTAACATCTGTGCTTCTCCTTGGTGTTTATGCGTAATTATTCCAATTATTATTACCTTCAGCAGAGCTGAATCAGTGTGTAATTTTATTTGGTTTCTATCTACAGCATAAAAGCTAACCATGGGAGAAATAACTATTTTTTAATGTTTTGTTAAGAAGGTCAGTCTCTTTACTTTCATGAGTGTTATCTTGAGACTTTTTTGAGTTGCTTCAGTTAAAAAAAAGGTAATATCATCAAAGAACAAAATATGCTGAGCTTTATAGTATTTGCTACATGAATGCTAATTGTAGATTTTGTCGGTATGAGTAAGCATACGTTCTTGCCTTTTTTTGACATCTAATACGTGACCAACATCATTAACCATGGAGAAAAAAAAAAAAGTATTATTCTATTATACTCTTTAATGCATTTGAAGTACTGTCACCACCTCCCTCCTTAGTTTTATCTGTCAATAAGAGAAAGCAATCCAAATCCTTTCAGTCTGTTCTCACAGATCATTTTATGAATCTCTGCAAGTTCTGGCTTTTGTCATCCTATTTTTATTCAATTTGTTTATTTTAGCTTGATTCCAAAATCTTATCTCAGTAAGCAACGTGGGCTGATGTCATCTTTTTATTCTGTACGTGATTATACATTTACTCATTTTTTCTTCCACTGCTGTAAGTCTTGAAATTAATCTGGCTTAGCTAAATTTTTTAGCCTCCTAGTTTGGTTTTTTTGAAGATAATTTTTAAAGTGTTTGAGACTATTTTGGAAAGTTCCTTAAATCTTAGCTGGGAAGTGGACACAACTCCACAGGAGAAGAAACAGCTTCATACCAACAGCAGCTATGAACATCGTAGCCTGTGAAATATGTGACTGTTTCCCAGACATTATGTTCTGCTCCTTTGTTCTTGATCCTAGGTATGTACATAGTTCTTGGTCTTTAACAGTAGGATATTTATATGGCTTACGGGTTTGCCACCATGAGCATTTTATTTTAAACAGGGGTACGCTTTTGAAACAAATCTATGTCTTCCCAATTTACCACATTTGGTTTGACCACTGGAATGTCTGAGTGTGATCTAGATGTTTTACAGAGGCAACTGAACTAGAGATTGGTCTCTGAGATCACACTTGATGTGCTCAGCAACTAACGGGCTTTCAGTCCACAGGGGTCTTTGCCTGGTATGAAGTAAATGCCCCCAAAACGTTTATGTTGTGAACACAAGAGTCTTCAGCACCAACTGCTTTGACCTTCTGATCAGCTCTTCTGGCACTAAACTATTTGCTATTGCACAGATACTCTTTGTTGCCCAAGATGGTCAGCAGCTCGCTCCTGTGTCCCAGGTAGACATTTAACATTCCTGCCCTCCTGTCACTTCTGTCTATGCTGTTACCACAACCCAGCTTGCATGTATCAGTGAAATCCTCACACTCAGTGTAAGAAACACCAAGGAACATGCTTTTGTTTGTTAGAGTCCTGAGGGACCACTCGCACAGCTGCTGTCAAACCAAGTGGCTGTTTACTTGGATTTCTTTGGAAGAAACACGATGGGAGTTCAGCTGTCAAGTAAGACCAGGATATAGCAGTCCGAGACAAATATTTTGCAGCAATGTTTAATGTGTGGTATGGAAAGATTTGCAATAATCAATTATGTTTGCTTTCATAGGCTGTAATTAATTCCTTGGTTCAATTTACTGTTATCATTTGTACAAAAAAGATAAATTATGCCTCTTTATCCTTTATGGGTAATGAATACTTTACCATTCTGATGTGTTCTGGGATCAAAACAGAGTGCTTCAAATGCACTCTGCATTTTACTCGCTACTGTCACTGACAAGCTGGAGACTGTCAAGAAAGCCTGATCTTCAAGAGGGCAGTAGTTTTTTGAGAGCACCAAAAATTAAGATGCCTTAGTATCATACCACATTCTGTAATCAAATAGATCTCTTCATAATCAATAATTTATTCTTTTAAAGGTAAGATTCAGAAGTTGGTGGAAGTATCTAGTAGCTGTTGAAAGACAATAGAAAACAAGAGCCAAAACAAGAGAAGTCTAATGGGACTCAATTTCTAAACACCAGGGATTTTTTTCAAAGCATGTCCTGTTGTTTCAGATTTGCAGACCAGTTTATTAATATAGACACAAATGCAGTTTTTATCTTCACCAAGCTGACCTCCTCTTTTGGCTCTCAATGTATCCACTAGTAATTTTTCTACATCACTGCTAGTAAAGTGCTAGCAGCAATTCTTCTGTTTCTCCTGTCAACCAAGCTTTATTCAAGTTTGACCTTCTCTTTGTCAGACAAACATCACTCATCTCTTATGATGTGCTAACTTTAATATTATCTTTCAAGCGTTATACAATATATCTTGCTAGAATATGCTTCAGCAACATAACATCCTCTAGGCTTATATACTGTAATATTCCATTCTGTAGTGATAGTATTAGCTTCTGGGTACAGCATTTATTATTTTAGCATGGCTTAATTTGTATTATTGTTTTGGACAGACAATCTACTACTTTATTGTGCTGCTTTTATTTTACCCTGGTTTTCATCCTGTATTTCCCTGTCTTAGCAACACATATTAACTAGAATTGTCCAGATCAGACTACAAGCTACATCTGACCATGGGTACTTTACACATGTTATTTCCATGGAACAGCTGTATTGTTATCTAATTCCAGCAAGTATTATGTCTAAAGGGTTTGCTTCCAGGAATGATGTAACTATCAGTCAGTTTGACGTTCTTGCAACTGTTTTTCAGAATTAAAGATTAAAATGGTACTTTGAGAGAATAATGAGCTTTAAATCTTTTTCGAATTTGGTGCTATACAATTATGCACACTTACAAGAGTGGAAAATCAAGGTAGTACACATAATACCATTTTATTCCTAGGCTTTCCTAACAGTTTAGATTTTTATGACCGTATTACAGTTCTTGTGCTATGGCAGGGCAGTGGTGGACTAAATTTTTGCAATCCTTAAAGAAAGAGAAGTGTATTAAGGTGATTCTCTTTTGCTCAGAAAAATGCAAAAGTGAAATAATGACACAAGGCTTGAAGGATGCTTGTGACTGTGGAGAGGAGGGGGAATCTTCTGAACCTCTTTGATATAAATGTTTCTGCTGACTGATGAGACTATTGTCCAGTTGTATTTTTGTTGGTATCATAAGCTACAAAGGCAAAGGTCTGTCTTCACTTCTGTATCTTCTTTGCTAGTTTATATTTCATGCTGGAAGAATCTGCCTTTTCAGCATCCTTTAGAGATTTTTTTTTTTCTGGGAAGTTTGGGTATGGAAGCTAGTTATCTTATGTGATGAATTTCTGTGTTGTGTGGTAAGTTACAGGTGGGAACATTGCTATTAAAAATGGATAAATCAGACCACATGTTAATTTGAAAACAGTTGATAACAGTGTAAAATTCAACTTTTATAAGATCGATGGTTTTCAGACTGAGTTTGAATAGTAATTATGCAGCATTAATAAACACTTGTTGGAATATCTTAGCCTTCTCAAAACCTTTAAACTGATGTGGGGACAGCAAATAACTTGGAGCTGAAATAGCAACAATTATGAGACAATATCACTCCATGGATTTTTTCCTACAATCCTAGTAAAACACCCTCTTTTTATCTAAAATGGCACATGGTATAGAGGCAGAACATGAAGGCTATACTGGTATTTCTTAATGTATTGAATTTTCACGTAAAATAAAAATCTAATGAGCAGCAAACTGGTGGACATAAAATAAGAAGTATCCCATAGGGTTAACTCAGTGAACCAGCATTTACACTGTTCTCAGTATATTCATAACTTTAGGTTAGTTGTTTGCCATAGAATGCCTGGATGACAGAAATGAGTTATATGAAGATAAGCTCTTTTAAGGAAATCGCCATTCAGCAGTATAATCTGAGATGTCTAGCCTTGGATCCCTGAGTTGAAAATACATTCAGTTGTCTCTTATATAATCACAGTTCATTTCTTATCTACATTAAGGAATGTTGCGGTCTATTTTGGTAGCCTAATGACTACCAAAGTGCATTGCTTGGTGACTCTGTACACTCACTGATTTGGTGCTCTCCTACACACAGAGAACACTTCCACTGTTCAGATTATTTCACTCATGGTGAGTTCAGAAGAAGCAATAAACAATGACGTTTTCAAACTAATTTTGTCTCTGAAGATGCAGTCATTTGTTACAAAAAAAGAGATGTTTTCAAAATCTCATTTTAGGAAATTTACATCAGTTGTCTGCTTTATGCAATTTCTATTGAGAAAAGAGGCCATTAGACTGGTGCTTTTTTTTTTTTTAAGTGGCAACTTCAAGGATAAACAGGTTAAATCAAAAAGTTAATACCTTGTTTCGCTGCCTAATTTTCGATTGTTGCTCTCCTTCCTAAATTTCAGCAAAATTAGGTTCCAGTAAAGGAAGTGTAGTGAAATTAGATGAAGCTGACTGAAACACAAGAGAAGTAAAGAAAATTTCATATGTCAGTCTCATGCTCTGAACTACAAATTTCCCTTTATTGTGGAAGACGAGTCTCAACAATTTTATACTTTTAATATAACGTTATAAACAACTGAATTTAACATCTAATTCCTGTGATTCTTTAGGCAGCTGGTAGCAAAGTACCTGCAAACTATTTTAAAATTGCATTTCATGTAAATAATACTGAGATTTATTGTACATCTATAAATGGCCGTATTACAAATGTTGTTATAATTAGATATTCCAGAAAGGTGTAGGTTCCATGAACAGATAATGGTGAGATTTCCTACCTTACAAGTGAAGTTCTGCCTAAAATTTCCCAGTCTGCAAATTTCTCTTTACCTTGTGGACTCTACATATTTTACAAGTTTGAGAATTACTTTAGGCTCAGTCACTCCTACTTAGAGTCCTGTTGGTATAGCCTGTCTTGCCTGTCCTCTCATTCACCTGTCCAGATGCTGCTCCAGCACTTCAGTTTTAACTGTTCCTCTTATTTCCTTTACCCCTCATAAAAGCATATCCCATTTTGTTTCTACGGTCAGCCCAGCTTGCAGTCATCTAGATACTTCCGGCTCTGCTCTTTTACCCTGCTTATGAAAATGCTGTAATAATCTTGTAGTGGGAAAGTAGGATCATATGGTCACCCAAATCTTTATATGCTTGTGGAGAAAGAGTAGCCCATTGTGTCTGATGTTGTCAGACAAATATATTTCACGAATAAATTTTAAAAAAAAGGTAAATACTAAACTCAGTTTTATAAATCTACTCAGTCAAATGAGGGTAATGTGACAACTAAAACACTATAGCTTAATTTAGTCCAAAATTAATTTCTGAGGCAAAATAAAAATTCTAGTATTTCTGAAGAGTGGCAAAGTTCTGAAGTGTGAAAACATCAGAATAGTTCGTGTCGCAGCAGAAAAAATATCTTAATGGATTTTTATAAAACATAAAAATTGATAACATGTCCATTTATATTCAGGAGAAGAACTATGAAAAGTATCAATTCACAGCAAGCAGATGTTCTTAGTGCACAGAGATGTGCTTTATTTTTACTCAGTTGTGGAATTTGTATTGGTAATAATTTTATTTAATATCCTGTATAACTCAAAACACAAGTTTTTCCTTGGGACAATAAGTTATACTTCATTCTTTTAGACTTACTCTTTCTAAAAAAATTGTTCATGATAGCTGTGAAAGAAAAGCTATGATCTGTAGTCAAGCATAAGAAAATGACAAATTTTGTGATCTCACAAAGGAGGAGAGACTGTTGCATAGTTTGATTTTCTGTGGATTCAAATTTGGTGTTCTGATATTGCTAATACCGAGTAGCTCAATCCTCTTTAATGTTTTTGAAAAATACAAAATCATATATTATCTGACTGGTAAAATAAGTTTTGAACAACTTGCCTCTGGTGTCTATTCTGTCCATTCTTGTGCATGTGCTTGGCTTTGATCACATATGTAGCCTCTAAAATCACTGGCACAATAAAGCCTTTCAGAGACACACACTAATTAGGAGAAAGGTAAATAAAAACAATTTTAAATGCACTTGTATTTTAAAATAGACAAGACAATAAAATAAGGATAGCTTTTCCTGTCAGCAAATATAGTCTGTCTGATAGTAAATGTGTATACATCACATTTTTTGCATTAAGCAATTTATAATGACGTGTGTATATATATATCATATCTTTGACAATTTTTCTTCTGTTGGCATTTGGGGGGTAATTTCTGTCATGTGAATAGCTATGATAGAGCAGAATAATTCCAGTTCGTGAGATTTTTTTTTAATATCTTTAGTACAAACACTTTCATTTTCCTTTAAAATAGAGTATTATTTTTTTAACACTACAACTGTATTAAACATATATTCATTAACATTAAAATATATTCAAAAACAAAACAAAAAACCTAAAAATCACGTGGAGATGGTATACAGTATATAAATTATATGGTATCCACACAGTTCTGCATAAGTGGCAGTGGTTCTTATCTACTGAAAACATCCTTTTGCTTGTTTAAAATGTAGTGACAGTGATCTTACTGCAATAATACAGCTAAGCACAGGTGTTACTTGGACTTTGCTATACATTAGCAGATTAAAGCAGAGGCAGTTTTTAATAGCATAAGGTATTTTCTCAGAGACTGTTTTGTCTAACCTATATTCCCCTTCTTCCCAATTCTCTTTCAGATAGCGGTTCTGTGGATGAAAAGGTTTAAAATCACGTATTTACTGTAGGGATCATGTATTTTGTTGATGTTTGTTTGTGACTTATTTGATCTGTTTGATTCCTTCATTTTAGTTGTGAAATTTGCATGTTTTTCCCAGCTTTCCACTCTTTTGTTCTCCTCTGAATGTATTGCAAATGTTTTGCATTTATAAACAGTATAAGCCTCGCTGTTGTGCTTATCATAATTGTGAACACAGGGGTCTGCTACTGTCAAACATGATACATGTGATTTTTGCTTCTGATTACCATCTACACTGCGTACACTATAGGGCTTAAAGGACAACAATATTAGGGAAGCAATATCTTATCTTCCCATGGGTTCTTCCAGTGTGCTTCACTAAATGCAGAACGCTACCAAAATGTATTCCAAAGCAATAGTTACTCTAGCTTTGGCCTGGAGCTGACCCTGCTAAACATCTTCATATTAGGTGTTGTATGCTTGACGCAGTTAATTTCTGTCTAGGACTTACGAAGAATAACTGAGTAATTGTATTTGTTTTGGTCTTTATTAAAGGCTCGGATAGTAAATGGAAGTTCCTTGGATACTTCCAAGCTGTATGCAGTCCAGGCATTTAGTGGGTAAGTACTAATGTGACTATGAATTTTGTTGTTTATAACTGCAAACTAGTCTCATAATGTTACAGTATTTTTTCTAAATTTTGTTCTTAGAAGAAACTGAATTATTTTAAAAAATTAAAAGGAGAAGACATACACAATGAAACTGACTATATTCCTTTTAAGTCCTTAATTTTTAAGAAATTAATACAACAGTTCAGTTGCACAGATCAACTGGATGACAAAATCTTTTACCTCTTTATATACGAAATAAATGCCCTTTGAAGCTGTGGTTTGATTTTTGGCTTCATTTTATTTAATGTGTAGTAATATAATAATATGACCCTAATATATGATATCTAAAATGTCAAGGGAAAAAGATGTCCCAGCTGCTGAGACTGAATGTGGCAGAAACCTGTTCATATTGTTTGGTCGTCTCCAGATGGAGTTGTCTTCCATCCAGTTCTAGGGATTCCTTCCTTTGAGAAAAATGTCTTTCTCCTATTTTGAATACCTTTTTATTATTCTGTTTGGAAAGCAAGAAAAATAAAAGCCATTGGTAACATTTATCAGTCATATTAGTTAACTATTTAAAAGGGTTACTGTCCCCTTGCTGCTGCACTGTATAAGCACTGTTTGCTGTGGATATGCTTTGTTACAAAGATACGGTGGTGAAAGCAAATTATTTACTTTATCTTCCATCTTTTCATTTGTACATCTTAAAGGCTATACAACAGAATCTAGACACTAATGTTTTTCTATTTTGATTTATATATTTTGGTTTTTTTCCCTCTAGAAGGTACTGATGATATTAATTTACTGAATATAATTCATATGTGGCAGTGGAAGGTATAGTTAGCGTAACATTTGTACTTACTGCCCAGCCTTAAACAAATTTAAGAGCACTCTCCAGTCTTTCAGTGGCTTAGGTAGTTTCCCTATAGTTTGTCATACCTCGAAGTGTTGTATCTCTTCCAGCTCATAGAAGCTTCGGAGTCACCGTAGAAGTGTAAGGCCGTACATGACATTCTGCAGGATTAGTTGCTGAATGCAACAAGAAATATTTTAAGTATTGTAAGAGATAATTGATGTGATTTTTTTTTTTTATGAACGTGCTCTTTGACATTAGAATAAAATTATAGTATACTTCTCTTGGCTTGCAAACCACACATTGCGTTCACTTTGATCAGTTGCAGTTTTCTCATAAGGTTGAAAAGGTCAGAAGTATCTCAGTACTAAAATGAAAACACCTTTTGCCTTGCATATGGATCAGCACTATTTCTCACTATGCCAAAAAACCTCCTTCTTTGAATGGGATTTTCTAAGTACTCTATCTCTCTACATTTTAAAAACAGAACAATGTAAGCGCTGTGAATTTTTTTCCTGACTTCCAGATGCAAAACATTAGTATTTCTGTTTGGATTATATCATTTGTTGACACGAATCTAGCACATATGAAGCAATTTTGTTTCTCTTGATTAGATTAATGATTTTAATACTTTTTCAGCAATGTATTAGCCACAAAAACATTTACTAAAACTCTCTATGCTCCTGTTCATATTACTCTTCTAATGGAATCATGGAAGGCTTTCGTCAGATCCATTACAACAGTGCTGGAAAATTATGACAATAACATTTTGATTTGATGTGTGATAATTTATATTTTGTGGCTTAGTCGTTAAAAAAATTGATGTATATCAGAACAAGAAGGCTTCTGATATTTGTCTCAAATTATTTTGGTCATATCTGCAAAGAAGGTATATCCTTCTTTTCTCTTTTGTGCTATGCAGTGTCAATTCATTTTTACTCTAGGCTGTGACGGCCTCAGATTTGAGTAATTTATGATATGAGGCACTGCTAATAGTAATGTATCTCAACACTGTGAAGCAGAAATCTGTCTTAAAAACTGCACAGTAAGATGTGGTCTACTGAAACTAAGAATGACCATACTCTGAGGCATTACTGTGTAAGCCTGGCCCAAAACTTTCGGTTTTGTATATTAAAAAGAAAACGAAAAAAAGCAACTCTTCATACCTTTCAACAACTATTTCTGAGACATTTGGTGTACAGTTTTCAGAACTAGTAAGAGAACAGTATTTAAAATCAAAATGAGTTCAAATTCTTGAAATACAGTGTAGAAATTGACATTCTCGGATACTTTCATAGGTGCTGTTCAGTGCAGAATTGTATATTACATTCAATTCTGTGTTCCTAGAACAATAGGAATTCATTTTTTCTGAAAAATCAGAAATCCGAGACTGAAAATAAAGCTAGTCCAAAACTGTCTTGGATTTATCATCTGTGGTTTTTAATGACCCAATTTTGATCACTGTATGTGGTTGGGCTTTCATTGCTAAGGCTAGAGAATTATTTCTTAACATAACCAAAATCTTAAGGAAAATTTTCGATTTCATATGATTTTTCTCTTTTTTCTTATTTCCCCGTCTTTAAGTAACATACTTCTTGCTCTGTTATTGCTCTATTATCCTTTATTGTTTGCATCCCATATGAGTAAGCTTAAGGAGAGAGCTCATTCTGTCCTATTGCTTGCAACTGCAAAACCAGAAGAGAAACGGTTTAACATCTAATTATTGTATAGTTTAAGAATAGCATTTTGTAAGCAGATTCTATGAGCGTAGGTACTGACAATCAAGTATTTATATCTGTGCATGCAGGAAGCTGCATGTGACCATGCAGTTTTGCTGTATGCACTACTTTCCATAGCCAATTACTTAATTACAGTTTCCTAATAGGTGTAAAACTTAGAAAAGTAGTGTACAAGAGTGTACAGAATTCTATTTTTTTGTGGGTTGCACACAAAAAACAATCTCATAGATGTAAGGAGACCTTTTGCTGCTGACAAGGACTATACAGACAGAAGTTGCTTGTTTTAAGCCCTCTTTTCCATTCACAGGTGAATGAATTCAAATATTGAATCCTCTGAGGATAGGCTATGTCAATCCCTTGACAGACATCTTGTAACCACTGCATAGAGCTATTTCAAATGTCTAACAGTAGCTCAATACTAGCTCATGTTTTTAGATTAAACCTTACTTCTTTTGCTGACCAAGTTTAGACTGGGCCCCTACTCCCTTTGCGATCTGCAATATCTTCGTGTAAGCCTTGACTTCACTAGGCCTCCCTGAAAACAGTGGTACAATTGTCATTTATCTTCTCATTCAGCTGAAGAACCCTGGCGTCTCAAAGACTGTTGTGGCTCTGTTTTTATTGTACTTTCCACTCTACTGCATGCAAAAATTAATCCTAAATTCTAGAATCCTTCAGACTCTTCACTGCCTCCTAACTGGCTGCAGCCTTAGGTGTAACTCCATTTTGCTCTTACTCTCCCCAAAAAGCGTTGCCATTTAAAGCGAGGGGAGATTCTTTCCCTCAGAACACTTGATACCTTGCTTTATCTGTATAGAAATACTTCACCTTGCTTTATCTGTATAGAAATACTTCAGTTGCCTCTTTTCTGCCTTACTCTTCCCTCTCGCTCATAGCACAATGCTACGAACCCACCTCACATGTGCCAGCACATCCCAGGTCCATGGCACAAACTGCAGCTCTTCATTCTGTGCAATGATCTCCACTTGGCTGCATGAAATGAGAGAAAAGCCAGCATGAGAAAGAAAAGGCAAAGACCAAATACAGTTTTCCTGGCGCTTATCATGCTACTTCTCTGTTAAAAGACAAAAGCTCCATCTTTCCTGTTCTTTCCATGCCAGTATCAAAAGGTATCATCTTCATTTAATTTTTTGTCTCCATTTTATTGAATAAGAGATGCTTTATAATTCATCCTTTCAGTATTTTTGAAAAGTACAAGGAAGTCAGCTGCGTTTTTCATCACATATATGAATCTAGGGTGGAGTACTGTTTTACTTTTTCTAGAGACTTGCATTGTAATAATTCACTGCTTGTCAGTGATGTCAGAGACTAATAATTTTACCACATGGCCTAATCCACTCTGAAATTCGCTAATGGTACACAGATGGTGCTGCATGCCGCTGATTACTCCTTTCCTTCAGTGGTAAAAAAATTTATTTTTCTTGGATTCTCCAACAAATTCAAACAGGTGAGTGTTACACAGACTGTCTTCAGAAGCATACAAAAGATAGTCAACATTACAGGTTTTTTCTTGCCTTGAATGATAACTTGTGTGCCTTCAACTGCACCATGTTCTCTGTCAAGATGTTGCTGGGTTGTTTTTGTGAGGTGGGAAGTGGAGTAGAGATTTTAATGTATAACCTACATGACATAAACAGTTTGTCTATGGCTGTAGTGTTTAACATTCCAAAGACTATACACAAAGAATAATATTTCACTGTCCATACAGCATTGTCCAATTTGTTAGTTGTGGTAGTGTAGCTATTCTCCTGTTTTTCAACAAAATTTGATCTCACAATCCAGATCAGTGTATTAATCTTTACTTCCAGCTGATAGCCGACAATCTTTGCGTATTTACAGTCATCTTAAATGTTATTAGAAGGATCAAATTTGTTCTTGTATAGAGAATTTGTGCATAGGAGAATTTCTGGTTCGTATCCCCAAGGTGGGTCTGTTTCAGTACAGATGCAAGAAAAAGTACTAAATATGAAGTCGTCCGAGAATAACATTGAAATGTGTGTTTTCAGCGCACATATGTGTTAGTAGAACTATATTTTCCCACTGGATCTCCCAGTGGATTTTCCTACTCTCCACTTAAATCTGAAAGGTATCTTCCCAGGCAGGAGTACATTTATTATTTATCTGTCTGTGAGATATGAGAGTTTGGTGGGTCAGCCTTTCTGTATCTGTAGTGGATATTGTTCTGCTTATTGTGCACCAGTCTCCTTTTGTGCTATTACCTTTTAGTGTGGTCTGTGTACTTGAAAAGATTTTTTGTTCTAATTATTTATTTAATTTCTTTCCTTTACATAGTGCTTCTAACTAAATATTTATACTGGGGGAAAAAAACCTTAATTAACAGCATTTTAAAAAATTTTAAAAAGACTATAAAATGCTATACCTGCTTTGCTACCAGGACTAACATGGAATTAACTTGCCTACAGACCCCCCAGTTGCTTCCTCCCCACCTCTCAATATATGTGGGAGTCCAGTGGCTGTTACCTTTATCCTTCGGTATGTGCCTGTATCCACAGACTACCAGTCTTCAGCCTAAGTGGTAGTTATCAGAATTTCTGATGTAGACCTTCTTTAGCATATTACCTTGCTTATGCACTTTCCCTCTGCCTTCCCACCAAACCTCTAACATAGATATACAGGCTCATATCTGCTCCAAGCTCCTTCATTCCGGATTTTCATACTATTAGCTCTTCCCAAGTTTAAAAATATGGTCTTTGTTGTTGTTGTGGTTCTTTTCATTTAAACCCTACCCCTCAAACAATCCTGATATCTCAGACCACTGCAAGGCCAGCACTACCACCTCCAGCCAAATCTGCTTTCCCCTGTTTCCCTTTAATCTTCAAAAAGAAAGGAAGAGTCATTGTTTATCTCAAATCATGCAGAGAGGCAGCTGTTGGACACAGATGAGTTGAAAGCTTGATAAAAGGTTCACAAGTCCTTTAAAAAGTGAGTATTCATGTAGCCTTAGTGGAGTATAAGTAGAGAACAATTCTGGAAAATGAAAGCATTGCTGTAGTTGTGGAAAGAATTTTTTTTCCCTCAAAAAAAAAAAAAGTGAATTTGAGGTTTTAGTGGAATGTTGGATGTTTGAGCTTGTTGGTTGTTTTGCTAGTTGATAGATTTTTTTTTTTTTTTCTTGTTGAGAACTGTTTTGCCTGTAACTAAGCTTAATCATAGCATCACATCAGGAATACAAGGAGAGCAATTAATGATGCTCCAGCATCCACATAAGGTAGTGGAGAAGTTGAAGACAAAAGTATAGTTTTTCTTCTAGGAAGATAATTCGAGAACATGTTCATTCATGTCAAAATACAGAACACTTAACTACTAAACAATACAAACATCAGTGTCCTGCAGGTAAAGCAACTGCTTCAGACAATTACTTGGATTCTAGTTGATTATTGCCATAAGGAACACATTCATTTCTCATGCAGAAAACAGGATTTATTATCATTTCTCTTACAGAGAAGAGCGCCCCTTTATGATGAAAGCAACTTGAAATGTCTTGCCTTGTGGTTTCTTCCTTTATCATTTCTAAGCTGATCTGTTAAAATACCTACTGGTAATCAAAATCAGAAGTGGGTTTTGAAGCATACTAACCTAGAATTACTGGTAAACTTGTGGATGCCAAGTGTAAACTATATAAAGAGATTCTTGGAATATAGCTAACTAGAAACACTCTAGACACCAGACTATATCGAGCAGTTCTTCCACAGTTGTCTTATTTCTCTACAGAATATGTATTCTATCAGTGTTACTGAAGTGAGAGAGTGCTCTCAGATACTAATTTATTCCTCATTTTTTACTATTGAAATGTTAGCTAATAACTAGTCTTAGCGCAGCTTCAAGTTTTCCCCAGTTGATGTATCTACTTGGAAGCTCACTTGTTTCAGCAAAGATTTTAATATATGTGTTATTCATATTTTAAGATAGTTAAGGACTAGAAGTAACATGTTTGGGGCTTGTTTCTTTCTTTTCGGTAATGCCTCTACAGAAATCAGTAATATATGATATTCGTGTGTGTTTTCCTCCTATTTTTTCATTCCAGGTAAGAGTTCTTGTCTAATTCAGCTGGAATTTATTTTTTTCAAGCAGCAAAATTTTTTTTTTCAGCACGGTGTGCGGGTGGATTGCATGACTGTTTTTACATTCCTGATGAAGCATTTTGTACTTCATCGGACAAGATATGAGTAAGGAAATCACATCTCGCTTTCCACCTGGTAAACTGTGATTTCTAGACATTCTTCATTAAAATGACTCAAGATAATAAACAAAAATGTACGTACATTTGATGATGATAAAGGAAAAACATTCTGGAATGATTCAGTGAAGTGCTTGCCCTGATGGAATATGTGTTTGAGGTAGAAGTCACCTACTTTTCTTCAGTATGCAATAGAGCTGCCTTAGATACATGAAGTAGGTAAACCACTTTGTTTACATTGGCATTTTGTCCCGGTTACAGCAACTAAAGACCAACAAGATGCTTCAGTGGAATTAGTATAAACTCCCAGTACAATGAAGTTTAAAATACAATGTAACAAGTACAGCTATGAAGCAAGCAATCATCTTTTCTATAGTAGGAACTGAAACCAGTAAAGGCATTAGTAGTCCTTAGAGTCTCAAATTTTTTCTATGATCTTTACTAAGCACTGACTAAATGCTGCGCAAAGAAGAAGCAGGAAGTATTACTGTCTTATATGAGTTCATCTGGTCATTGAGTCATTGCACAAAAGAGAGGAGACAGCTTCCTTTATAAGCTTCAGTTTCAAAATTGCAGTTCTTCCCGCAAGTCTGGTTAGTTTCTTTAGTCTCTTAAAAATATTCCAGTGAATAAGAATATACGCATAAGAACTCTCTTACATTGCCATACTTCAGCAATTAAAAAAGTTGCAGACAAGTTGCAGAATCAGTTGGTAGAACACTTAAACTTCTTGATAGTAGCTACAGTACTGCCCTAGTATTGTCACAAGAGATGGTGAAACTTATTTAAAACCAAAATATTTCACATAATTAATATTTTGCAGATGATAATTGGAGTTTTAGTAATACTTTTTTTAAAATAATCAAATGGGCTTTTCTTGAGCATATATAATTCTTAAGCAAATATTCTTGATGTACAGATACACAGAGAGAAGAAAGCAGATCTAGATATTTCTGCTAAGCTGAACTTGAAATCATAATGAGAAGATTGCAGGGGGAAGTATTGAATAGAAAACTAAGCTGTTTAAACAGTGTGAGTTATTGCAAATTACTGACTGAGCATAAATTGCACCACTAATGTAATAATAAAATATCTTTATATCAAATACTCGGATGTCTTGATTCTGTCATTCTTGTTGTTCCTTCAAAAGCCGTATCATCCTTTTCTTTCCTTGGTAACATTCTTAATTCAGACATACATTTTTTTTCTCCCAGAAAAAGACTATTAGTCATTCTTGAATTTGGATTTTTTTTCCTTGCTATATGCTACTCCTTAGTGATCAGTAATAAAGAGTCCAGAAAGAACCTTGATTTTAGTCATATTTTGTGTTACAGAGCAGAATAATAGATCGAAGTGATTTTACAGACATTGCTTGTCAGAAGTAGCTCTTTGTGGCATAAGAATGCGTTATACGCATTTTATTCCCTGATGATGGAACTGCTCCTAAGTAACAAAGAGCCCTGAGAATCCGTATTCCTGAGTTTATCTGTGAGTCTCTGTACAATTACTTTCACAACCTCAGAAATGTTATTTTATTTCTATCATGCTTTTACTGAGATTTGTAGATATGTCTGGAAGTTGCAACTTGGGTCTACCTTGATCTTTATGTTCTTGAAAAGAAAAGTCTAATATCAAAACCCTCCACTGTTTATGTGAAAATACAAAGGAAAAACATAAACACCCTATGAATCCATTTCACTTTCTTACAGAATGGTGCAGGTGCCTCAGAAAAAGGTATGGGAGAAACAGATTATCTCCTAAATTTGTAGAATAAGGTAGAATATTCCTTGACAAGTGGTAATGTTCTTAAGGGTTAAAGTACCCTGTTCTATACTCTCGGTAAGTGCTTTACCCACTCAACTAAGATATGAAAGGGATTACTGCTTTTTTCTGTTGTACCTAGAAGGAAGTCTACAAACAGAAACAGAAGGATGCCTTTGAGGATTTTAATATGGCCAACAGGCAGTTTGGGAATTTTCTGTGTCAATATGGACTTCATGCATTAGAAGAATTAGATTAAAATCCTGAAGATTGTACTTCTAGAAAAATCATCCAAATTACACAAATGGATTTGAACTAGACCCTTATCTCTCCTTGTATATCTGTCAAACTTCAGCAATAACTTGAAGTTAGAACTGCTTACTTCTTGCTTTGCTTTTCAAGAATTCCTGTTTGAAATTTTATAAGTCAAGAATGATGTGTCTAGATTTGCTCCGAGAGGTTCGAGACTCTTCTCACCTGCTTACTAGCTGCTGCCAAGTCCCATTAAAGTTGTCCTCTTCATTTTCAAGTTTTTGTTCTTTCTCATTTCACATTTGCAGTCTCTTTTGCGGTTTTCTCTACTTCTTTCATTTCATCCTTCTTCTTAACTTTCAGATGAAGTGTTGTCATCCACACCCATAAGGAACTCGCAACCTCCCAGATTCAAAGTCTTTTCTGCACTTTTCATATTGACTGAACTCTCCTTGTTTTATGTTTAGCTGTCTTAAGAAAGACTTTCTGATCCAGTGTGTGGTGCAGAAATACATTGTCTTGACTGTCATTGAAGAAGTTTTATTTTGGATGCTATCCAGACTCAAACACATATAGGCTGGGAACAGTCATTTATATATTCCTGTGGATGTATTTCTAAATCCATATGATATCACATCTGCAGAAATTATTAATCAGACGTGGAAATGTAGTAAAGTTGTTTGGTGTGATTCTATGATGATACAGCATTCTGAAAGTTCACAGCTACATAAATATCTGGATTTTTTTTTTTTTTGCAAGACACAGTCGCACCATCTCCATTAGGGTGTCACTGATGTTTCAATTTTGCTTTTACTTTGTTATCTCTTTCTGCTTCAGGAGGTTTATATTCTTATTTTGATTAGACACTGTGTTCTTATGATAATGACAACCACAGAGATGTATGTTGTCAAAGGTAAACTAAGTGTAACATGTTTTTACTTCATCTCGTTCTAGGAAGGTCTCCATCCTGTTTTTGCAAGTGAATTTGTCTTGTAGAGCTTCCTATCTCCACCTTATAAATTCTTACAAGCTTTATGCAAATTGGTAGTTTTTCTTTCCCTTGTTGCTCTCTTTTCATTATGGTCATGTTGATATTAAGAAAACCATTTACATAGACTTCAAGGATAGTAGAGGGAATTCAAAATGAATATTTGGTTTTATGGTATTGCAACAATTTTGCCAAGGGAGTATTAATTTTGAGAAGGATGTTCAGATTTTTGTCTTCCCTGTAAATATTGAGACCAAATTTTCCTTCTAGACAATTTTTGCAGCAATGTGAATACTCTGTCTTCATTAACGTTACTATTGATTTGCTCTGGTGTAAAGGTCAAGAATATCAGCAAACGTAGTTTTAATGCTGGTTTGCTGATGCTTGTTTTTTAATAACTTTTTTTTTAGTTTGGGCCTTAGGAAATAATTGTAGTGGGTTGGGGGTGGGGTAGTTTGTTGTTGTTTTTTTTTCCAAAATATTGAAAAAATAAAAGAATAAAGTTTACAAGTTGAAATGGTGCCACTTTGAGGCCACATGATCCAAGGCTAGCATAAAGTCATTGTAGTTGGCTAGCATCAGCTCCCTGTAAAGTGACAGGAAAAGAAATGAGGTCAGAACTTCTTTGCAAGTTACTTTATTTTTTCCAAAAGCTGAGATGGCCCCACAGGCCTGTTAGAACTGTTTAGAATATCTGTTGTCCTGCTTTGGTTTTCACCTGGGGTGAAGCATTCAACAGATTTGTGGTCAGAAGGTGGCAGGGGAAGGCTCAAAGCTGTAACCGCAAAGTCCGTTTTGCTGCCTTGGCCAGAATCTGAGCATCTCTCAGTATATCCTAACATGTAATTAATCAATATCTTTATTATAGAAATATGATTAACAAACATAATTTCAAAATTTTCATGATATTAATATGCACACTCCTTTGAGCACACAGTCTGTCAATATTTGAGTGGATCTAGTCCTTTAGTATAGACTAGTCTACCCCAAAATTCTCTGACAGCTGCTTGAATTGTCCAGCATAACAGGTTTTCTCCTATGGAGCGACAGGCTCATTTTTTTTCGTTTCTTAATATGGTATTTTTAGCTCATATTAAGACTCTTTTAATGCAACTTTCATTTTCAAAGAAAGTGCTAGGTATTTCTCTGGTGGCACTTTTATATGCTGAAGACCAGGAAAAGCTGCAAAACCAGTCCTATAATTACTTCTATAATGCTGGTATTTTCTCCCAATATTCATATACAATTTTAGATCTCAAATTTCAGTTTTCTACTGCAGCAAAAATTATATATTGCTACCAAAGTGTGGATTTGTGGGTCTGCAGACTGTCTGACACTCTCATAATGATTTTCATTAACTTGCATGGTTCCATTTTTATGTTTCTACAAAAGCCACTGGCTATATTTTGTTATTATAATATGCAACAATGATACATTTCTTCCTTTCACCCTCTAGTTCAATCTTCAAAAAATTCATCTCAGTTTTCATGAGATCAGACCAACCTTATAAGGTATTCAATCTGCCTAGGTTTTTTTATTTATCGCATTTAACTACATAAACTTAATTATGCTATGAAAGAGTCTCATATAATCTGAAATATTATATAATCCTAAGAACCTCAAGAAAATGAAGTATCCCGGTAACCTAATATGTATGTTCAATACTGAGTGATTTAAAAAGCAGAACAGTGAAACCTCACTGTTTCATTTTCGTCATTATTTTCATCTGGAAATGAACTCACACAGACCTTAAAGAGTAGCTGTAATTATTTCAAAATTTTTTATGCCTAGGAATGAAAAAAGAAGAAAAAGTAAAAACCTTTTTATATTAAACAGTGAGGTGTTTCATTTCTAATGACAAAACACAAATGTTTTTGCAATTATTTATTTTGTTCAAATACAAGTATTGTGAAAAAAGATTGATACCTTTCATAAAACTACAGTTTTTAAATATTTTTAATGTTGCTACAACTTAAAATTAATTTTCTAAGAATTGCTTGTGAGTATCTACGGTGCCAGAACTCTCAATTTGTAATTCAGTCCTCGAAAACTGAGGATTGAATTTGGGAGGAAAAAGTTGGAAGTTTTTGGACAGTTAAATATACCAAATATACAGCAAAGAGTACCACACTAAGAATCATAATTTCCGAATAGGATCTTGAATGGTTTAGTAGAGGAACTGTCTGCTTATATGGGCTGAAAGGAAAACATAGTTGAACAAGTCCTTGTGGACAAGTTGAACAAGTCCAGTGTGGGCCTGATGAATGCTAGCAGGATCAGACTAAATAGGGTTTGTTGCTGCTGTAACTAAGTGGGAATGATTCATTGTAATGTTTTAAAAATATTCATGTGTCTTATTTTACATTTCTTCAGCATCTTATTGACAACTCAAATATATGGGAATCTCTGCGAAGATCTTTTCTTTATAACTCAAGTATAGAGAGGTGCAGTCCAAATTATATTAAAATGTCATGTGACACCAGAAGTCAGAATAAGGCAGATCCAATTCTTTCTGGAAAACTGCGCCAGAACTACATTATCCTTGCACTGAAAATGTGTTTATGTTTTTCTCTCCTCCATATCCTGTTGTTTTTTGGACAACATTTTGAACTAACAAATTTACCAGGTCCCAGTTTAGCTACAAATACACAAAAAAATCAGTTCCCTGGTAGGTGAGTCCTGACTTGATAAAACTCCAGAATAATTAGGTATTTTGTTGTCTAGTCACTGCCAGAGATGAATTGAAGCCAATTGATTGTGTAGGGTGACAGCTTGTCTGATGAAGTATTTGTGTGTGAACCTGACACACCACTGTACTCTATGCTGTAATATATCTAAAGAGAGTCAAGGAAAGTAGGTCCATACAAGCCCTGCTCAAGACTGAGAAGCAGAATTGATCAACTGTAAGGAAAAACTTGTTGCTGTCTTAGCCATCTTGTTCATGCTACAGTGATTTACAGTATTTCAGGCATAGCGTATCGTCCATGCACTGAGCTCTCATTTGCATATAGAGAAAAATGTCCTAATGGGCAAAAGGTAAGAAATGTCATTTTGCCAAAGCTGGGCGGTTCCAGAAAGTGTAGGGGTATTTGTACCATTCTTTTTAAATTCTTTGCAGTAATTAGAATAATTAATGATTCTTATGTGAGGATTTTATATCTTTTATACATTATTTTTCTTTTTGGCTACAAATATCCTTTGGACTGACAGGCCTCTATGCTGTACAGGAAATAGTTACTTGGTCAGTTGCGGCTGTTAACATATCATTTATCCAATGCAGTGAATACCTCAGAAATTATTAATCCACTACAAGGCTGTTGATATGAATGTAACTTGTAGTCCTCCAGTCCTTACTGCCCTGGTAAACAATACCATGACCTTCTATCACTGAAAGATGATTTAAAAAAAACATTTCAAACTTAGCTCCTTTGTTAATTAACTACTTACATTTTTTAATGACTGTGACTAACGTTGAAATTAAGTTCCTATACAGAAGTATTAGCAATGATATAAGCAATGTGGAGCAGGACCATTATAAAAGAATGTTCTGAATTCTTTTCTGGTTAATGGATTTTCAACAAGAAGAATACCTAATCCTCTTGTTGCATATTTGTCAGTATTGAGGAATTTATTGGTTCCGTCTTCTAGACACTGCAGGTTAAGCTTAGATTTGCAATATCTTGGAAATAATCCCCTTTTGTACATCAGGTGGTTTTTTTGAACCTAGAGCAAGGAGTGCCTTTTTTCCGTATACTGCCTTTATATCTTTCATTAGGTTAGGTCAATATGGTTCAAAATGAAACTGCAAATTCTTTTCTTAAATCTCCAAAATTACTTTCAGCTATTGCAGAATAAGAACTTGTCTGTGAACCAATAGGTGATCATACAATAAGGCAGAACTTGGGCCTTGTTCTTTAGCTAAATGTGACATGCATTCTGGGGAGTATATAAAGGTCATGTTTATTTTAAGCTTTTGATTTGGTAACTAGTACTTAATAGCAACTCACATCCCTTAAACAACTTTAAGCCCCTATAATATGAAATTATTATCTACATGCCAATTAATGACATGCAACTTCAGAAACTTCCTGCAAGAGCTTGTCTGTTAACTATACAGACCCTCATAACCTGAAGACATCACACAGGAAGAACTCCCAAAGGCATTTTCACCTTACTCAGCTTCAAAAGATCTTGAATTTTTTTGCTGAGGTTTCTTACGAAATCAATATTTTGAATCAATTTATACCCTTATTCTTCACTTTATCCTGAGTGTGATCTGCGACTCAATCCTGCACAGTGCCAAGAGACTGAGTAACATTTTGAAGAAAAGGATTTGAGGAGGTTTGACATCTCTCAGAGTCAAGCAATTTAATTCAACACCAAAAGTCTGCCTTTTTTTAATAACAATATACAACTAAAGGATGAAAGCATCACTTCATTTCTGTGCCATGTTAGGAGTGTAAAATATATCTGTTATTTTCTTTGCAAGAGAAAGGGTGAAAATTACTTATAAAACAGAATTTCCCCGAAGAACATTGGTGCTTGAGGAGCTCAGAAGTTCTCCTACTAGGAAATAAAGTTTACTTGCCTGCTGGCTTTATGCCTACAGCTACGTGATATGATAGTGAAAAGTGTTGTTTAGGGGTTTTTTTCAGACTAATGGGAAAAGGGATACAATTTATGGAAAAACTTTAATAGTTGCAATTTCTTTGGAGGAAAAAAGCATAAACCATTGCATTTTCATCATCTAACTTTGGCACCATATGAAAAAGAATACTAAGTTAGTAAGACCGAGGAAGGATCTTTGAAGTCTAAATGATTGATGGTGTTCGGAAAGCTGGGCGTGGGGCCTTTACAATTTAAGCCCAGTCCTGTTTGAATTTGTGGAGAAATATTCTTGACTCCACAGGGTTTTTTTAAAGTTAAATTCATTAATTTTGGGTTTGAATGTTGTTTATCAAAGTCTTTGCAGGTATGTTGAACTGCAAGATTAAATGAATGTGTAGCTGATTCTGAACATTATATTTAATCTTTTAAAATCCGTATGAGAAACAATGTTCAGAGTCTCTTTGTTTACTAAAAGAGATAAGAAATAGGCTTTGTTCCCTCTGTGGGATTTATCTGTGTATCAGCAGCTCCAAATGTATAACAGCTAATACTTTTGAGCTTTAACATTGGGCAGCAGTGATGAGTGCTTCATCACAGTAACACAGTCTGCTTGACTGGAGTGAGCGTCAGTATTTTCTGACTCATTATTTGTAGTATTAACTTTAACAATTCCCTTGATGCTAATAGTTCTTTTGCATCCAAAGCAAAGATTTCGTGTTATCCATGCCACAGTACCTACTGGTTTTGCCCCCAATGTTTGTTTACAGTTTGTGGTTATGTAAGCTGATTGTTTTATTCCATCTTGAGGATTTGTCCCCAGCTGTGTCAAAGTACTCTTTGACCTTAAGGATAGCTTCTTAAATTCCTTTTGCAATCTATTCTACTTGGAGAGCTGCCCACTAAGTAGGTATGTTAGCTGAGATTTGTTCTATTCATTTCACCATTCTTTTGTGGTGTAACTACATTGTGTCTCACATATCTTAGAGACAGGACTTCGGGCAAGAAAGCACCCCCATTTCTCTGCCAGTCAGAAGCAGGACCTTCCCTTAGTACTGATACTGCCAAAGATAAAGTTTCATTAGAATTTGAAAGTAAGGGAATTATTGAACAGAAGGTGAACAAATACCCCCAACAGTATAAAGGCCATTATGCCATTTTACCTTTTCTCTCCTCTGATTTTAGTTCAGTTAAAGCTTCATTCTAGCTGAACTTTTGAAGTCCCCTATAAAGCATGCTCCAAGGAAATAAATTTGCTGCTCCGCATCTGTTGAAAGTAAAGCATGGAAATAAGTCCTGCTAGTATTTACTTCTGTCTAGGTAAAGGTATCCCTGTTCACTGCAGGGGGGTTGGGCTAGATGAACTCTAAAGGTCCCCTCCGACCGAAAGCATTCTGAATCTGGTCTATTGCTGTGTCCATATCTTCCAGGAATCATCACCCAGAGTCTTGGCTTGAATAAATATGGGATTTGTCAACCCTGCTAGTGGCAGGGGGTGGTAAACCTCAAGGCAGCCAAGGATTATTTGGGACAAAGTACTGAACCTTCAGAAGGAAGTGAAAATTCTGTCACTGATTTTAGTTAAATCTCTTTTCACTGAATAATTGTAATGTGTATAGATAAGATGAGGGCTTTCAGATGATAAACTGTTTGCTGTGATGTGTACTTTTTTTATACATGGAGATGGAAAAACAAGAACAACTGAAAAGGGTATCTGAGACAGTGCCAAACAGAAGGAGCGTGGAAGGGAAAATGTTGTGTCTTGAAAAGTATGGTATTGCAGCTTCTCTGAGAATCTCAAAGTATCTCTGAATTAGATCTGATAAGGTATACAGCAATCTTCCAGCATCCACTGGGGAAAAAATTCAGGAGGATGATACCTCAATTGCCTAGTCTGAAGATTGAGAGAGAATGAGATGTATTGTTACCAGATCAGTGTGTATTCTTTTCAATCCTATTGGTATGTCACTCTTTTATTCTTTGAGGTGGCCCCTAGTTGTTCTTTGCAGTTGCTTTCAAGTTATGTGTGAGATCTAGTATGGGGCTTACGTGTGCTTAACGGAAAAGCTTAAACCAGGCAAGAGAAAATAATGATGATCACCACCTAGTTATCTTAAAATGTGACAAGTTCCATTTTCCACATTCACATGGAGTCACGTGAGAATATGTGATTATGTATTTAGTTAAATTTGATACAAAAATATCTATGACAGCAAAGATATACTGTACAATGTTGGGCTCCACCTCAACTACCAGATATGCAAGTCTTTTTGATGGAAAGCTACTGTTATAACTTCTAAATCCATGGTAAAATGTTTCAGGAGGTATTAAGCAACCTTTCAGCTACTCTTTGCTTTGGGTGCATGCCAGGAGAAAAAGTCAGCCACATGAACAACACTCTCATTAATTTTTCATAAGAATTAGAACACTTACCTTCTTTAGCCAACAACTACTATTTTTACTTTTAACTGTAAGTACAGATATTATAAGCAGTTCTTAAGGATGCAAACTTGTAAGCCCCAGTGATTGATTTTCTTCTCTGCCTTTTCATATCCTACAGTGCTGGCCGTGGGCTGTATGGAATTGATAGCATGCCAGACTTGCGTAGAAAGAAATCTTTTCCCATTGTTAGAGATGTGGTAAGTAACTTCTGATGCCATGAAACTGTTGATTCATTTGTCAGTTTTCTAGATCCTTCCTGTAACTATTATTGTTCATGTGAATGGTAGTTTGTCAGCAATTGTTCTAGGGGAAAAAAGTTGTCTTGAGAGAATGGATTGAGGCCAGTAAAAGTCAATGATGCAGTTGTTATAATGTATTAGATAAGTCTGAATATTTGATCAAAGGTTTAGATATTACTTGTGGAATCAAGTAATGTGCATTTCATGCACTAATAAACTACTCATTTTTTAGTTGAATTGGCTATGAAAACGGCTATTATTGAGTGCTTGGGATACTAATTGACTTGATTTATTATGATACTGAAAGAGGAAGAAAGTTCCTTTTAAAAAGCAGCCATGTATCAGTATGAATGTTTTAAAGATTTATGCATACTTTTGGTACAGTAGAAGTTATGTTATTTTAGCAGTCATTGTAGACAGTAATAATCTAGGCAAATAAATTTCAGAAAGGTGAAGAGAATGGCAGCTCCTTTGAGATTTATTCCGGCTTCCAGTATAAACAAGATAAAGTGGAATCCCTCTGCTCTGGAGAATTTTAAGTGCCATTCACTTTTGTCTTTTTCTGAAGTATAGAATTCATACATCAATAAAATACGTATTTAGTCTCTGGTGATGGTGAGCCCCCAAACAAATTTCTTGTTGTAAAAGAATGCAGGGAGTCAGCCAAAGTAAATGACTACTATAGCTGTCTCTGGGCGATCAATCTTTGCTGAGTTTCTGCTCAATGTATTCTCAGCTACTCTGTTCAGTTACTCTGCAGTGGTATGCCATACTATCTGAATAGTCACAAAGCACAGCAACAATTTTGGAGTAGAATTCCCTCTGAAATAAATGAAAAGTTGCAATTTATGACATTGTAGAACCTGTGTTTACTGAAACCATCTTTTTGACAATAGGCACTCCACTGTAAATTGTATTGTGCATGAGCATAATTTACAGCCACATTACGACACTGACACATATTAAATAGCCCTTTGCATTATTTTTGATTGTTGGAACTGTTTACAGGCAGGTATTGCTCAGAATGAGTTAAGACATTAGAATCTTAACTATTCACTATGATAAACATAATAATTATCAAAGAGAAACCAAAAAGAAAATTCACATTTTGAATAGTGGAATAAAACTTTCATTTTATTATTCTAATATGTCAATGTTTACTATATAAAGATTACTACTTTGCTGTCCAGTCATTGAACGATAACTCCACTCGAAGGAATTCTACTTTTAGTAAGTGGAAGTTGCAGAGTTCTAAAGCTGAAATTTATTCTGGAATGAAACCATTACAGACTTACAGTATAGCTCTTAACTATATGTTCTTTAACCATATACTTCTTTAAAATAGTAAATTATATTACAATTCTGTTCTGTATCTGTAAACCTAAAACAATCTTACCAACTTAAGAGAAACTTATTTCAGACTTAGTGTAGGTCATCTTCATCTTTGAAAGGTTATTTTCATTTGAAGTTATGTGCATTTTAAGCAGTCTCCTGTGAGCTCAGAGCTTATAATAAGTTGATTCCAAAATACCTCATTTAAATCAGTAACTTCATTCGCAAGTCCTTGTAAGAGCTGATACATTGTAAATTATCTTTTTTAATGTTTACTTATATAACTGTTTCAGAAAAAAAGAAATAATACTGCTAGAAATGAGTGCCAGACTCTTTTGATACTGACTGAAATAGATATAATTTGATATCTGTTTTTTGTTGCAACAAATCTGACAAATTATTAATATTCTTTATAATTTCTTTCCTGTCTTGGCTGGATTTCTCAGGCTATGGTAAGTGTTTTTATACTGATAAATGTTCTAGTATGTTCATAATAATAATAATGTCATATTTTATGCTGACCTTTTACTGGAAAACAGGAAAACTTTTTTATGACCCAGAATTTAATCCTAAGTGAAGTTGTGCCTTATGCGAGTGTCTTGTCCTCTGCATCATATATGCCAAAATTACTAGGAAAAGTTTTGTATTACAAATATTCTTTCTAACGATACAAGCAGATTGTTTAGGACCCAATCGTGATGCTTCCCCTGTGGAACTATAAACAACCGTACATATCTAGATAAAGAGAAGGTGAAAGTGTTCCCTACTTACAAATCCTCTTGTATCAATCAACTGTGTTCTTTGATCTCTCTTGTATAAGGTACATTTCCCAAAGCAAATAAAGACTTTTAAGTACTATTGTGTGATTTTTTTTTTCTGATAACTAAATTGGTAACTCATGGAAATATTTGCTTTTTCCACCAACTTTGGCACTTGTACAGGTCCTTCCTTATTTTCATAGTCCTTCCACACTTCCAGTTTCTCTGCATTAGTTTTTATGCTTTCAGCATGGTATTTCAATATAAGGTTTATCAAAAAGATGTACATCTTCTTCAGATGATATCTTTAAGTCCCATTTGTTTCCATAAATTCACATTTCTAGTGTGAATTACTAGTTCTGTGTGTGTCTTACTAGTTCTTTTTCTCCTAAATCTCTGAGATATTGGTCTCTCTGCTTTCCCTCCTTGTTTTGGATTGAGTCATTAGAGAGGATAAGACAGTCAAAATACATCTACAGGAACCAGTTGTCTTTGCTGTAGTCAGGAGCTTCACTATGGGTCATTATTAGAGTTCTGGCAGAATGTATCTGGTATAGGAAGGACAGACAATGAAAGGAGAAATGATCATTCAGGTGGAGTGACAGTACAGAGAGGTGTCTGAATAACAGTACTTGAACAGACCTCTGTTTTATAGGGAGCCAGAAAAAAAGAAAGTCGAGTGCACTTGCTGATTTAATCACTGTAACTTGTACTTTTAAAGAAATATGTCCTTTTTGTACTAGTTACGGCTTTATTTGAGGTGGGACTACAAGCAGGGAGAGGAATAGCAATAATTACAGTGGAGGTTAGAAGTACTTAACTCACCATGGCCAAATAGGAGTGGTGATCTGCCCAGTCGTAGACAAAGGTAGCTAGCTCTATTTATCTGTCTCGCTATGCTTTAGTCTTTGCGTCTGTTAATGCAAGTCATCATTTCAAATGTTATAAAAATTCCAGAAAATTCCTCGTTTCATTTGATTTAAAGGTGACTTTATATTGTACAATCACTTTAATCAGGCAAATTTCTTCTTTTGATCATTCAAGAATGTGTTATTACTTAGCTTTATCATTTGCTTATAAGAACACAAGAATAATTTGTGAATCCTTGCTGCTGTTGTAAAACAGTCTGCTTGATTTGTACTGTTGAAATGAACACACCAGATGAAACAACTGCCCATTTCAGCTAAAGTGATAATCCACTGATACTTTTTATAAAAGTGTCTCCATAATAAAAGCATTTGTAGAGGCTAGAACTTGATTATGGTAGTTCAAACTCTTTAAGACTTAAGACATTCATATAAATTGCAGCTGCCACATTCTCAGTTTTTGTACATTGTCAGAGTGATCATTACATAAAGGCTAAATAGCTGGACTATTTTACATTAAATTGCTATTTGCAGTCCATTTTCTTAACTCTTTTAATCATTAAGAGATAAATTGGATTAAATATTGTAATATTTATACATTAAATAGATAAACCATAAAAATAATCAAACAGTATTTGTGTATTTGTGGAGGGTTTAAATTCTACTAAATGGAAATCATAATAGTATGATTATGTTCCTTTATTTCACACCTGTATGTACCAGGTATGAAGAATTAGCTATGGGGAAATAAAGAAATTATTGATGAGCTTGTTTGGTTTTTGTGTTTTCCGTGCCGTTTCTGACTAACCTTAATATTCAGAATTTTCTTAGAGGCTGGATGGGTCATGCTCTTGTGTGTTTCCTATGAAAACAAAGAAAAAGTAAATGGTATTACAGTGGTGTCCAGTAATGATTGTATAGTTAAGCTGAGTTGCCATTTCCTTTCTAAATCTGTTTTCTGGCCTTGGTACTGCAGTTGGGTTGAATGTTTCAGGATCTGACGTGAACCTTTTTAATAGAAAAATCATGGGAAGGGGGCAAGTAATCTTTAACAATAGCTTGTTTCCTTTTGGGTGATTTCTTCCTCCTTCCTGCTCCCCTTCCATGCCCCCACAAGCAGCAGAGTACAAATCTGTCTTTCAAAATCATAGCGTTGAAATCCCAGAGTGATAATTTACCAGTGGTTGCTAAAAAGAAACAGTTCTGAAATCGTTCCACTTTAAAATGCTGAAAACAGTAATTTTTTTTTGTCAGATTCACCTCTAGTGGGTAACTTTTACTTTGTATTAAAAATATAACAGTATATGTAAAATTTTAACAAATATTTTGCCTTCAACTTTTTTGCTGGTGATAGCAGTCTATAGATTCTTTTAAATAAAAAAAATTGTGAAGGAGAAGATGATCAGGAAAACTGAAACCCTTTGTACAAACAGAGGAACGGGTATTGCATGGCACAGCCGGCATTCATGAACGGTTACTTGACTGCTTCTTCCTCCCTGCTACTTGAACTGCTCAAAACACAGCTTTCCTTTATTTCGTCATGGCAAGTGGCTCTTTTTTCACCCACACAATTTTTCATTTAACATTTAATTGTAGATTGGGCCTAATTCTCTTTTACTTATGGTTACTACTTTTCAGTGTTTTTGCTAGAATGACTTCTAATTATATTAATTTATTTATTTAGGCTGCTAAGGCAAATTTGGAGGTAATACAGAAGATAGTGTAGATACAAGTTACTAGTTGGCCTTGAGTACAAAGGAGACTAAGTTATTTTAAATCCTGTATCAGGGATTTGGAAAAACATTTAAAAATTAAATAGACGATGTTCTGCTTTATCATCCTCTCTCTTTTTTTTTTTTTAAGAAGTTTGTCCATATGTTCATGATGCAATTGTACCTACGTAGCAATCTATACACTCCACAGGTTAAATCCTCATGTAAGGAAAGACAAGAGGTAGTATCTAAATGTCAGTTTGAGAGGGTAAGCAAGTGTAAACTGCTGAACAAGTCTTGTGTCCTGTTAAAGGAGACTTAGTGAAAGGCTTCAGGTTCCTGTTGCTCAACCTGTTCTTTTGATGCTCTGGCAATTTGGGCTTCATTCCTGGAGGCTCCAGATGACTAGCTGCACTTACCTTTCTTCCTTGCTACTATTCAAAAACAGAAGAGCAGTAGGGGAAAAGTTTTCTTGCTACATTCATAACATGTCCCCTTGTTTCCCATAAATAAGTCTGGCAGCATTTTTCCCTTCCTTTTTCCAAAACGCTCACTCCTCCTTGTTTCATTCCATGCTTAAGAACAGACACTGTTCTGTGTCTGTTCAGTGCTTCCAGCTGTTAAATTGTCACCAACTACAGTGTTTCAGAAAAGAAACATTTTGTTTATGGGTTTTCTCTTAAAGATGCAGTTTATTCTGACAGTGATACATAAATGGAAATAATCCTTCTGAGTTTTTTCACTAAAATCCCTGTAAATTTAATCCATAAGAATATTAACTTTACTGGTTTATCACAAATCCCTCTAGTTATCACTTTCTTCTACTAGCCTTCCAACACAACAAACACTTTATTAAAAACAGCCTAATTATCTGTTTCCTTTGTTATATTATATAGTACACTGTACTATGATTTTAAGCACATTTCTGATTAAGGAGCAAAGCGGTTAAGCTACATGATTCCAGGAGTAGCCCTTGGGACAAATGGACCTCAAGGACACTTGTCACAATCAACTGCTTCCCTACTTTCCTTTGTCTCTCAGGAAATAGTATCTGTTTATTGACTTATACTCACAGCATGGAACTGCAATTCTCCTGCTGGCTCATGTGCTTTGACTGGCATATTGCTGGAGGACAGAACACAGTGTCTGTCACTACCCTATATTCAAGGTTAATATTGTTACGCTCTTTGTATTCCGACCCTGACAAGTAGTCCACATTGCTCTATAGCCTGGAATGGCTAGGACTGTGTATTTTAAACATAAAAAGATCAAATCACTTTATAAGGGCCACGAAGACTAGAGGTCAGAAATATAAAACTAACATACTGCAGGCAAAATGGCTACTTTCCAAGACTTTGAGAAGAAACCCGTGCTTCAAGAAGGGTCAGAAGGTGGGTGGTTTTGAAATGAAGCTTTTTAAACCTAGAAGTCTACTGATTATGGAGGTGGTTTCTTTTCTTCTTAATGTTCCTAACACATTTTTGCTTGCCATTTCTCTCTTTCATGAGGGTCTTTTTCCTTCTGGTCATTATACTCTCTAAATAATTCTCAAAGATATGGATATGCAATAAGGAAGATGAAATTTCCTTTTTTATTGTGTATTACAAATACTCTATTTTGAGTGCCTTCGTATGTACTATACTAGAGCAAATGAGACTGCCTCTACAACCAAGAATGTAGTCTTTGGAAATGGGAGGAGTTCATATACGCATAACATCATGTCGGCAAAAGAGGACAGATTGAGACAGAGTTCCAGCCTTTTTTCCACCCTCCAAGAACCTGAGTATTTCTGTGTATAGTTATATTATTGAAAAAATGTTGTCCTTAAGGAATAAAATACTTTTAGGTTTCCCAAAGACTTTTTATTTAAGACAAGTGGCATTTTATATGCATACACACAGGTTAACAATGCTCAGCGAGTTACAAAAAATTATCCAGGCTGACAACTTGAACCGTAAGACTGTTGAAAAATGATCTCCTATGTTGCTGCAGGCACAGACAGTTTCCAAATTCGGGCAGGATGCCTATCCTTGTACCACATTAATTTGGTCGGCAAAGCGGAAAAACAGTGACAGTCTGTGGTTTGAAAAAACTGAGTCATAAACCTCTGAGTAACAGGTTTTATATTAGAAATGGCAGTTCAGCTAGGCACTGCTGAAAGAAATGGTAATGATGATGGAAAGTGTCCTTGCATTATGTACTGAAACCTTGAAAGTTTTGTGCTGCAAACATTAACTAAAAGTTTTTGTAACACCTACAGTTTTGCTTAAATCCAATAGCATAATCCAGCACTACTTGACTTCCCTTAGATTCAAAGACTGCAGTAACTAGTATATTTTTTAATAGTTTTGTATTTGCTTTAAATAGACACTTGCAGCTCGAAAATCTGGTATTTCCATGGCCATGCTCATCCGGACCTCCATAAACAATGAAGAAATGGTAAGTGTTTTCAGTGACAGGTTTAAGTCATTTAAATAATGGAGAAATTTTTGCTCAAAGCTCTTTACAAATTATTTGAGCCTTAGACACTTCAAACTGGATAAGACTGAGTGTATAAGCATTAGGTTTCTTGTGTAGGAATTTTCAGGGATGTTGAACAGAATTTGCTGCCTGATCTACAGTGACAAGACCAGGTTTGCTTCTGCTGACTTGTATCCATGACAGTCAGAAGAGACTAGGCAAGAAACCTTTGTGTTACAGAACAGTTACTTGGGGAAACCTTTTCTTTTAAATTGTCCAGGTGCACCATGCTTTACCCGCAGTCTTTCAGCATCGCACTCTCTTCATCACACCATGAGTACAATTAGAATGACAGCATTCTGCAAGAAAGTTTCTGTGTGATTTTTTTTTTTTTTTTCCCCCCAGTTTTTGTAGGTGTCTGGGGTGTGGTCTGATTTTGTAAATGTAACTCCTGCTAATAACACAGGTGATTCCAGATGAAGAAATATTTATTTCACACAAGAAGTGACCAGGAAAATCTTTGGAAAAATCATATTCTCATAGACAGTAAAACCTGTGTGTTGTGGTTTTCCATTATTGGCTTCACTTACATTTTGCAGAAGAAATTTATTTTAAACAGAAACGCAATAGGTGCCATTTTCTTCAGGGATATTTAAAGTGTGATGCAAGCAGATTTACAGAGCTGAACTAAGCAAAAGCACTAATTTGAAGGAACAAAGGTGCCTTTTGTATTCCTTAAATTGCTAGTGCAAACATAACCTTCTAGAATACATCCTACATTGACAAAAATGAAGTGTTGAATTTTTCTTACAGTGTTGTTAAGCTCCATATCAGAAGAATGGAAAAGCAGAATCTGTTGACAGATATTCTGGGAACTGAAACCCGTAGGAAATGTCCATCACTCCTCTCTGATTTATTGTAAATTTTCTGTGCTTATATGGTAATCATAAAGGAACAGTTGGGTAGTGCTCAGGGATGGATTGATGAGGTAGAAAACAGCTGGCGTTTGAAATGATCTTTCATTGGGAGCGGTAGTTGTTTTGTTCTGCTATCTCAAAATAGCAACAAAGGTTGATAGAATGAAGGAGAACTATGGAGTCTTCAGAAGAAGTTAAAGGCTGAGGGAAAATTACAGAAGAGAAGCCTTTCTTATGTCAGCCCTCACTAAACATAGTAAAGGGAAGTGGGTACTCTTTCAAGGATAAATGTAATAGTACAGCCAGTAAAACCACTTGCAAGATATTTATAACAAGTGAAAGGTAACACTTTCTACTTGGTCTGTAAGTAGCCAGGAGAACTTAATGCCCTAAGGCATCATCAAAACTGTGTAGTGCAAGATTTGAAAACAATAAGAAGTTTTCAGGCATAAAAGAACTCTCCAGATACTATCCACAAAACCAGATGAAGCAGTGCAGTCACTGATGAGAGTTAAGGAAGAAAATCTCCTTTGGGCAAGTTGTTCCTCTGGTTAAGGCTTTTCTGGTTTTTACTCTCTCTCAGCTTTTTCTGGAAGGAATATTAGTGGCTTTAATGGAAGCAGGGTATGTGGCTGTTTAGATTCAGCATGGAAATTCATGGAACCAATGCCTTCTATTAAAAATCAGATGCCACTTACTCCAGAAATTAAAACCTGAAGTTAGATGCTTTGAGCTTTGCCACCCGACATTGCTATCCTTCTGGCAGAACACATCCATGACCGTGAGTTTGTATGTTCTCAGGCACTGATCCAAAGACATTTTAAGAAGTGTAAAAGTATTCACTTCAGTGACAGTTAAACGTATGCTTTCAGTTAAGTGCTCATTTAATTACTTTGCTGAACAAAGAGGCAGAGCTGCAAGTTTGTGAAAATAATACACTGATGACGTTGAAAAAGTATCTCCAAGTAGTATATGACAGAAATAAACTTCACTTCGAAGGATAAACAGATATCTAAATAATCCTCCTATATATTGACAGTGCTAAATGTTGTCATGCCCAGAGCTCAGTGAATGCATATAATATATACATTTAAACAGAGGAGAGTATAAGGAATTAAAGCCTCTAGACAGTAAGATAAAATTATCCTTTACTATTGTAGTTTGCTGTATTAACAACAGGGGAAAGGTCATGTTCAGCAGCAAAACCAATGTACAAATTGTGTCTTTCAGCTGAAAACTCTATTTACCCTCACATGTTTATTTCAAGGGCTGTTGAGCTGTGCCATTTCATTACTTACTGCCATTTCAGAAATAGATAAAAGCTAATGGCAAAATTGTAAAATCATTTGTACTGTAAAAAAGACATGAGTCTGAACAGGGTGGAAGGGCAAGATTTCTACTGATACTACTAGAGTTCAGGAGTGCGAGAGTGTAATCTGCAAATGAATCTTCAAAGGCCTGGTGGTTTTTGAGAAACATGATTCCTCAACAAGCTGCATAAATTCACTTTAGGTGATTTTTGAAGTTTTCTTCCTGATCTCTGTAGCTGGTAAGCTGTGACATGGGAGGCAGAGAGTGAAGAAATGCACAAAGATGAAGTTTGCCGAGTTGGGTGGCCATGACTAGCCTAGTCCCTCTTAGGATCTGCCAAATCAAACCAGTGCAGACCTTTACTTGCTTTCAGGGGAGTTACTAGATGGCTAATTGTCTAGGATAGAGTAAGAAAGCACCCTGGAGGGCAATTCAATATTTGTTTTAGTCATTCCTATTAGATCAACCTCTTTTCTTAGTTCAGTTCTACGGTGTTCTCAGAGGTGCTAGGATCGAATGTCCATGAAATGTCTGGCCACATTTCTTCGGCCAGGCTTCACAGGATAGATGTTGTTTTTAGCATGTAACTATGATCTTCAATAAGAGCTGTTGCAGCCGAAGCTACTTAATATTTCTTTTTGTTATTTGTAGTACTTGTACCTATGAATCAGTAGATTTATGGCTATGTGGTAATGATTTTTCCATGGTAGCAAAGGTGCTTTAATTGATGGCTCTGATTGTGCAATATTATGCAGATATGCACAGAAAAATGTATTTTATTTACCATTAAATTGGCCCGCTTTGATGAGATTATATACACACTAAGTATTAAAGGATAACACTGTACATAATCAAAGTACATTTTGTGCAGTGTGTCTGAGTTCCTGTAGGAAGTATTTAAATATTCGGAAGCAATGTGTTAGGTAGTTACTTAAAATGCATCAATGAATGTAATGCTAATGAATTTTGTAATTTCCGCCTCAAAATATGAAAAATATATAGGACTGTGTTAACTGACTGATGTGATTCTAACTTAACTCTCCTGTTTCTGTAATCAGTCAAAACAGTCATTCAGTGTTCTTTTGTCTTCAAAGTGGAAGGCAAAATGAGTAAATCAGTATTTTGCAAATTAGTTCATACTTCTACGTATATTCTGATATTTTGTAACATTGTAAGTCTAACGACATATACTTTAGCTCCAGTTCACTTGTATTAAATAATATTTCAACTGAAGTCTTGGTATTTTTTTTTTTACCCAACAGAAAATACATGTCTTCAAGAAGACTTTGCAGGCTTTGATCTATCCAATATCATCAACTACACCTCATAACTTTGAAGTTTGGACAGCTACGACTCCCACATACTGTTATGAATGTGAAGGTCTGCTTTGGGGTATAGCTAGACAAGGCATGAGATGCACCGAATGTGGTGTTAAATGCCATGAGAAGTGCCAAGACCTCCTAAATGCTGATTGTTTGCAGAGTGAGTATTTCCTGACAGCTAAAGCTTTGCAATACTTCACACCTTTTGAGTTTGTGTGTATACTCTGATATTTCCTAAAGTGAAGGACCAGGTCATAAGAAATCAGTGAAGGCATGTTGATGTTCATTGGCTGAGAAGCTAGCCAGAAACTTCATGAAATAGCTACTTTTAATTTTGCTTTTGTCCTTGGGACTTGCCAGGTATTGCTGGTCAATTACAAAATAATTTTTGGTAGCATCAGTATATTATTTACTTTCCACTGCCTATGGCAACATCCAGAGCAATTTGTTACATGATGTAAAACATAAACAGAAACATCTTTGTTTTATTTAATTCAGAACACAAGAAATGTCAAAGCAAAGATAAAAAATTATTCATAATACTTATTGTAGTCAATATGCTATAGAATAGACAAAAAAATGATACGGCAAACAGGATCTTGTTCCTTCAAAATACCGAATCATGTGTGTGTAAGGGAAAAAAAAAATATTAGTCAGGAAGTCCTTTGGGACTAGAATTAAGGTGAAACAAACTTTTTCTTTGCTTTTGCTTTGGCCAAATTGATTCCAGCCATGATTCATTCTCCTCCAAAAATATCTGAGGTGCATTTAAAGCATAGGTGTATTAAAGCACAATAACTACATAAGATTATAAACATTAGAAAATCAAGGCCTGCAAACTTTCTGACATACTAATTTTGGAATGGAAGGGGCTTTTACAGGTCTGGAGTTATTTAGCATTGTTCACTGTGATATGTTCACAGTGAGGGTTTACCTAGCTTCTACATGTAAGGAAAAGTGAATAGATATTCCTGTCAGGTCTTCTTTCTTCGCACTGTGTTCTCTATGTGAGGAACTGTCACAAGGGATGGGTTCCCAAGATTCGTGTTGGTCAGGATCTAATAACAGTTTCCGAGAGCAATTGACTCCATGGAGCGTAAATCAATGACAAACTTCTAAACCAAACTGCTTAACAGTGCTTGACTGTGATTCTACGCTATGGTTGAAACTGGGCTGTGTTTGGTAGCTAAACTTTTGACACAGTTTCACAAGTGAGGAAGGAACGTTTGCTTTGAAAATCAAATATTATAAAAGTATATTGTGCAGCATTAATGTGATTGTTGGTGGGTTTTCAAAAATGTATAAACTAAAGAAGTCATGAGTAGCTTCTTCAATAAGTGTAAATAACTTCTATTACCTGGACAGTAACAAAAGAAGATATGCTTTTGTAATGTCAGTTGGTGTTCAGCTCTTATTGACTAATTGTCCCATTTTATTCTAGCTACATTTTAAGACTAGCAAAGAATAATTAATTGTGCATCAGCCCATTGATCTTTCTGGTTTAGGTGGTCATTTGACACACTAGTTTTGCCAGGAATTATTCGGCTTATATTACAGAATCACAGAATCACAGAATGGTAGGGGTTGGAAGAGACCTCTGTGGGTCATCTAGTCCAGCCCCCCTGCCGAAGCAGGGTCACCTACAGCAGGCTGCACAGGACCTTGTCCAGGTGGGTCTTGAA